>Ga0255766_10000832_pt1 | contig 28279 bp, 15 predicted proteins | sample 071ome_23_FD_179966 | JGI IMG/M metagenome (GOLD analysis project Ga0255766, IMG submission 179966) | Coastal salt marsh microbial communities from the Groves Creek Marsh, Skidaway Island, Georgia - 071403BT metaG (version 2) | ecosystem: Environmental > Aquatic > Marine > Intertidal zone >...
CTTCGCGAAGAAATCCGGCGAAAGGAAGTAGAAACGAAGGCGGCGATTAAGATTCAATCGAGATTCCGTGGAAGTAAAGCTCGAGTGAACACGGCAGAACTTCGCGAAGAAATCCGGCGAAAGGAAGTAGAAACGAAGGCGGCGATTAAGATTCAATCGAGATTCCGTGGAAGTAAAGCTCGAGTGAACACGGCAGAACTTCGCGAAGAAATCCGGCGAAAGGAAGAAGACCGCGCCGCACTTGAAGCTAAGCGAGAGCGCGAGCGTATCGAGCGTCAAAGCGCAATTATTATTCAAAAATCATTCAAAGGTATGCAGCAACGAAAACTTTACGGCGAAATCAAAGCTAATAAAGCGCGACATTACGCAGCCTCGCGCATCCAAAGTCGTTACCGAGGTGCTAAAACGAGAGAATGCTTAGCGAACGAACGCAAAGCGAGAGTATTACTGGCAGCACTCGAAAAAAGAGAGGCTGAAAATGAAAAGAAAGTGCGTGCCGCTATTCTTTTGCAAGCGCGAGCGAGAGGTTTCCTTGCGAAAAGAGAGACGCAGGAATTGCGCGAGTTTGCAAAACTTAAAACGGAGGCGAAAATGCATGCTCGGAACAGAGTCGAGGAACGCATAGAGGCCAAAATGAACGAACTGAGAGCGCTTGGAAACGAACAACGCATCTGCGCCTAGATATTACAATAGAAAGAACAGTGGCACATACTTTTTCCTTACATTGTCATTCGATTATCAGCATCGTCGCGAGTGAGCATTTCCCGAACAATCCTCGCTGCTTTTTTAAGTTTGCTCTTTTTAATTTCCACCACGAGCATGCATCCATTTCCGTCGCGAGCAGGGAGGATGGCGCACGAATTCGGCACGCGTGGCGTGACGTATCCATCAAAGTGTGTAGCTTTCACGCCTCTTCCAAACTCCAAATTATAAAAATCAAACGTCGTCCAATTCGTAGCGCTTAAATCGAGCGAATTCAATATGCAATGTAATGAAATTACATGTTCGCGAAATGATATATTGTCCAAAGATCCGAGAGCGAGTCTAACTTTTGCACGTGAATCATTCGCGCGTGGATCCCCTTCGCGATATTTCTGCAACGATCTCCTGATTTCTCTTGCTCGTTTCTCCATAGATGCGTGGACATCATCGACGGCAACAACATGTGCAAATGAAGCGTTGCCAAAATAATTTTTCGGAAGAATGCCGTAGTTTCTATAATTAATTGCGATATTGGCGTAAGAAAATTTCTTCTTCGTGCTCCTCTTCCTATCCTTCCTCTCGTTCAATAATGATAGAAATCTCCAACAAAAGGCAGTGGCGACGTCGTTGGAACTTACGTAATCATCTTCGACGATGTAATCTTCAACTGGCGCCAATCGTGCAGTTCTCGCTTTCATTATGCGGATGAAATCGTCACTCAGTTTTATTTGAATTCTCGCGGTTCTTTCTAACATACATTTGAAACCACCGACGAGAACACCGCAAAGTGCTCGCCATGGCTTTATCTTCACGCACCCGTGTTCAATGAGTTGGGGATAGGCGATAAATTCACCGTGCTCTTTAACTTTGACTTTTTCTCTCTTTGAAAGCTGAAAGTATTCCAATCTCGTATTCGTCGGTAACTGAATCTCACGTACGCGTTGCTTACTGAATGAAAGGTGTTCTCCGTGTTGCAGTCGTTGCCGTTGTTCCATCTGCTCTTGTATGATGCGACAAAAGAAAGAAAGAAACGTCTTCATCGAATCCCCGTCGCAAGCGTAATGCTTCACAAAGAATGTCAGTACTACCCATTTCTCTTCTTTACCGCGAGTGAACGAACGAATGTTTGTTTTCTTTACGGCCATGCAAGATCGTCGAGGAATTGTCAAAGGTTTCGTTTCTCGTTCAACTCTTTCCATCATCTTTTCGATCTCTTTGTTTCGTTCCTTCTCCTCCTCCTCTTTCTCGCGACGATACAAAACATCGACTTCTTTCCAATACACGCCGAGGTCATCGCTTTTCCGACCGGAAAGACTCGGAAAGAGCGGCCAATCGACAACTTTCCGCGACAATGGGAAATACCGCAAAGTTTCGCTCAGTGAACGCTTCAAAACGCAACTCTCCGGCGGTACAACTGGAGAAGTAAAAAAGAAGGACCAACACAGTTTCAAAGTAGATATCGCGGGATGCTGATCGATCGGCGCGAACGGGATATCGGGTAGTTGAAGATCATCACGTTCTGGAGCAAATATTTGCTCCTCCTCACATCGAGTGACCTCGATTCTATACCGCCCCCGCATAATACTCGTACTTTGTGACAAATTGAATAAGTTTTTTTTTTCTTCATTCTGGAAAAGGAGACGTTTTCAGGCGTTTTTTTTACGTTCCGTGTGCCGTTATGCATGTACAAGGATTCCTAAGATACGCAAGCGCGCGATTACTGTTCAAAATAAACAAACTAAATCATACTAAATGGAAGATACTTTTCTCTTCTCCTTGATTCGCGCATTCAGCGCATCGATTTCTTTTTGATTCTCGCTCTCTCGCTCTCCTCTCGCGCCCGGTTCATATTTCATCATCATCTTTGATTTCTTCTTGATCTGTCTCTTCCTCGGTTCGATCAATTCTCTTCTTTGATATGATTTCAGGCGGTCTGTTAACAACGCGTGCGCACCTTGCAACGTTCGTAATTTACCATTGACTTGTTCTGTAAATAACACCTCCGGTAAATTTTCCTCGTATCTGTGCTTTCCTAACCGCCGCGGCTGCGTTTCCTCGCGCTCCTTCCGCGTCAAATGAAGCCTGTGTCGTTTCATTACGTCTCTTTTTTCTTTTTCCGCGATATCTTTTGTTATTGATTTCAATTCGCTCAAATCCCGTCGTTGTTTCTTCAATTGCTTTCTCTCTTCGATTTCTTTTTGCAACTGTTGATGTCGGGCCCGTTTATTCCGTGCAGCTTTGTTGAGCTTTTCCGAGGTGTTCGAGGCACTTTTACTCCTCTTCGCATTTAATTTTCCTTCCTCATCGTCGTCTTCGTCTTCATCGTCTTCATCCCCAAACCCAGTTTCGTAATACAACTCTTTTATCCGCATCGCGTCCGCTTCCTGCCCTAACAGCGGTGGCCGAACCGGATTCAATTGTTCTTTATACTCTTTCGCCATTTCTTTCGCCGCCGCTTTCATGATTACTTCGTTTCGTAAATTTTCCGGTGGATTGTATGAACACCCAGCCTCGTCCACTTGCACCGGTTTTGCGTGTTTTCGATCTACTGTCGGTCGTAAAATCTTCAACGCCTGTCGAGCGATTCCAGTGGCTCTCGGAAAGTGCTTTTCCCACAAGCTCACTCCTTCGCTTCGATCTTCTGTCGTCTCCTCGTCATTCTTGTTCTTCTCCGTGCTGTTGCTGATGTTGTTCTGTTTTTCAATCTTCTTCATGACCGCCACGTGTCCGTCCACCGCTCGATGTTTCGTCGGTTTTGGATACGACTTTTCGACTTTTTCCTTGCTCAATATCGAATCCACTCGTAAAGTTTTCATCCGAGCGCGTTGCTTTTTGGTTAAGAATGCACCACCACCACCACCACCACCGGACGAAGAAGGTGAAGTCGTCGTCGCCTTTGTCGCGGTGGCATCTACCACGAACAATTGCTCGTCTTTCTTCGTCTCCATCGCTAAAGTCTTGTTGCGAGAGTCTCTCTGTTGAAACATCTCCTCCTCCATTTCCGCCCACTTCTTCTTCATCTTTTGCGTCTTGCTTTTCTTTGCCGCCATTTTTGCTTTTTGTTTTTACTCCCCTTTTACTTTTGCTGTTTCTTCTTCACCCCCGTGTTCTCTCTCTCTCTCTCTCTCTCTTTCTCTCTCTCTCTCTCTCTGTGTGTGTGTGTGTGTGTGTGTGTGCGTGCGTGTGTGCGTATTCCGTGCGTGCGTGTGGTGAGAGAGTGACGGTGCTCCGTGATGCGTGCAGCCGCCGTCTCCACAAAAGAAAAACATCGATGGTACAACCCTAAATACCACGCGAGATTCTGAAGAGTAAGTTAGTTACACGTCAAACACATAAAACATAAAAAAACCGAGGGCGCGCCGACGCCAAAGATGAAAAGAAGAGCGACGTCGTCCTCTCTTCTCATCCGTCGTCTCCTTTTTCTCCGCGACGGTGGTGGCAGCGAAGAGACTTTTAATCGTCGTCGTTGTTGTGCTGCACTTTTTCGTTCTCCTCGCGACGAGCAACAAAATCACGCTAATCACCTTTTTCGTCGAAGGCACAGCGCGAGCGCTGCGAAAGAAATAGAAGAAGAAGAAGAAGGATCGACGATTTACGCGATATCTACACCGCCGGGAAGAGGTGGCGTAGCCATTCTGCGAATATCCGGTCCGAGGAGTTGGGAAGTTGGGAGGAAGCTGACGTTATCTGGACTTCTCGAAGGAAGAAGGGAAAGGTTGAAAGATACCGACGAGGATATTTCGACCCAGAGGTGGAGAGTAAAACCGGGCGCGCTGCGGCGCGCTCAGTTTGTTTTTGAAAAGGAAGAGGGTTCGTCGGAAGCACTAGAACGAGAACTTGAAGAAGAAAATGAAGAAGACGATGATGAATTCGACCGAGTTGAAAGAGCTAGAGGTCACGTGAGAAGAAGAAGAAGGAGCAAGAAAAATTCCATAGGGGTTATCGACGAAGGGTTGATTGCGTATTTCAAAGCGCCACGCTCGTTCACAGGAGAAGACGTGTGCGAGTTGCACATGCATGGTTCCATAGCCGTGTGTAAGAAGATATTGGAAGTACTTTCTACGATGAGTGGTGGCTGCGAAAGGAGTGAGTCATCATTTCAAAACTTGAGACCGGCAGAACCGGGAGAGTTCAGCAAACGCGCATTTCTGAATAAGAAGATGAATTTAGTTCAAGCGGAATCTTTGGCAGATTTAATAGAGGCAGAGACGGAAGCGCAGAGAGCGTTGGCCGTGAGTGAAATAGAACTCGGTGTTGTTGATGACGATATTCGTTATCGTCGTGCTCCGACGGCTTCATCGTTGTCGAAGAAAGTGGAGGAGTGGACGAACGAGTTGACGAAAGCTTTAGCCGTTTGCGAAGCGATTTTAGATTTTCCCGGCGAAGACCCAAAGCTAGAAACGTCCTTAGTTTACCGAGATGTCTTACCGGCGATTCGTCACGTGAAAGGTGAAATTGACGCGGCGTTAAAAGATGCCAAGGCGAGAGAGTTAGTCCGAACCGGTGTTCGCGTCTGCATAGTGGGTGCCACGAATGCGGGGAAATCGACATTGTTAAATTACTTTGCAAAAAGAGATGTAGCGATCGTTTCGAAAGTTCCTGGAACGACAAGAGACGTCGTAGAGGTGAGTTTAGAGTTGAATGGGAGAAAAGTAGTAATTTTTGATACCGCTGGGCATCGGTTTTTGCCAATAATGCAAAAATCTTCATCGCCGTCGGAAAAAATGGAAAACCCCTACGAGGTTGAGATTGAGGACGAGCCACTCTTCGATGACGAGTACGAAAGAAGGGTCGGTAAACTCTCCGACGACGCGAAAGAATTAATCGATGAAATTGAAAGAGAAGGCATCGAAAGAGGTAAAAATGTGGCAAAAAACGCGGATATCATCATTGAAATGATCGACGCCACAAATCCAAAGAGAATCGATTTTGAGAATATGAACATAAAACGGGAGAATGGCGTCAAGATCATTTCAGTCGTAAACAAATCCGACGCGTTATATTTTTTAGATGAAGAAGAAGAAGAAGAAGAAGCGTATTCAAGGTTTGACTCCTCCCTTCTTCGTCTTAGTTTACGAACTGGACTGGGACTGGATGCGTTAACGAAAGCTGTCTCCGATGCCGTCCACGAGTGCACAATAACAGCATCATCATTTTCCTCTCGCTCCAACGACGGTGCGACAGCTGCCATCGCCCGAACGCGTCATCGTGCGCACGCTCGCGCAATATCCAATTCCCTTGGGGCGTGTCTCTTTGAGCTCAACCAGAAATCCGATAGCGACGACGACGAAGGAAGCAAACGCTCGTTGGAGCATTCTCCGGATCATCCGAGAACTGAACTCGTCGCCGAAGATTTACGAGAGGCCTTGCGCAATTGTTCTCGCGTAGTTGGTCGTTTGGATGTCACAGAAAACGTTCTCGATTTTCTGTTTTCCGAGTTTTGCATAGGGAAGTAGAGCGCGTGCCACATATGGCGCGTCATAATAGAGACTCACATTATAGTACAAGGTACCTGTAGTTTTTTTTATATTTTTTGGTCGAGTGTCCCCCCTCTGACTGTTTTCTCTTTTTTCGAGCGGCCTACGCTCCATAATATTCTTCAGTTTTAGTAACGCGCGCACACACACGCGCACACACCAAACACAAACACAAAGAAAAGAGAGAGAGAGGTAGAACGAGGTACGATCGATCGAGTCTCGAGAAAACATGGCCGCGGATTCCTCGTCCGAAGAAACGCCGTCGGAAACCGTGGCCGCGTTGTTTCCCATCTTCCTCGTCGCCGTTCTCTCCTGTTTTCTCTTTCCAATCACGCTGTACAGAATCGGCCGTCGATTTGGACTTTTCTCGAGCTTTTTAAGCGGAGAAGACGGAGAGAGTAGTAAAGGTGGCGAAATATCGCTGTTGAACATAAACAAGAAGAACAAGAAGAGTGAAGGCACCACCACCAGCGCGGAGCAAAAACAAAAACAACAACAAAACATTCAAATCAAAGCGAAAGACGGGTCTTTGTGGGCGAAATCGTTCGAGCAATCGGTGCGACAATCGAAGCAATCGATGAAGCGACAAATGTTTTTCAGCGGGTGGAATTTAGCGATCGTGTGCGGGTGGATACTTTTTTTCCTGTTACTGTTCTGGGCGAAAGCCATGCAGATGGAAGAGAAGAGGTTCGATCCGTACGAGATTTTGGAGCTTTCCATCGGGGCGACGCCGTCGGAGATCAAAAGAGCGTACAGAAAGATGAGTTTGAAGTACCACCCTGATAAAAACTCAGATCCAGAGGCGATTAAGTTTTTTACAGAATCAGTCGCGCCGGCGTACAAGACATTAACGAACGACATCGCGAGAGAAAACTTCGAGAAGTACGGACATCCAGACGGCCGACAGTCGACAAAGTTGGGCGTGGCGTTGCCGGAGGAGTTGTTCGGGAGAGGACGATTCGAAGGATTGGCTCCGTTTGTCTTGCTCGGGATGGTTTTGGTGACAATTTTGTTGCCGCTGATTGTCATCGTGAGGATTCTAATGAAGGGAGATAAGTACGCGCACACCGGCGTGGATGGGAAGAAAGTGCTCAGGCAAACGCAGAGTAATTTTGGGCAGATGCTGAAACCGATGATTAAATTGACTGAAGTGCCTCAGTTGGTTTCAGTCGCGCAAGAGTTCATGGAGATGGAGTACAAAGGAGAGAAGTTGAACGAAAGTTTGAGCGAAGTTTTGAAGCAGTGTAGGAACGAAATTGGCGGCGGAGAGCTGGCGCAAAAGTTTGTGAGAAGGCATCCAAACGTAGTGCGGACGCACGCGTTGCAGTTGATGCACTTGCTGCGAAAAGGTGAGGAGGTACCCAGGGAGTTGATGAAGGATTTCGATTTTGTGGTGAAAAACGTGCCGAGATTCATCGACCAAATTTTGCTCATGTTGTTGCAAACGAGTGGTAACCCGAGGGCTGGTTTTACCGCGGTGAAGCCGACGCAGGCGGTGTTGGAATATTCTCAACTCTTCACGCAAGCAGTTCCGATCACGTTGAAGAAGTCGAGCAGCAGTACTAATGCGTCGTCGGGGAGAGTAGGATCGATCGCAAACAGCGATGACGGCGGCGCGGCTGGTCTGTTGCAGTTGCCGCACTTTACCGAAAAGGAATGCGCGAAGATTCGTAAGAAGGCAAAATCGTTGGCAGAGTTGAGAGAGATGGCGAAAGAGGAAAGAGCGGCGGTCTTGGAAAAGTTTGCTGAATTCGACGAAAACAAAAGAGCGGACGTGGAGACGATCATGAACATCGTCCCGAAAGTAGTCAAGTTTGAGTGCGAGATTTTCGTGGAAGGTGAGTCTCCTTCCTCCTCGTCTGCGAGCGGTGTACAAGCCGGAAACGACGGCGTCGTCGCCGGTGGAATAAAACAACAACAACAACAAAAACAACCGCTTATTTTGGAAGACGATATCATCACGGCGCGAGCTTCGGTTCAGATTTCTCGCGGAGGGGGACCAATAGGCGACGCTGACTTACCGCCCGTTCCGTTTGGTCGAGGCATAAAAAAACCAGAGTCGTGGTATTTACTCGTTTGTGATCCGTTAGCAAACTTAACTTTGGCGATGAAGAAATTGAGCAAGGCAGAGAAATTGGCAGCGGAAACTGGCGACGAGCCGACGAAAATTGCCGTCAAATTTATGGCTCCACCTGCAGCGCTGTATTCCGTCACTTTTGCCTTGGTTTCTGATTACTGGATCGGTGTCGATAGGAAACAAAACGCAAAATTTAAAGTGAGCAAACGAACTCCCGAGGCGGAGAAGGAGAGAGATTCGACGTCGGGCAACAAGAAGAAGAAAGGAGCCGCCCCGAGCAAGAGTAAAGGGGCGTCGTTACCTCCTGCAGCGACTGCAGCCGCAACATCGGAAGCGGCGACTGCTGGTGAAGGAGATACATCGAAGAAGGAGCAAAGCGGTAAAAAAGAGGAAGGAATCGTCGCAAGCGAGGACGAGATAGATTCGGAGGATGACGAAGAAAGTGACGACGACGACGGACATCACGACCCGAACTATCCCTCGGATGAAACTGGGACGGAGGAAAGTGATAACGAGAAGTTAGAACCGTACGTTCTCAAACAACAACAACAACAACAACAAAAGGAAGAGCGCCCGAAGCAAGAGCGTCCGGTTATGTCAGCGTCAGCGGCGACGCCAGAGAAAAAGGAAAAAGGTGCCGCCACGTCGAAGGACGTAGGTGAAGAAGAAGACAAAGAGGACGGAGAAGCAAAGGAAGAGGAAGTCGTCGCAGAGAATTAGAAAACGGAGGAGAAAGAGAAGAGTTAATCGAACAAAGTCACCGTAAAGATCTAAAATCAAAAGGTCTCAATCGTTTATTTTTATAATAACAAGAATACAAAAGAAGTGTTGTTCATTATTTGTTTCATGTAAGTATTTGAATCACAACGTCACTCACTCACTCTCCCCCAAAAACAGCTAAGGCAAAATTCTATTATTATTGATGCATTTCTAAATGTTTAAATCTACTTCTCTCTACTACCATCACAGATAGAAAAGTATATAGTTCAAACGACATAGATATAGACGCGTCTAATAATAAGGAACATTTTAGGGTGGACTCTCTTTCATTTTTTCCAGAGAATTTAGCCGACCTTATCGAAGAAACTTTTACGTTCATAGCTGTCGTTGTTCTTACTTTTCCGGAATGACAATGTCTCCATCATCGATGGATTGTTGCACGTCTTGCGGATCTTCACCCTCGACCGTGCAACCAACACTCTTCGCCGTACCTAAAATCTCCTTCACCGTGCCAGACAAAGTCTTCGCTCTCGATTTCGGTCGCATCTGTCTCGCAATTTCAATGATTTCATCCAACGCGACGTTACCATCGTGCGGCACATCCTTCTCCTTCTTACGATCACGGAACGGTTCCTTCAACGCTCTGATGACTAACGCAGACGCGGTCGGGACTACGGACACTTTCGCTTGTCTGTTCGCAACGGAAAGTTTCACAGTAACGCGCAAACCTTTCCACTCCTTGCCAGTTTCCTTGGCGATGTCTTCCCCGACTTTCTTCGGGGAGAGACCCAAAGGACCGATTTTCGGCGCCAAAGACGAGGCGGCACCGACTTCACCACCGGTGGCACGAAGAAAGACTTCGATAACGGCGTTAGGATCAAATTTTGGCGGCATAGTTTATGTGCTTTTGATCTGTTTGTGCGATAATAAATGAGAAAGAGCAAGAGAGGTCAGAATGAGAGGTCTTTCACGAAAAACGGGAGACTTTTGAAGGGGAGAAAACGCGTTTTTTCATCAGTGACATCCACGAAACCGAAACCATCCTTCAGAATCACGCGTAAATGTATTCCTTGAGCGCGTTTCTAGCCCTAACTATCCACTCATGCGTTCGCGTCGGCCAACGAAAGCGCACTCATTTACGCGCGAAGTCCTAAAACAAAATTTCCCTCGCGAACGTTTTCCACGCGCGCGCGCGCTTCTGCCCCGCGAGAGAAAAACGAAAAACGAAAGCGCGACGGACGACGCGGAACGAAACGCGAGCGATATCGAACGGGCCGTTCAGTTCGAGAGAAACGCTCCGTGAATTTCGCATCAACGAACGGAAGAGGAAGAAGGAGACAGTAAATTCGTGCTCACCTTTTGCTTTTTTTTATGAGGAGAACAGAGAGTCCAAATGTGGCACAAAGCAGAAGAGGTCGTGGCAGAACTAATAAAAGCAAAGACTACAGAAAACAACAAAACACAAGAGAAACCGCACAAAAAAAAGGAAAAAGATATACGTAATGGTGGGCTTCCGTCGGTCGAAGAAGTCGAAGTCAGGGAAGAGCGCGGGGGGTGCTCCCGCTGCTACCGCCACGAACGACACCAGCACCAAGAACAGCAACAACTACGACTTTGAGTACGACGACGATATCAGCAACAGCAGCAATAAATTAGGAAGAGAAGAAGAAGATAAAGAAGAAAACGGAACGCGGGTAGTTGGAGCAGAAACCAACGACGACGACGACGAGAGCGACGCGGCGATGAGGACGATGCGAGCAGCGGAAAAAGAGAATTTGATGCATGGTGTTACAACAACAACAACAACAACGCAGAAGAAGAATACCACTATCGCGACGAATGGGAAAGAGAATGTCATCGGCGAAAAAGAGGAGCACCGAATGGAATCACTACTGCTGCTACAGCGAGAGAAGGAAGAATCAGCGCTGCATCGAAGACTACTCGCCGTCGAACGAGAAGCGCAATCTGAAATAAAAGAGGAACTCGTCGAGGAGATCGCACGGCTGCGACTGTTTAAAGAAGAAGCGACGAAAACGGCGACGGCGCTGAACGAGAAGAACGAAAAACAAATCGAGGAGATGAAAATGGAGAGAGAAAAGTTACGGAACGAACTCGAGGGCGCGCGACGGGAGAAACGAGAGGAAATCGAGAGCGCGTGTGTATCGGTGAAAGCGAAAGAGGAGGAGGAGAAGGAAAGTTTAAGAAAACGCGCGGAGGCGTTGGAGAAGGAGAACGAAAAATGGAAGAAAGAGATGGAAGAGTGGAAAGAAGAGGCGAGGAAATTGAAGGAGAAGAGGGAAGAGGAGGAGAAGCGCGACGAGCGCGACAACGAGGAGAACAACAGTAGCAATGATAGCAACGGAAAGAACACAACGATGGAAGGAGAAGGAGAGAAAACAAAAGCAGAAAATGGCGACAACAAAGACGGCGGCGGCGATAACGACGACGACGACGACGACGTGCGAAACAATCCGTTTCATATAGAAATGATGGAAAAGAAAGCGAAAGAGATTGAAGATCTCACGAAAAAGTTGAAAGAAGCGGACGAGGCTATTCAATCCGTGGAATCTTTTGCAAAAGATATGGAGGGCAAGTTTAATTATTCTGAAAACGAAAAGAAATATATTCACGAAGATTTAATGCAAATGAAAAGAGAGTATGAGCTATTGGAAAAGTTCACGCGAGAGCGCGGCGCGAGCGCTATGGTGGCTTTTGCAAACGCGCACAGAGAACGCGAGAAAATTGAGCAACGACTGGAAGAAGCGGAAACGCTTTTACTACAACAGGAGGAATATTTTATAGAAAGCGCGGCGGCAACGGTAGCAGCGGCAGGAGGAGGAGTGGAAGATGGAAAGGCACTGGAAGAACGACAGCAGCAACACGTTCTCGTTCTCAAAGAGTACCAAAAAAGAGCGATAGAAGCGGAAGAGCAACTTTTTTCCGCCACGGCGCAAGCCGAAAACGAAGCCACTCAACATCTCGAAAATCTCAAAAGCTCCGAACGCGAAAAGCAAGTCGTGGAAGACCGCTTGCGCACCGAAGAAAAGAAAGTTGAATCTCTGCGCCGAGAACTGAACGAATGCACCTCGAAACTTCTTCTCCTCGAAAGGTCTTCGAGAGAGTTGAAAGACGAACTCGAGGACAAGGAAAAAGTAATAGAAGGTTTGAAAAAAGACATCGAGGTGCAAGACGAAATCTTAATCCAAAAAGAACTTACCATAGAAAAGAACGAGGAATTATTCAACGACAAACTAATGAAAGAAGCTCTCGTGGCGAAAGAAATCGTCGACGATGCCGTTTTGAGGTGCACCGAGGCGGAAGAGAAGATGGACTTGGCCGAGTTGAGAGTGAAAGCGCTCGAGAAACAACTCGAAGCTGCCGGCTTTGAAGAACTCGAGGAGTAGAAAAAATAAAAGAAGCAGCGTTGCTGCCGGTGAGCAGAAGCAGCAGCAGAAATCGCGCGTGCGCGCGATGAGAATAGCAATCGTTTGTTTGTTTTGTAGAGGACGAGATGTATTAGTATTTTTTTAATGTAAAATCGATATCAAAAAGACGCGTTGTAGTATCTCATAAATATCTTGTTGCGATGTGGATTCATTGTCACGATTGTGGGGGAACACCACGCGCGAGTTAAAAAAAGAGCAAAAAAAAATTCACGCACGCGCGCCCGGCGCGTGAAATCTCTTCATATTCAAACGCACATAAAACAAAATGCGCGGGATCGCGCCGCCGCAGCTTCTCTCGTCGTTCTCTTCTTCCTCTTTCCTTTCGGCGTCCTTTCGGCGCGGGGAGAGAAGGAGAAGGACGAGAACGACGACGACGACGACGACGACGACGACGAGAGCAGCGGCCGCCAGAAATCGAAAAAGACGTCACGAGCAACAAAAACGCTCTAACGGTCTTGCGGCTTCATCGTCGTCGTCGCCGACGATCAAAGGCAGCAGGGAAAGTGCAGACGAACGAGAAGAAGAAGAAGACCAAGGACAAAAAGAGAACGATAGGGAAGTGATAATCCTCTGGGATTTGGACAACGTGAACCCGGGGACGACGTGCGAACGTTTCGCGATAAACGCGCAAAGAATCAAAAAAGCGTCGAAAAAGTTTGGCAGCATCGTTTCTTTCAACGCGTTTGCCGGTATGCAAACGTCTCGAGATTTGAGCGAATGTTGCAACAATGATAATAATAATACTAAGGATGAAAAAGGATTCAAAGAAACGTTCAAGAGGTTAAACTTGAAAACGGAGTTTTATTTAGATGGTCCAGACGCCGCGGATTTGAGGTTAGGTCGACGTTTGATGGAGTTCGCCAACGAGTGTCAAGGGAAGGAGAGGGAAGACGTTCCCGCGTTCATCACGCGGCGGGCAGAGGAGGCGTGTTTTCTTTCCGACGATGAAGACGATGACACTCGCGATGAAGACGACAACGACGACGACGACGACGACGACGACGACGCCAATTATGATGATCATGATGATGTTATTCGTAACGATTTGAGGATCAACAGGAACAATAACGATGACGGAGATGATGATGACAACAATGCGACTGGTACCGTTGCTTGTAACCCAGAACTTAAAAACGTTTCCTTTTGCGAGCAAACGAGAAGAGAATACAGAAACTTGGCCATGGCGAAGCAAGAATTATTAAAACTAGAAGGGGAAAAGATACACGCTGCGTGTTTGAAGGAAAAATGTTCACCAGACGAAACGAAACTGCGGCAGATTGTAAAGAATAGAAAACACGTAGCTATTGTCGTCACGAACGATCGGGATTTGAAGTTACCGCTAGATTATGCCATTTCGATGGACGTTTGCGTGGTATTGATTGGCAACTTTGTTGACAACTCGTCAAAAAAGATCAAGAGTTTAGTCTCATCGTCTTCAAAGAAGAAGAAGACCTCGTTCAGACGTTTAGGAGGAGGAGGAAGAGGAAGACAAAAAGACTCGCTTAATCAAATAAGTTGGGATGCGTACTTGGACACGGTTCGATTGGCGGCACAGAAGCGACCCATTGGGCGATTGAAGTTATTGGAAAATGCAGACGCGGCTTTAATTTGGGATTCCGCGCGAAGATTTAGAGTGAGTCAAGACGAAAGAGACGTCCTGGCCGATGCGAAAACGAATAGTAAGGAGTATGAGACGAGTTGCCCAGGGGACGTGGTCGGAATGTGGCGCAGGCACAAATCGGGCGTTGGCGCCTGGTTTTCGTCGTTCGATGAAGATCGGTAGAGGGGTAGAAAGAAATATGAATGAGAGATATTTATTACATCTTGTGCGCTCGCTTGCGTGTATTATTACAGCTGTTTTACTACTACAAATTATTTCTTTTGTGCTTGAGCTTTCATTCGCTTTCTCTTTGCTTTGCGTTCGGCAACTTGTTTCCTCAAAACCTCCTGGGTAATCACCTCGCCATTTTTTAAAACGCGCGGGTTATTCACCTTGCCGACACCCTTAACATTCTTCTCATCTTTAGACATGGGAGCAAACATCTTTTTTAGCTTCGCCTTCACTTGCTGCTTCGACGGAACAATCTTTTCTAAAGATGCGTATATTCGCATCGGCGACAAGATTATTCGGCGCGGAATAGCCACAGCGTTTGATACGATCAACTTCGGCAAAGATAATAGGATTGTCGCACCTTTCGACGCCTTTGATTTGACCTTGATGTCCGCTATCTTCATAAAGTCTGGCTTCTCTATGAACTCTTCTTCCATTCCTACCACTTTCGCATTCTTTTTCGCCGATGAGTCCAGCGTATTTTGATTGGGATTCTTGATGAAAAACTTTTCAAGCCTCGACCGATGCAATTCCTGTCTCGCCGTGAGCGAACGACCAATCAGGATGCCTAAAAATTGCGCCGGATTCGAAGAAAATCCTCTGAGCGCGCTAGTAGCTTTCATCTTTCTCTTTTTGAGTTCCGCCGCTTTCGCCACCAAGTATTTTTTCTTCCTCTCTTGGAAAAGTTCGTCTCGAGCTTTCTGGCGTTCTTCCGCGGTCCCTTCGAATAATTTCGCGACTCTGCCTTTCGTCATTCTATCAACCTCTTGAATTGAACGCAAACACACCGCGGGGACGTGAATGCCGCTCGCAGAGATGTTGTACTGAATTGCATTCTCGTACATAACGACGATTGGGAACAAACACGCTTTAGAGACGTGCGGGATTAAGAGTACGACGCCAAGGAGCCAGACGAAGAACCACAATCGCACTGGAGAATACAAATCTATGTAGTATTGAATCTCAAATGCAATTTTCAACGCAATACTGGATACTATCGCGATGAATATCATCAATATCGCCGAATAGTGCGATAAATTATCATCTCTCCAATCGAAAACACCAATAATTCTCTCCAAAGGCTGCGAAATCAAGTTCAAGGGCACAATGATCGCTAAACATGGTCCGGATAAAATTTTCGGCGCTTGAACTTGATCGAGCGATATTGCCGTTTTAGTGATTGTCTTCACTACGTTTAAGCAAAATGCCAACAGTTTTTTGACTATTTTCAGCACGGCGTCCATTGGATTAGATTTCGACGAAAGCGATTTAATCACGTTCATCAACTTCTGCACAGGATTGTTACCCGAGAGCTCGGCGTTTTCACGGTCAGCCTTGATTCTTTTCGCGGCTCTGTTTCCAACAATTTTCGACGATTCTTTGTGTGATTTCCCCATCTTTATCAATCTCGAATATTCGTACAAATCTTCTATCTCTTCGTCGATATCTTTTTCAATCGCTTTGGTCTTCGCAAACTCGTCTATCACCCGCACTCTTAAAATTTCCTTCTCCGAACCATCCTCATTAACTCCAAAGCACGATACCGGCGCGTCGTCTTTATCTTCTACAATTCGCGACGTATATCCGACGAATAAGAGACCCAAAACACACATGAGGGGTAAGAATGCACCCAAAATATCGCCTCTGAGATAAAAGCACAACGCCGTATGAAAAATTGCAAAATACATCCTCAATGCGAAGGTTTCACTCAACGGCCAAAGAGATAACCACGCGAAAGATTGCATGATAATGTGTGGAAATCCAAGAATGGCAATCACTACTCGAGATATGGCATGTATGATGCCGATTACTGTATCCTCTGGTTTTTCTTTCGGTCTTTCCAGCGGAGCTTGACGCAAATACCAGGAACTCTTTTTTATTACCGGAGTAAATTTGAACACGATTCGGCAATATCCTTGCCATTTCTTTGTCACCGTGTTCTTATTCCTTTCACGCATGAACATTTCACGCTCCGCATCGACTAAATCTTGCGCAGAGAGGCCATCTTCGTCCGTTGGAATGACATTAGCCCACACGTCGAGTTCGTAATTTTCGCTTTTCAAAATATTTGAAATCGGAACACATGCGACGCCAACCGGCTTGGTAAATGCAGTCGTCACCGGATCTCTCGCGAACAAAACGATGCGAATTTCACCCATGATTTCGGTAACGGGAAATGTGGCAGACTCGAAAGCCGTGCGAAAATTTTCTTCGAAGCTTTCTAAGATGACTGCGCATGAGATGTGCGTTCCAAGTAAGCCTTCATCTTTCTCAATCGCATTCTTAAGTACATTCTGTTTGTAGTGTATATCCTTGACTGGGTTCCCTGAATTCAACACACCACCGATTACAGATTTGATTTGAACGCTCAAATTTCCAATTCTTGGTCGAGCCGCTCCAAACGTATTCTCTAAATCTGCGGGCGGAAGCGAGCGACGACCGATGGAATACGCAACTTCAACGTGACCGAGTCGTTTTCCAGCTTTATTCAAAAAGCCATAAACTGCGGTGTTTTTCAATGGTACCAACTTTGTCCACGTCTTTCTCATCTCTCCGATAGCTAAACCAGAGGTGTCTACCGTAAATTCACCTATTGTAGTGCCGCCGACGTAGAATTTCTTCAGGGCCAAGAAATCTTCCGCTTTTATCGTGAGCGCTTCGTCTGGATCGTCGAGTTCTCCATCCCCGTCCTCATCGATAAAACTCATACCGCCATCATCAGCTCCATCTTTTCCGTAGAGATATTTTCGAAACTGCTTCCAAGCTTTTACGAGCGCGATGCCAAAGTATACGCTCTTAAGCTCAGCGAGTAGGCGAACCCGAAAACTCGTGGTCATTGGATTCATCGGTAACGAGAAAACTTCTGTATCGAATGTAGCAGTAGGCTTGACATCTTCCTGCACTTTACCCTTGACCGGTATTAAGTTTGTGTTTGTCGTCAAGTTGATGCGCATGTCCGTGGTTTTACGGTACACCGGAAGTGCTATGTTACGAACCCGTAAAATTTGAACGTAGAGATACAACGAGGGATCGTGAACGTTGAGCATCTTTTTATCCGCGTCAATGATGGGTGGTTCCATAATTTCCGCAAATGGAGGACGAGAGAAGGATATCTCAACAGATACTAGACCTGACGGAATCATAGTTTCTTTATCTTTTGGATCTCGTCGATATATCGCAACTTCCGAGCTCGTCCAATCTCCATTTGCCTCGACATTTAATAAATTGACGCATCCTCTCCCCATTTCAACTTGGCCTGAAAAGTTTCTATCGACGCAACACACAATCAATTCTTTCGCCCCAGGTCTGACTAGAAGAGTAAACGTCTCTCCTAGACTTTCATTCCACACAGGCGTGGAGGTATCGTATACCACAGATGTTGCAAAGCGCTCAAATTTTGGCGCATTATCGACTTGGACCGTGACGCTGGGATCGCACAAATCTTTACTCGTATTTCCAACTGGTAACAAATATCTCGCTGCCAACACCCTGACGTGACATCTCCGCGCATACTTTGTTAAATTCCCGGAATCTTCCAACGTTATAGAACCGAATCCTCCGCACGCATTTAAAATTTTATTTTGTATTTCCAAAGGTTCCATCATTTTCGCCACAGAAACTTTTAAATATCCAACGTCTAGTCGCCGTTCATGATCTTCAAAAACAACCTCTTCACCGGCACTTCTTGAACTAATTCTCGTTCCGAGCGGTAAATTAAACGTCCTGTAGGAGCCGTCTTGCGGTAAACACTCTAATGGAATACCGCATGCGCCACAGAAATCATCTGCGTTTCCAAAATCACGATCAAACACGGTAAACACGAGCGCAGAATCGTTGTTCGTGAGATCAACAAGATACCTTTCGTTCCAATGCGGGAAACACGTGTCATTTTTAACTTTTGTCCTGTATCTCTCTTTAGCTGGCATAGAATCACCTCCGATTTTTACGTACGCGTCAGATCCCGACCATCCATCCATCGGCGTAATGTTTGAAGCTTCCATAACATGAACATAGTATCGACCGCGTCTCTCGTTCTGCATCGCGCTTCGTTTTGCCGGTGTGAAAGATTTAAAACTTTGCTTCAATCGCTCGTCAATTGCTCTTTCTTTCGCCGAGAAACTGATATTCTGATCTCGTCTTCTCTCGTCGTACGTAGAGGATGTTGCGCTGTGCTTCGCCGCAAACGAACCCGCAATCCAAGGCTCCAACGGATCTTCGCTACCTTCGCCCACTTGCAAAGCGTGCCAATTTCCATTCACGCCGAGCGCTGGTAGCAGTTTCGGCGGACGTCTAAACGCCATTTTCAACGTACCTTCGCCACCGCCTTCTTTGTTCTTCTCCATCCGCTTTTTAGACATCAGTTTTTTTACCTCTTTTTTCTTCGCGTTTTGGTTCAAACCTTCGAGTGTTCGTAAAGATTCGGGCGAACCGGCTGGCTCCACATCCAAAGTAATTTCTCGCCAATGTCCATCGAGTGGACACAGCTCAATGGGTACCGAGCACGTCCCGATGAGCGATTTCTTAGAATCAATTTCAGACGGACCTTTCAAATCCCAAATCTTGAAGACGATTTCCTTCGAACACCAAGAACCTTCATCATCATCATCGCTTTTTCTCTCCTCCTGGGGAGCATTGTCTTCGTTTTCTTTCTTTGACGTCTTCTTTTTTGTCTTCGGCGACAAGGACGCAAACATTCGTCTCCTCTCTTTTTCCTCCTCTACTTGTTCGCTGAATATCGGAAATGAAAAAGACTCGCCCTCTCCGGCGTTCCACACCGGATCCACTGTATTCAAAATAGGTCTCGTCACTCCAACATACTCGCTTCCGTCCTTCTTTCTCACGTGCACAGATACGACTGGATCGACGGTACCTCGCCCGGCTTTCTTCGCTCTCGATCGTGATAACCGTTTCACGTTGTATTTTTTATACAGTTTCTCGCACTCAAATATCTTCACCTCTAAATCTCTGGACACCGAGGATGGATTGATTGAGGCTGCTTTTTGGCTCATCTGCTCGATCAAAACCCCCGCGCCGAACGACGAGGACTTCTTCGCGTTGCCGTTTTTACTCGCATCGTTTCTACGGTCATCCTCGTCGTCGTCGTCGTCGTCGTCCGAGAGTTCTTCTATTTCTTCAAAGTTCTTCAAAGCGTTGAGTTCGTTGAAGTCGTCTGCTGAGATGGTGTTCAACTTTTCTTTCAGTTTCGATAATTTGTTTTTAACGGAGCTTTTCCCGCTCTTGCTCGTCTTCTTGTCGGCGTTATCGAAAGAATCGTCGGCAGCGCCGATCGACGCGTCGGTGGCATCATCCTCATCGAGCGTCGTTGTGTTCTTCTTCTTTTTTGCCATCTTTAGCTTCACGCGCGCGTTCCTCTCTCGCGCGCGACGAAGGGGGGGACTCAAAGGTCGAGAAAAAAAAATATCGCGTTACGAGCGTACGTAAAAAATTAAAAAAAGATTTCCTCTCGTGCGAGCTTGGTTTTCTGTTTAGGGTCTCAAATTCTCAACTTTCATTCTCGTGCGTTTTCAGCGTCACACGGGACACACACACCAACTATTTAAAGCAGAAGAGAGCGCGATGACAAGTTCAATGATACCAATGATAGTATATATAGTATAGTAATATTTTACAGCAGTTTTCGTTTTAATGTACGAGAGTATAATGGTATCAAAGGCGGCATCCCATCATCGCATCCGCTTGAAGTTTTGCTCGTCTTCCTCCATACCGTCTTCTCCTTCTTCTCCTTCCTCAACGATCCCGAAATTTCCCCTTTCGCTGTCTTCTTCAAGCTCTTGAACGCCGAGCTGCGTATCCAGCTTGGCGAGCTCTTGCATGACGGCGTTCATTTCCGCTTCGATGGCTTCCATGTTTGCGCGGATAGTTTTTGTATCGGAAACCACGAAGTCGGTGCTGTCACCGACCGCTTTATCGTCGTCATTTTCATCGACACTGTCATTCCTTTCATCAACGATCTTTACGATCGAGCTATCCGGTTTAAAGACGACGGTTTCTTTTTCTTTCTTCACATTCGGTTTCTTCATATTCTTTCCGACGCCTCCGAGCAAAGAGGAGAGCACACCTACACCTTTATTCGTCTTTTTACTCTCGTCTGTTACTTCATCTTCGTTTACAACGGAGACATCGGCCGTAGCACCATCTGCATTCTCGGCAGAATCTCCTTCGTCCGACGATGACGCTTCATCGCTTTCGTCTCGCGATTTGAGTATTTTCAAAACGGCTCCAGTCGCGGCGTCCCCTATCCTTCCCGCTTGTTTACTCAAATTCTGAGCAAACGTTGAAAGATCCTTCTCAAGCACTTCTCTTGTTTTGAGACTAATCATGGATCGATCGAAAGATTCTGTCGTGTCCACGTTTTCTTTCTTGGCTTGCTGTTTGAAGGAGCTTGCCGCGAGGATGATTTCTGTTCGAACTTGCGTGTCTTTGAACTGCAGCGATCTGAACATGCTTTGCAAACCAGCTTGCATCTTTTCGAGGACGGCTTCTTCTTTTTCAATTTGATCGAGAGGTGCACCTTGTGCTTTCAATCTTTGCACGGTCCCCAACTGTTTCTTAATGCTCGTTTGTTGTCTCTCGATGCGTTTCTGCAAACCAAACATGTCCGAAAGAATCGCTCTCGATTTGTCCAACGATTGACCGATGCTCTGACCAATCTTAGCGGCTCCACCTTGTTCGACTTCTAATTCAGCTGGATCTACGCTGAAGAATTCGTGCTTCAAACACTCTAAAGCCGATGGTCGATCTGTGTTGTTGCCGCTCAGCTGCTCTCCGCTTTTAGCGGCTTTCTTTTCCAACCAATACGGACGCCCCTTCAAAAGTTCGGCGGCTAATTTCCAGCCGGCATCGCCTCCCGCATCTAAAAGAGCTGTTTTAGAACGCCCGAGCTGTCCCTTGTTTTGCGTTCTCCATAAATTCAAATCGTAGTTGCATTTTTTCAGTCCGCGGTTGAAGCTCGACAAGCCTCGATTGGTTCGTAAACTTGGCAACGCCAACTGCATGAGGATGACACCCGCTGAGTACGAATCAAATCGATCGGGTAAGTGCTTTACCCACGCTGCACTACCCGCAGCGTACGCCAGAGGACCGAGTAGCTTACGTAAATCTGGAGCGTCTTCAGTCGGAATCAAAAACTCTTCCGGCGGCGCGTACTTTGGATCCATGATGGTTTCATCCGGGGCAAAGTTCGTTCCCGTGCGAAAGCATGCGCATGCGCCTAAATCGATGAGCTTGAATTCCGGTTCTTCCATCAAGACGTAATCCTTCACTTTTCTCTCGTACATAGCGCCACCACCACTTTCTCCATCTCCGTCTCCTCCTGCGCCCTTATTCCCGCCTCTTCTGATCGAGGATAAACTTTCGCTAAGAAATTTCCCGGTGCCTTCCAAAACGTTCTTCCCTCTGTTTTTCTCGTCGTACGCTTCGCAATCTGCCAACACGAGATTGTGCGGCTTGATGTCTCGATGGACTAAACCAGCGCTGTGCATGGTAGCTAGATTCGTGAGTAATTGTTTCATAACTTTCTGTGCAATCTCCAGTTCACACGCCGCGTCACCTTTGCGCACCCCTTTTCTCTTCAAAAGGTTCTTCGCCAAGCCAGATGGATAATCCGACTGAGCCATAAACTGTGCCAACGTCCGATCACCTTGGTACTTCCACACCAACCATAACCCTTCCTTCACGGTCAAGTCATTCATTTGATTAGTGTCCATCAACTTTTGCCACTCGTCATACGTCACCCGATAGCTGCCTAAAAACTCCGCGCAAGCGCCTTTCGCGTCTCGCGAAACGCGATCATTCATCCAGTTCTCAATCTCTTGAAGCTCTGCCGCGCCTTCTACGTTTAGTTTTGGTCTTTTCAACACCACCCTTTCTTTTCCCCTCCAGATTGCTTGGTATACGATCCCAAACGATCCTTCCCCTATTTGTCGTTCTATTTCGAATTCGTGGCGTTTGAAATTTCGTCCCGCTCGTGCTTTTATTTTCATTCTCGTCTTCGTGCTTCGTTTTTTTATTCCACCTCTTCCTCCTCCTCCTCCTCCAAAAGGAGAAAACGACGACGAAAAGCTATCATAGGTGGTGGTGGTGGTGATGATGTTGACGTTGCTCGTCGGACCGAATGATGCCCTCATGATCGTCGCCCTTCCTCTTTGAAATCCTCCGGAGGTGTTCTCGTCGTCGTTGTTCTTGTTGTCGTTTTCAAAGAAACGACGACGAGCTTTTCTGTTCCCGAAAGCACCACCACCGCCAAAATGTTTTCTCGACGCAACCGAAACAGAAGAAGGAGAAGAAGAAGTTCCCGCGAAACCAGCGACCGAGGCAGTCGCCACAGAGCGCATGACGATTAGACCTGTCTAGTTTACGTCCGATCTCTTTCGCGCGCGCTCCCGTTCTCTCTCTCTCTCCCTCTCTTTTGTGCGGGCGGAGCTGCGCTCGTTTTTTTTTAAATGGCGTCAGCAAAAAAAGGTTTTCGGTTGTTTGTGGCTGGAAAATGCACGGCGATTGGGCAAAATGATGTGCGGAAAAAAAGCAAAAAAAAAAAATGTGTTCTGGGTGAATGGACTCTTCTGCTGTGAGTGAGTGCGTGTGATCCCTCATTTTTCTTCTGTGAGCGAGAGAGAAAAGCAGTTTTCGAGAGAGAGAGAGAGAGAGAGAGAGAGAGAGAGAGAGAGAGAGAGAGAGAGAGGTACATCAAGCAAAATGGCTTCTTCTTCTTCTTCTTCTTCTTCTTCTTCTTCTTCTTCTTCTTCTCGCGCGAATGCCACAAAGAACGAGAGAAAGAAGAAGAAGAAGAACGTCGTCATTCCTTCACCGTTCTTGATGTTATTCGGAGGAGGCGAACCCAAACAGGAGACGACAAAAACGAAAACGAATGCGTTGAAAACGCCTCGACGGTGGAATTTACCCGAACACGGAAAACAAAATCGCGGTCCTTCTCCGAGGAGACGAGCACAAAACAAAGAGCAAGAGTCAAAGAGAAGATTTGATGCTGATACTACCGTTGCTACCATCGGTGATGGCGACGGAATTATTAGTAAGAAGAAGAACACAAATCGGAACAGAAACAGCGCGCCTTTCTTAGCGGCGGCGTCTGTCGCCAGCAGAGAAGGAGGAAGGGAAGCTTTACGAAAGTCGTGGCGTTCGATGAGGGGTTTAGGAGGAAGAGGACGAGAAGGGGGAGCAGACAGTAAGAGTAGCGAACGTAGCAACAGAAATAGTAATAGCAGTAACAAAGAACTCACGCAGAGAGAAGAGATCAACCGACGCTTATTCGCCGGGACGATGTCAACGATTTGCGTGCGAACGCTATTAGCGCCGCTGGAAAGATTGAAAACGGAGTATCTTTTCAACAATTCCAAAGAGGCTTTGTTCGTGACCTCTAAGATTGTGTTTAAAAATGAAGGAGTCATTGGGTTTTGGAAGGGGAACTTGGTGAACATCGTGAGAACGGCGCCGTTCAAGGCAATTAATTTTAGCGCGTTCGATACGGTTCGAACGGCAATCACGAAGACGTTCGACGTGAAGGAAAATACCGTGGCGGATGAAGTTTCTTTGTTTTTATCTGGCGCATTTGCGTGCGGTACCGCGGTGACTATTTGTTACCCGATGGACGTCGTCCGGACGAGATTGGTCGTCCGAGGCGGGACGCAAAAGTATAAAAATATCCTTTCGTGCATTCGCATTTTGTACAAGGAAGAAGGGTTGGCGAGTTTTTATAGAGGAATATTACCAGCCATGGCACAAATGACACCCAATGCCGCCGTGTACTATTCCGTGTATAACAGTTTAAAACAGTATCGCTTGACGCAAATGAAACACGAAGAAGAGGAAAAAGCAAATAATAGAAGGAAGAACAACAGAGGACGTTGTGAGAAAGGTAACAACGCCGCGGGAGAACTCAATAACAAGAAAACCATCGAACCGCAATACATGATGCTCTTTGGCATGGCTGCCGGTATAGCCTCCGAATCTTTTACCTTTCCGCTAGAAGTCGCCAGGCGTCGCATTCAAATGAACACCGGTCGCGTTGTCGCCAAAGATATACTCGGATCGAAAGAGCTCAAAATGATGTTAGAAGTCACTCAAAAAGTGTTGCGAGAGAACGGTTTTGCAGGTTTATATGCGGGTTTAGCGCCATCCGTGTTACAGGTCTTACCCAGCGCCGCGTTGGGGTATTACTGCTACGAGAGTTTTAAATTAGCCGTAGGGGTTGATTGATCCGATGCTCTCAATATTTAGACTTGTAGTATCAGTAGTAGTGTTAGGTAGCGTTTGTTTGTCGATCGAGTCGATCTGTGCTTTTTCCATTTTCCTTCTCATTCGACTGCTCTGCCTCATTCTTTGCCTCTCTCTGTTTGCGCAGGAGGACATCAATAATAAAACATCCAAACATGTCTCATCAGCCACCTGATGGTAACAATACAACTACTGCTCTCTTCAGTCGATCGGATGGGACTTCTCTCACGCAGACGAACGCTAACGCCATGTCCATGATGGAAAAGCACGTCCAAGAGACGAAGAATAAGAAAGAAAGCGAATGTTTAACCGCCTTGGCAAGTTGGTTTCTAAATCGGAGACGGAAAATAGTTTTGACGATGAAGAAGAAGATGAAGAAGAGCAGAACAAAGAAGACTTCGAGTAAAATAGTGACGACTTTGAGACGAGAAACGATGGCGATTGCGTTGGAAAAGACGGGGTGGGACGTAGAGAAGTCTAAAGCGATTTTGGAGCGGTTTTTACTCTCAGAAGAAGGAGAAAAAGTAGCAGAAGGTGAAGACGATGGTGACGCTTCCTCGGGGTCGAGCAGCGAGAGCGAGAGCAGCAGCAGTGAAAGTAGTAGTAGTAGTAGCAGTAGCAGCGGCAGCAGCAGCAGCAGCAGCAGTAGCGGTGGAAAGAAACGGAAACGCAAAAAAGAGAAGAAGAAGAAGCGCAAAGAGAAGAAGAAGAAGAAAGAAAAGAAGAAGAAGAAAGAGAAAGAGAGGAAGAAACGAAAGAAAGACAAGAAAGACGACGATATCATCGACGACGTGGACGCGGGTACGTTTACGTTTGAAAACGACGAGGAGCGACGTAAACGTGAATTGGAAATTGAGAGGCAAAACCTGAAAGAGCAACAGCGGAAGGCGCTTTTGAACAAGATGAAAGTTTCCGGGGATTTGCAAGCGTACAAAGAGCAACAGATGTTGAAGGAAGAGTTGAATTATGCGTTGAACATCGGCGACGTCGCAAAAGCGGAGAAGCTGAGGAAAAAGCTAGAAGAAGCCGGGGATAAAGGTGGCGCGATGGATAACTATGGTTTCAGACCTTCCTAGAGGATGTAGAGAACATTGTCAATTTATAAAAGAAATTGTACGTTTTCAAAGTTGGAAGATGTGCAAGTATTGTGCCTTGCTCAATGATACATATTCATTCAAATTTCATTTCTGATGTTACTTCATCTTCTCGGGTAGAGTTCGATCGAGCCAGGCAAACACAGCCGTCAACACGGTTCCCAGAATGTGCCCAATAATCGCCAGACGCACGGAAAGTGTGGGATATTTGTGCCATTCAGTGCTCCAATCTAAAGGTGCTAATAATCCTCCCACCCATGCAAACACAACCGAGCCAATTAATGTCGCACGAAAGAACGCATCAAAATCGCTTCTAAATCTTCTTTCTATGATAACTCGATGGAAATTTCTTTCCACGAGCTTTACGAACGCGATGACACGTAACGCTGGCATGAATATCGCTTCAACCGTCGTCGCAGATGTAGCAGCTCTTCTCCTCCGGTCTTGTTGCCGTTGTTGTTTCCTTGTGTTTATCGTTCGCACCAAGGCTTGCGCCGACGCCGCGTGGGTTCCTGGCAGTACAGTTAACGAGGACATGAAATACGCAAACGCAAGCGTCGCTCTCTGCGTCTCGCTCGTCACTGTTGAGATACTCGCAAATAGAAAGGCGAGACCAAACCACGCCGCCGTACCCAATAAAAGCGCGAATACGCGCAACACCACGCTCACAATCGCATCGAAGGCGTTTTCGACGTAATTCTTCTGCGCCAAGACGTCTGAAACAAGCACGAATAGTGCATGCACACTCGCGACAGCGATTATGCTCTCAAATTCTTTTTTTCTATCACTACTACTGATGCTATTACTACTATCCTCTGCTGTCGTCGTTTCCGTCAATTCTGAGTAGTTGCCCAAGTCGTAAAACTTAGCTGCAGCGACGAGAAGCGCCGAGCGGGTAAAATACGTAAAGTCTGCCAAGCCGAGCAGCGATAACGAAGACGAAGACATCGTTCGTTTCCTTCTACTCCTCATCCTTCTCTCGTTCTCCTCTTCTTCTTCGTTTTCTTCTTGTTCTTGTTCCTCATCAGGAGGGGAAATACCTTTTGCGTATCTTTTTCGTCTCCCAACTCCATCGACACCACGACCGACGCGCAAAAGCTTCCTCGACCTAGGCGAGACGAACCCTTTACCTTCCCCTTCTTCTTCTTCTTCTTCACTGCCATCTTCTCCTGGATTCGCGACGACAGTTTTGGCCGCCACCGCCGCCGCCGTCGACGACGACAAGAGTTCAACTTCCATCGCGAATTGTTCCGCTTGCATTTCGTGCCTTTGCAAAGCGTCTTGATACATTTTTAGATATTTGCGCACCCTCGTCGACGCGGGGGAAGACGACGCCATCGTTCTTCTCTCTCTCTCTCTCTCTCTCTCTCTCTCTCTCTCTCTCTTTTCGTCACTTTTACGAACGTCCACTTTTGATCTTTTTCTTCTTCTTCCTCTTTGGTGGTGGTGGTGGTGGTGGGTAGTGGTTAATGATACATAATATAGAATAATGACGCGAGGAAAAGAACAACACAACACAACAACACACAACACACTTTTCAAAAAAAGAAAAAAAATATGCGCGGCCTGCACACAGTAAGCAGGAAAAAAAGAAAGACACGGGAAAGAGGAGAAGAAGAAGAAGAAGAAGAAGAAGAAGAAGAAGACGACGCGAATCGATGTGCTTCGGATGGTGTCTACCTTCCCTCTGGTTCGCGCCTCTTTCTTTTTCGAAGAAGAACAGGAACACGACGAGAGGAAGAGGAAGAAGAGGAACAACAACAACAACAACGACGACGAAAACAAAAGCGAGCGGTGGAGGAAAGCAAAATAAAAGAGGAGCGATGAGAAACTTTGAGGAGGAGGAAGAAGAAGAAGAATCGATGCACTCGAATCTATCGGCGTTCACGGCTTGCACGGATGGTCGGCCGAGCGAAGATAACGGAATGGGAATGGCGAGGCCGATGTTGAGGAAGAAAACGACGTTGGAGATGGCAGAGAGAAGGAGGCAGCTGAGAGAAGAACAGAGAGAAGAAGAAGAAGAAGAAGAAGAAGAAGAAAAAGAAGAAGAAGATCAAGAAGATCAAGACGAGGGACAAGGAGAGGTGGGGTTTGCTCTTCCTCCGAAGAAGACAACGTTACGTACTGCTCGCCAGAAGGAAGGAGAGAAGGACAAGGACGCCGACAACGACGACGTGAGAGAAAAAAAAGGAGAAGAGAGAAACGGTAAAGACGATAACAACAGCAGCGTCGTCGCGAGAATCGAGTCCGCGAAGTCGTCTTCGTCGTACGGCGCTGAAATTTCGTACACCGGCGAAGAGATTGTCTCGAAAGAAAAGAGAGAAGACGAAGAAGACGAAGGAGACGAAGGAGACGAAGGAAACGAAGTGGAGAAGAAGGAACTTCAATCGGAAAAAATTCTTCGAATGCTCAGAGAAGAAGGCGTGTTGGATTCGATAGAGAGTTCGACTGCGAAATACTGGAAAGAGTTGGCCGCGAAGAGAAAGAAGACGAAGAAGGCGATCGGAAAGAGATAGGATATACTAGTGCAAAAACACACAAAGAAACCCAGAAGAAGAAGAGTTGTTTGAGAGAAACGCATGCATCATCCGCTGTAATTCAGTCTGTAATGAAATGTTGTATACTTATACTACTACCAACGCAAATCTTCTCTCCTCTCTCTTCTACGTCTCGTTGAAACG
>Ga0255766_10000839_pt1 | contig 28215 bp, 8 predicted proteins | sample 071ome_23_FD_179966 | JGI IMG/M metagenome (GOLD analysis project Ga0255766, IMG submission 179966) | Coastal salt marsh microbial communities from the Groves Creek Marsh, Skidaway Island, Georgia - 071403BT metaG (version 2) | ecosystem: Environmental > Aquatic > Marine > Intertidal zone > Salt...
GGTGGAAGTGCTGGCGGATCAGATACAGTAATTACTGTTGCAGATACTTATCTGTTCCCAGATAGTGGTCATCTACTGATCTATACAAGTGGTGTTGGATTTGGAATGAATGTGATTTCTTATAGTGGAAAGACTTCAACATCGTTTACTGGTTGTCAAGTTATTCGTGAGCATGAAACTACACCTGGAAATGGAGGTTTCGTCATTGCAGGAACCACAGAGGTGCAACCAACGACAATTACCTAAATATTGCTATAAATATAAATAACTCAGGCACAAATTACAACGTCGGACAAAGAAACCCATGGCTGCTATTATTTCTGATAAGTTTCGTATTTTTAACGCGAAGCAATTCCTAGAATCTCTCACTGAGGGCGCGACTGACACCAGTGCAGAGCGTTCACGAATGTATTTCTTCGTGGGTCGTCCACAACCATGGAGAGCATACTTAGAAGTCTACAACAAAAATGCAACGGCATTTACTGTAGGCGATGAAGTATATGTTGGAACGTATGGTTCTACTACTTTCCGTGCCACGATTGCTGCTGTTTATGATAGTGCCCTTCTACTGACCGACGTTTTTGGCAGCAATGGTGTTAACTCTGCTCCTGCATTAGGTAGTGCCCTTAAGTGCCGCACTGGCGGTGCAGGAGGATCCGACACTGGTGCCACCGCAACTTCTGGTGTTTATCGCTACGCTGACGAGAACATCCCACCTCTTCCTCTAGACAATCAGAGAGAAAAGATTGCCCTCTATGACGAAATCATTGCTGCTAAGCGCATTACAGATTCGTATGCTAGAACTGTAGTTCGTCGTTACAACTGGGATCTAGTTGCAAACCCAAGATATGATATGTGGAAGCCTGACTACTCTGACACCCCAGGTGGCGGTGGTCAGATTGGCAAATCAACTGCTACTGGTGCAACTAGCATTGCTGATGCTAAGTTCTATGTAATGAACTCCCAGTATGAAGTCTTTAAGTGCCTCTATAACGGTGAAGATCCTTCAAACACCACTGGTCAGGATGCAACCGAAGAACCATCAGTAGCTGGAGCAAACTATGATGCTGCTACTGGTCTCTATACAGAGACAACAGGTGCTGGTTACATCTGGAAGCACATGTATACCATTCCAACCGATGATGTCTTGAAGTTCCTTTCTTCTGACTTCATGCCAATCGTTCTTCCTTCCAACCCATCTAGACAAGCAGTAGGAGCACTTGCTGTTGCTGGTGCTATCGATGCAGTTGTTGTTGAAGATGCTGGTGCTGGACTACCTGTTTCACAAACTCTCTACACTGCAATCAAAGGTGATGGTTCAGGTGGTGTCGTAGAACTAGTAACTAATGGTGCAGGCACAATCACTTCTGCTAGTGTTCAAGCACGCGGATCTGGTTATACCTACGGAAACATTCTTCTAGGAGTTGGTAATCTGTTCAGCGATGCTGGATTGAGCACTCCTGTCAATGGTTATTCTGGAAATGCTGCAATTGAGGCAATTCTTCCTCCTCAGGGTGGTCATGGTTCTGATCACGAAACAGAACTTAATGGTAAGCGTGTTATGACGAACATTCGTCTAACCTACGCAGAAGGTTCAGGTGACTTCCCTGTTGACAACGACTTCCGTCGTATTGGTATCATTGCTGATCCTTACAACCAAGGAACCACAACATTTGCAACTGCAGATACTCTTTCTGGTCTCAAGTCACTCAAGATTACTGGAGCAACTGCAGATTTCAACGTTGATGAGAAGATCGTTCAGACAGTAACTGGCGGAACCGCATATGGAACCGTTGTTTCTTGGACACTCGATAGCGGTTCTACAACTGCTGGTGTTCTTAAGTATATCCAAACTAATGATGCACACACCGATCAAGGTGTTGTAAGAGCATTTGAAAGCAACGCAGCAAATGCAGTTACTGGAGAAACCTCCGCTGCATCAGGAACAGTTGACACTGGATATGCTGGTTCACTACTGGGCGTCACGTTTGCTGCTGGTCTTGCAAATACCGAGATTGAGAACAACTCAGGTGAGGTTATCTACATCGAGAACCGTCGTCTTATCACTCGTGCTCCTGACCAGATTGAAGACATCAAACTAGTCATTGAATTCTGATTAAAATACATATTATTAAGTCCCCCGAGAGATCGGGGGATTTTTTTTAACTCTACTAAATACTAAAGACTGGATCCTAGTATTTGGCGGAGTACGATGCCTCAGAAGACTAACCTTAATGTAAATCCTTATTACGAGGACTTTGACGCGAGTAAGAATTTTTATAAGATTCTATTCCGTCCTGGATACTCTATTCAAGGTAGGGAGCTAACACAAGTTCAATCTATTCTCCAAAACCAAATTGAAAGTTTTGGTAAGTATGCTTTCAAGCAAGGTGAGCAAGTTATCCCTGGTGAGGTAGGTCTCAATACAAAGCTAGATTATGTCAAATTATCTTCTGTTTCTGAAGTTGCGGTTTCAGAAGGAGATGAGATCGTATATAAGAAATATGACATCACCCAGTTACTTGGACAACAGTTGCGTGGTCTGACTTCTGGTGTTGTTGGCACAGTATTGACAGCAAAACTAGCAACAGAAAGCACTGCTGATACTATTTTTGTAAGTTACATTAATAGTGGCAACTCAAATACAGAATCAACCTTCCGTCAAGGTGAAACACTAGAGGTAGTAGATGGTGTCAATACACCACTTCTCGTAGTAGGAACAGATGGTAGTGTTCTACCAACTAGTATTCAAGTAACTAATCCTGACACTGGAGAAGTAACTTCTCTAGAAAGTCCTGCTATGGGATTTGCTTCTGCTGTTAAAGTTCAAGAAGGTATCTATTTTGTCAATGGATATTTTGTTCGTAACGAAGAGCAGATTCTTGTTATCGAAGAGTATTATGATAAACCATCTGCTAAAGTAGGATTTACAATCAAAGAAGAGATTGTAACACCAGAAGCAGATGCATCTCTATATGATAATGCAATTGGTTCATCCAACTATACAGCACCTGGAGCACATAGACTAAAAATTAGTCTAGAGATGAAAGAGTTTGCTCTAGATGCAATTACAGATAAGAATTTCATTCAACTCCTAACAGTAAAGAGAGGAGTTGTTCAAAGAAAAGTTTCTACAACAGATTTCAGCGTTCTTGAGCAAACTCTTGCTCGCAGAACATTTGACGAGAGTGGTGATTATGTTGTCGATAATTTTGATATCGATGTTCGTGAATGGGCACAGAAAGATGGCAACAAAGGTCTTTATGGTGCTGATGAATTTGGTCTATACAATGGATACACTGCTAGTGAAGCTTCCAGAAAAATGGTTGCTAGCATTGGTCCTGGTAAGGCATACATTAAAGGATATGAGATTGTTAATAAAGAAACCAAGTATCTCGAAATTAACAAGGCAAGAGAAAGTCTCACTAGTGATAACGTAACACTAAAGACTAAGGGACTTCCTACTTTTAGTATTACTAATGTCTTTGGCAGTGTTCCTTTGAACAAAGAAGGATCGGATCTAACTGCATATCCAGACATTTTCCTATACAGCACTTTCTCAGATGGATCCATTGGTGTAAATGGAACTGAGGCAACTACTGATCATAGACAGACTATTTCAAGAAGAGGTCTTACTTTTACAGCAAATGATGCTATCAGAACAATCACTCTAGATGTTCTAGGTCTTAATGGACAACCAGCTCTTGGAGCATTGACTGATGCCAATTTCCAAACAGAATACAAGACCCTGTATTTCATCAAATCAAGAAGTGCTGATGGCACTGCTACAGATATTGGAACTGTAACCACTCTTGCTTATGCTACTATTAACAGACCTGGCATTAGTGACAACGAGAACAAGCAGTTCTTGGAATTGACTGTATTTGGCAATAAAGCAGAATTAGAAAACCTTCTTCTTGAATATGATGAGGGAGATTCTGAGAAAAAGAGAAAGATCTTCCTTTCAAACGGAGATGCTCAAGACAATAATGATTATTGGGCAGAGGTAGTAGACTACAGAAACACAATTACACCTGTTATTGGTAAAGTAAAACCAAGCAACTTCTTCCTTAAGAAAAGAGGTGAAGGATTTAATTCAGATTCTGATGTAGTTCTATCGAAGGGTCGCTTGTCTGGTGGATCCGAAACCTATAATAGTATCTTTGGGTTCTCTTACTTTGATCCTCAGTTCTTCACCAGAATTCTACTAGAAACTGTTCCTGCTGGTTTCGATGAAGGTAAGTATGTATTTGGATTAGAGAGTGGTGCTTACGGTGTTGTCGAAGGACCAGCTTCTGGTGTTTACTCTACCGACAGACTTCTATTCGTAAAAACTATTTCTGGAAACTTCAAGTCTGGAGAAACAATCAGAGATGAAGATTCAAACACTGTAAAGATTGCAAAAGACAACACCATTTCTCACTTCATTGTTATCGAGAGAGGATCTGGTTATTCTGCTGGTGCAGAAATTCTATTGAACGGTGTTACTTATGATGCATCTAAGATTGAACCCACCGTGTATGGTGGTAAAATTTATAAGGTAGCAATCAACAATCAGGCTGCTTTAAGAAATCTAGAATTCACACAACCACCCGAAATTGTTGTTACTGGAACTACAGACAGTGCAGGTGCTGCTGCTGTTCGTGCAGTTCTTGTTAGAAACGCAGTTACAACATACACACCACAAAACGTAAAATCCATTGGTGGTTCATACGGATCTGGTGGCAGTAATAAGTTTAATGCAGACTTGGTTGTAGACAATCAGGCATATTCGAATATTTCTGCTGTAACTGACTATACTTTCTTTGGTAAGAAAGGCACCATGTTTGTCGAATCGACAAGTTTCAGTGCTGATGCTTCTAGCATTCTTCAACAGGGCGATCTAATTCAATTCTCAGATCAAGATAACAATCTAGTTCGTGCAACTGTTCAATATGCAACTCAAGCGGCAGGTGCTGCTAAGACTAGAATTTATCTAGACACTGCACTTCCTGGTGACGTAACAAACACCAGTATCGTCCGTCTAAGACCCAGACCAGAAAACACTAACGGTGGCACACTGCTGTTCCCAACTGGAAGTAAGCAGGTTGAGCAAATTTCTGCTGGGGGAGATGATACCAAGATTAAGTATTACTTCCGTAGAGACTTTGTAACCACTGCTTCTACTTCTGGTGGAACTATTACATTCGCAGCACAGTTGCCATTTGGAACGCAAAGATTTGCAGCATTCAGCGAAGAAAATTATATTATTACTGTTCTAGATCCAGGCGATGCTCCAAGCATTGCAAAAGGTGATATCATTTATGTTCCTACCGATGCTGTAGAAATTTCATCTTCTACTGATACTGCCAGTGGTCTCACTTCTGGATCTATTAGTCTACAACTAACATCTGATTATTTTGGAACCATTCCTTCCAATGGTGCGTTCCCTAAACTTAAGTTGACCGCAACCTTGGAAGTATCCAATGCAAAACCAAGACTTAAGACTGCCGTAAGAAACAAGAGAATTGTTGTTACATCATCTGGTGACAGAGTTATTCCACTCAGAGGATCTGATTACGATACCGAAGTCATCGAAACTCTATCTTACTCCGATGTATTCAAATTAAGATATGTCTACGAAGGAACTCCTTCCCAGGCTCCAGATGTTGATACTGCTGGAAATCTGGTATCTGGCACAGATGTAACTTCTCGTTATACGTTCGATGACGGTCAGAGAGACACTGTATATGATGTTTCCAGACTAGTTCTCAAACCAGGATTTGAGGCATCTGTTGGTCAACTCGTGATTGCATTCGATTACTTTGAGCAATCTCAAGGTGATTTTGTAACCATCGACAGCTATCTACATGAAGCAGGTGTCCCTGAAGATGAAATTCCTTCATTCAACTCACCTGTTCTTGGCAACGTAGAACTTAAGAACGTAATTGATTTCCGTCCTAAGGTAGACACAACAGCAATTATCCCAGGTTATCTTGACAAGTCTCTTCTAGAAGTTACCGAAGGTTCGTTTGCTGGTCCTGGTGCTGTTGTATCAAGCACTCCTGCTCCAGATGCTGGTATCGAATATACATTCTCGTTCAGCCAAATCCAGTATCTTGATAGAATTGATGGAGTATTCTTGAACAAGAAGGGAGAGTTCCTAGTAAAAGAAGGTAACTCGTCTCTCAACCCATCCAAACCAGATCCTATTGAAGATGCTGTTCCTCTGTTCTATGCATATATTCCTGCTTACACTAAAACAAGCAAGGATGTAAGAATTACTCCAGTTGATAATCGCCGTTACACAATGCGTGATATCGGCAAGTTGGAGAAGCGTATTGAGCGTCTTGAGTATTACACTACTCTCAGTATCCTTGAGCAGCAAGCTCTTAACATGCAAGTTAAGGATGAAGTAGGACTTGACAGATTTAAGTCTGGTTTCTTCGTTGATAACTTCGAAGCACACTCTGTCGGTAACCTAACTTCACTAGACTATGCATGTGCTGTTGATCCTCAGCAATCCGTTCTTCGTCCACAATCAAAAGAAGACAGCATCAAACTAGTTGAGGTAAACGTAAGAGAAGATCAAAGAGCAGTTTCTGGTTATAAGAAAGTTAATAATGTTGTCACACTACCATACTCGAATTTAAATCTCCTTGGCAATGGATTTGCATCGACAAACATCAATCCAAACCCATTTGTTGTTCTTCAGTATGTTGGTGATGGTGAACTATCTCCATCAATTGATCAGTGGTATGATCAATCAGAAGAACCACTAGTTGTTGATACAAATACAAGTCTCTTTAACATCTTCCTTGCAAAAGAGAACGTCAAGGAAAGTTTCTCCAGCATCCACAATTCTTTTGTAGTTAACTGGGTTGGTTCTTCCCCATCATTTACTGCTATCAATTCTTTAGGTGAAGTCAATAGTCAGCAGGCATCAACTAAAGTTAAGTCTGCTTCTGTTGCAAGTTCTTCTAATATCAGTCCACAGAACAATGATATTGGTAAAGGAATTCAGGCAAAAACTGTAAGGGGCAATCTGGTTTCCAATTCTCTATCATTCTTTGCAAGAAGTGTTCCTGTCAAGTATGTAATCAGAAGAATGAAGCCTAACACCAAGATGTATGTCTTCTTGGAAGGTAGAGATATCAGTCGTTGGGTCAATCCTGATCTAAGATTTACTGGTATTGCTGGCAACTCTCTGTCTGCATTTAATGGTCCTATCACCACTGATGAATATGGAAATGCATCTGGTTTGATCATTCTTCCTGCTGGTTATCCACCCATCGAAAATGCAACATGGGGAGGAAGTGTAGATACCGTATCGTATGACACAAACGCAGAAGAAGTATCAATTACATCTGGCATCTTAACGTTCAGATTTACTTCTAGTGCAACCAATGCACCCAAAGATGAAGTAGATAGCTACACTGAAGTTAAGTATTATGCTACAGGTATTCTCCCAGAGAACCCAGATAGCATTGTTTCTACAAAACCATCTTACTTCAAGTCAAACGAAGGTGTTCAGTTAATCGAAAGCAATACTGACAATCCAGTCAGACCTAATCCATTGGCGCAAACTTTTAAGGTCGAGAACCTAGAGGGCGGTTGTTTTGTAACTGGCATTGATCTTTACTTCAGCAAGAAGAGCAGCAATATTCCAGTCAAGACGTATATTACTAATGTTGATGCAGAAAAACCAGGAAAGAATATTGTTCCTGGTTCCGAGAAAACTCTTTCTCCAAACACATTCCTTAAGTGTTATGCAAACGGTGACGTTGCAGTCTACAAGGGCGAGAGCGTAACTGGAGTAAGCTCTGCTGCTTCTGGTCCTATTCTCAAGATCTTTGACAAGAACAACGTAGAACTAGTCGCTTCTTCCTCTGGTAAGTATAGTCTAACTAATGAGCAAGTCTATACGTTTGTTCTAAGCAATCATAACGGTAAGTCATTTGTTCAAAATGAAGATCTGACTATTCCATCAGTGACCACGGCAAATGCTACTCAGGGAACTACTGGAAAGATCACGATTGCTAAGGACAGTGGAAAAGTTTCTAAGGTCAGAGTTACTAACCCTGGTCAGAATTATGATAGTGCAATTCTAACTATTGAAAGTCCACAACTTCCTGGTGGTTCTACTGCTACTGCTGCAATTAAAGTCTCTGGCGGTAAGATCTACAATGCAGAAGTTTCACTCTCTGGTTTTGGATACACCGAAGCTCCTTCAGTCGTCGTCAAAGGCGTCGGAAATGGCGCTGGAGGATGCGAAATTCAAACCTTCATTGAGATTGACACACCTGCAGTTAGAATGGGCGTAGCGGTCGATAACGAAGGAGTTACGCAATCCACAACCCCAACACACTTTGCATTTGAATATCCAGTATACCTACAAAATGATACTGAGTATGCTCTGGTTGTAGAAACAGATTCAACAGATTATATGTTGTGGGCGTCGAAGTTGGGTGCTACTGATATTGCTACTAGCACCGTTATCACAACACAACCATCACTTGGTTCTGTTTATAAGTCACAGAATACTGAGAGTTGGACTGAAGATATCTTCGAGGATCTTAAGTTTGCACTATATCGTGCTGAATTTGACATCAGCAGACCAGCAGAACTTCTCCTTAAGAATGATAACTTGGGTTACGAACTTCTTGACTACAATCCATTTGAAACAAACGCTAGTGCAAACACTAACGCTACCTCAAAACTATTCAAGAATAACAACTCAATCGTTAAGGTTTCCCATAGAGACCACGGATTTGAGACATCTGGTAAGTCGTATGTATTCTACAGAACTGCACAAGAAACTGGTGGTGTAACCGCCGATATCTTGAACAGCAATCTATTCAAGGTTGCAAACAGTGGTGTTGATACTTACAACATTACATCAACAGCAAATGCTTCTAGTAATGCATTTGGTGGTGGAACAAATGTTTATGCATCACATAATAGAAAGTTCGAAACTCTATATCCTCAAGTCAACTACCTCTCATTTACTGGAACAAAACTTGAGAATTATGTAAAGACTACAAATGTGGTTCCTGTCGATTCGTCAACTACAAACTATACTTCATATTCGCAGACTGATTATGAAAGAACATTCTTGAATGAACCACAATACTTCACTAACCAGAAGTTGATTGCATCCGAAATTAACGAGACACTCAATAACCTAGGTCAGTCATTGACATATAAAATGGTCATGACTTCTACTGTTTCTCACCTCTCACCGCTGATTGATCTTTCATCAGCATCTGTCAAGACATCTACGTCTAGAGTTGAGAATGCAAGTGGTCAAGAAGATAGATTTGGTAGAAGAGATCAAATTATCAAGTTCTACCCAGTATATCAATTCCAACTTGCTGGAAATGGCGGAACTGAAATTCAGGCTGGTCAGACAATTAAAGGAGTAACAACTAAAGCATCTGGAACTATTGCAAGAGTAAATGGTTCTGTTGTTTATGTCAGAGTTAAGACAGCACAGTTCTTCCAAATTGGAGAAACTGTTTCCTTGGGCAACCAAGCATCTCTAACTAATGTCACTGTCGATTCAAATCCAGTCGAATTGTTCTTCGATATCGCTGATGGCGCAACCATTGTTGCTAGAAACCCATCGGTCATTCTCGAAACTTATGATAATAAGATCACTGGTAAAACAGTCCTTTGGAACAATAAGACCCAGGAATTGACACTAAGAGTTGATACCCAACCAATCAGCAATGACTTCACTGGAAGAATTATTGACAATGTAGCATTTGCAAGAAACGCACAAACTTCTGAGCAAGTTTCTGATATCTTCCGTGTAGGAGATTATGTCAAGTATGCTTCTCAGGATGACGTTGAAGCATCTTACTTGGAGGTAGGAAGCATTACATATTCCAATGGCATTGACTTTGTTTCCGAAGATTCTTCTAAGAACAGTTCTGCAGTTGCTAAGTATGTAACTAAGGAGGTTGCAATTGGTAATCCTGGAACATCTATTGATGTAAGACTTACCGCTAACATCAAGGATATCTCTAATATCAGAGTTCTCTACAGATTTAAGAAGGCATCCAGTCAAGAAAACTTCGAAGATATTGATTGGGAATACTTCAACTCTGATGGAGGTCCTGATAATTTAGAGATTGCATCCAGTGAGAACAGCATCTCTGGAACTGTTGAGAAGCAATCTTCATACCAAGAATTGAAGTATAGCGTTGCAGATCTTCCCGAGTTCTCTTCGTTTGCGGTCAAGATTGTAATGAAGACTGTTGACCCAGCATTCGCTCCTAAGGTTCAAGATATCAGAGCAGTAGCATCGTTCTAATTTCCGCGTATGTCTTATATCAAAGTTGAAGGGCATGATGGTCTTGTCAGGGACGAGACCACAGGTGCCATCTTGAATTACAACGATTCTGCTATTGAAGCTCGTCGTAAAATGAAAAGGTTGAATTCCGCGTTAGACGACATAAATATGTTGAAGGATGAAGTCTCTGAAATCAAATCCCTACTTAGAGAGTTAATAAGAAATGCCAGCAATTCAAGTCGCTAGAACCGATACCTTTGAACAACAAAGGGTAAAAATTAATGAAATTGGATCGCAGATTTTTAATATTTCTGCTGGTGGTAGTGATTTAGCTACGGGTCTATTAAAAATTGGCGATGGTTCGAGATTAATCCCATCTCTATCTTTTACAAATGATCCCCAACTTGGTATCTATAGACCAGAAATTAATACTTTAGGTATCGTAAGTTCAACAAAAAATATTGTTGATTTTTCAAGTCAATCTGTTTTTTATTACAGAGATTTAATTCTTAGAAAAAGAATTTTAGGAGATACAAACCTCACCATTAATAATGCTGGCAGTGGATATGATGCTGGTCAATACACAGATATATCTCTTATTGGTGGTTCTGGTGAACTTGGGACAGTAGATATTGTAGTAACAGAATTTATTGGAACTATCAATAGTGAAGGAAGAAATTATACTCCAGGAACATATACAGCCGTTTTATTAACTGGTGGATCTGGTTCTGGTGCATCTGTTGATTTTCTCATCGATCCAATTACGGGTGATATTAATGATGGTGGATCTGCATATGTTCCAGGACAATATCAAAATGTTCCACTTACTGGTGGTTCTGGATCTGGAGCAACAGCAAACATTACTATTGGCGGAGATACTACTCTCTCTGGTAGCGTTACTAACGCTGGTTCTGGATATACAGATAATATTTACAGCAATATTCCGCTACGAAATGTTGCTACCGCTACTTATACGGTAACTACCGTAGCAAATCCATCTCCTCTACCAAATTCACTATATCAAATTAATGGAGTAACTCAACAAACTCTTACTCTTGATAAAGGAAATACATATAGATTTGATATTTCCGATGCTAGTGTTAGTGGACATCCTTTTGGATTTCTTGATGGTTCTGGAAACCTATTAGATTTCCAATTTTACTTAATTAATAAAGTTGGTTCAGAGGGTAGTGCTGGTTCGTTTGTTGATCTTATTATTCTCCCAGAAGCTCCAACAGAAACAATTCAATATTATTGCACGTCCCATGCTGGTATGGGAGCAACAATTAGTGTTGTATCTGGAACTACTGGAGTTTATGGAAATGGAGCATTAGCAAACTTTGAGGTTGTTGGCGGTGTTGTAACTAATTTTGTTTTAGCAGATCAAGGAAGTAGATATAAACAAAACGATCAACTAATAGTTACATCAATTGATGCTGGTGGATCTGGATCTGGACTTGTTTATACAATTAATAACGTTGTTTTTACAGGAACCGTAAATGATGTACAAATTCAATCTTCTGGTCAAAATTACGTTCTTGGAGATCTTTTATCAGCATCCGATTCTGATTTAGGAGGTGGAGGAGGTTCTGGATTTGAGTTTGCTATATCTTCTTCTCCTGGAATTATTAGAGACTTAAATTTCATCTCCAAGGGATCTGGATATCAAGTAGGAGATTTGTTAACACTATCAACAGGATTTACTGGTGTTACTGGAGACTTTATTGTTAATATAAGTGGACTTGCTGGAAACGCAACTTCAGGATCAAACGTAGTAACTGTTGCTTCTACGGTTGGCATCTATTCTGGAATGCAGATTACTGTTCTTGGTGGATCTACGGGAGACTTCCCACCAAATGTAACAGTCGATCAAGTTACAGGAGGAACAACATTTACTGCTAGCGATGTTGCTAATGCTACTGGAGCGTTGTCAATGGATTTGACAAATCCAGGCAACCAAGAAGATGTTCTAGTTTCCTCTACTGCAAATATAAATCAAGGCGATATCGTAACTGTTGCATCTGGATCGGGAGCACTACCAGCAAATACAACAATCACTTCAGTTAATGAGTTGTCTGGTAGTATTACATTATCAAACACTCCTACTGCTGGTGGTCCAGTTGTTTTAACAATTAGTCCATCTTTTGGAGTAGGAACAACGCCATTTGAATATGAAGTTCAATCTCTTGGATCTGTAGAATCTTTTCTAGTAAATAATCCTGGTAATGGATACAATGTAAACGACCTACTAACAGTAGCACCCGAAGATTTAGTCCAACCAATTACATATACTGTTACTGCAAGATCTGTATTAACTATTACTTTCACCACGTCAGTTTCAGCGACATTCTTTAGTGTTGGTAATTTTATTGATTATGATAATGCTGGATTTATTAATTCTTATGAAATTATTCAAGTAAATACTTCTGGATCAAATCTCCAATCGTTATTAATTGTTGGAGATAATTTAGATTCGGGAAGCGTAGTTGTAAAACAAGGCACATCATCTCCACAATTAACTGTCGATACATCAACTGCTGGTAATAGATTTTTGATAGATACGGGATCTGGACCTCAACTAACTCCAGATTTGACGTTGTATGTCGGAAACACTTATATTTTTGATACCACAGATTCAAGTAACGATTCGCATCAGTTTGCGTTTTCAGAATTTAGAGATGGTATTCACGCACCAAGTTTAGTAGAAAATGTATCTACTACCCTGTCTTCTACATCTGCAGTAATTACTGTTGCTTCTACAACAGGAATTCTTGCAGGTATGCAAGTTACTAAGATAACTGGATCTGGTGAAATTCTACCTGGAGTTACGGTAGAAAGTGTTGATTCTGCAACTCAAATTACATTATCACAAATACCAACCGTAAGTGGAAATGTTGTTCTTAGTTTTTCTGGCGTAGAATACACCTCTGGTATAACAAGAACTGCAGCAGCGGTGACAATTAAAGTTGTAGATACAACACCAAACCTTTATTATTATTGTAATAATTCTGGTGCCACACATGCAGATATGGGTGGTATTGATAATCAAGAAGCAACTGTTACTATTGATCCAAATAATCCAAAAACATTTGGAAGTGGATTTCAATTAATTGCAAATACTATTAGCTCCAGCGATACACTAACTTTTGATATTCTAGATGGCGAAATAACTTCAGAAAATATTGTTACGGATGACATTAACGCCACAGAAGGAACTATTGCAACATTTAATGCAACAACTGGAACAATTCCAACTTTAAATACGAATGTCATTACATCTGGTTCGGAATTAGTAATTAGCCCAACTACAAGATTTTCATCTACTGTAAATATTGGTTCGAACAATATTACACTAAATCATCTGAATGGTAATATTACAACTCCTGGAATTATAACCACCAACAATTCTTTGAATGTAAATTCTAAACTTACTATTGTTGACGCAGAGATTTCTTCTATTGGATCCAATGATTTAGAACTTACAGCAGCTCCTGGATATTTAACAAAAGTAACTGGAACTGGTTCGTTTGTTATTCCTTCTGGAAATACATTAGAGAGACCAATTTTTCTAGCATCGGAAGGAAATGGCGCAATTAGATTTAATACCACAACAAATCAATATGAAGGTTATAGTCAAATTTCCAGTTCTTGGGCTTCTTTAGGTGGTGTAAGAGACACTGATGGAAATACTTATATTATTGCTGAAGAATCTGTTACTCCATCACCAACTAATGATAATCGTCTGTGGTTCTATAATGATGGACAAAATAGTTTTAGATTTACGAACCAATATCAAGAATTCATGACAGCAAAGAGAGTTAGATCTCTCAATGTTAATGCTCCAGATTATACAGAATGGGCAGCAAATACCCCTGTTAATGTTGGGGATTATTTAAAATATAACAATGACATTTATGAAGTTGTAGGTGCTGGAGGAACTGGAACTAGTGGAAATGAACCCAATGATCAGTCAGGCAATCCATTTGTTAATGGAACTGCCACGTTGCAATATTCTACGACTGCAGTAGGTCCAATTACATTTGAACAAGTTTCGCAAATTAACATTGGACCAACTATTTCGGTTCCAATGGTATTCCAAAATGATCTCCGCATCACGAAAAATACTATTGCTACTGATGTTACAGATCTTGAATTCAAACCAAATACTGGTAGAAGAATTATTTGTACTTCTAAAACTCACTTACAAATTCCAGCAGGAACAGAGAGTGAGAAGAGCACAGGAACTGCAAAGAATGGTTCTATTCGATACAATACAACCAATCAGGTTTACGAAGGTTTTAGTGAAACTACTCAAACTTGGGGATCTCTTGGTGGAGTAAAAGACGTAGATCAGAATACTTATATTATTCCAGAACTAGGTCCTGGAACTAACGAAAACATTCTCTACTTCTTCAATGACAATGTTAATACTCTTCAACTAACAACAACTACACTTGATTTTACAAATATCAATACAGTTTCTTGTTCGTTTGATGATAGTTTAGAAATTACTGCGTCTACAGTAACATTTGACAATTCATCCACAACTATTGATAATACTGTTTCTGATAGAACATTTATCCACACATCTAAAGATAAGTTGGATCTTGGTCTATCAACTGGATTGGTTGTAGATCCACTGTTGAGACTAGATGATCAAGGTGATGTATATTATAATGTTGGGTTTGGATCTGGTTCAGAATCACTAGTCAGAATTTTTGACAAAGAACTTGCTAACCTAGAAATTTCTAAGTATAGAATTACTACAAGTAATGCTGCTCTATTGAAAGGAACTACTAACAATGGTTCTGCAGTGATCTATGCACCATCTACAGAACTTTCTGCTAAGGTTGAATTGGTTGCTCATAATGCAACCACTGGCGCAAAAGAAGTTATTGAGTTCTCTGTTATAGATAATGGTAGCGATATTTTCTACACTGAGGTAGGAACCATTCAATCAAATGGATCTATCATCGATTATACATTTGATTTTAATGTGAACAATGCTGTTCGTCTAAATTACTCTCTTGCTACTGGAGTTGCCAACGCAAACGCTGTTAATGTAACTGTTGTCTCAAACGTAATTAAGAAGTAAAATGGCAAGCACACTAAAAAACTTTGACAGCACTGGTGGTCTTTCAATAGATACCGTAACTGTTGTAGATGAAAACAAAAATTTCAAGAATGTCAATTCTTTAGAAATCAAAAACTCATTTTTTGATGAAGCTAGAACAACAAATTATGTTCTAACTGGTCAAGATACTGCCATCTTGACGATCAACGATGTTTTAGGATCTATTGTCCTCAGAGCAAGCAGTCTCAATTTTATCAATACACATGTTGCTGCAGTAAACTCCACTGGTGTAGGTGTATTGACATTAAAATTAGAAAGTGCTGTTAGTTGTGATAATGTAGGTGTAATATCAGAGTTATCTACAATGAGAACCATTATTAGAGATGGTGTCCCTTCTGGAGAAAACTGGGATATTGATTTGTATACTGGTGGTGCTGCTTTCAACTTTAGTTATACAACTACAAAAGCAGGAACTGGAGCGGTTGTTAAGTGGTTTGCATCTGTTCAGGTAGTTAGTATCGACTGGACCTGATGCTAAATAGATAAAGGAATATTTTGCGGCTGAGGCTAGGATCTAATGAGTTTTCAGATAAATTCAGATAGAGAAAGAATTACTGGTGCTAAGACAAGCATTCTTGGCACAGATGAAGTAACTATTCGTTCTGGCGATGGAAATTTCGAAACTGAAATTTTTAGAGCGCAGTTAGATCCAGTAACTCGATTGCCACGTATTGGTATTAACAGATCTGGAAACAGAGTTGAAAGTATTGTTGTAACCAATGGTGGTTCTGGATATACACAGCAACCAACAGTAAACATTGATCCACCTCCAGCTGGTGGTCAGCAGGCATTTGCTAGTGCTCAATTTTCCAATGGTGTTGTCACTGGTATTCTTGTCAACGATAGTGGTAGTGGATACATTACTGCACCAGGAGTAACAATTACTGGTGGAAATGGAAACGGTGCTACCGCAACATCAAATCTCGACACTATTGATTTTGAACTTGATGTTAATGGTGCTATTAGAACATCAACTTCTATCATTTCAGATACTGCAAGAATTCTGAACATTGATATTGATAATGTTGTGACACCAGACCTTGTATTGAGAGGTCCAAACTTTAAAACTTACATGAACAATACTGGCACCGAATGGTTGCCAAGCACTAATATTGATGCTAACGAATATCGTTATTATGCTGGTAATGTTTACCAGACTTTAAATAGTGGAACAACTGCTAACCAAGCAAATCCACCACTGCATACCGATGGAATTGAATTGAACGGCAACGTTCAAATGAAGCATATTGGTATTCGTGTTGATAACCCCGATGCTTTTGCATACAACGAAACTGGTGATGCGGGTGTCTTCCCACGATCTATCACACCTCTACTAGGAGATAGATCAGATAAGATTGCAACTACAGAATACGTCCTTAATCTAGCAACGAATGACGTTGGTGGTCGTATCTATGTTTCTGAGCAAATTGGTAATGATGCCAATGACGGTCGCTCGGCAGTAAACCCAGTTAGAACTATTAAGAGAGCAGCACAACTGGCGTGGGCTACTCCTGGCGTAAAGGAATCACTTATTGTCTCTGGTGGCAACTACATCGAAGATAACCCAATTTCACTACCACCCGATTGTTCGGTTGTTGGTGACAACCTTCGTCTTGTAATTATCAGACCAAACAATCCAAGAAAACACATCTTTAAGTTTGGCGATAAGAACTATGTTATTGGCGTAACATATAGAGACTATGTTGATGCTGCCGATCGTTCAGTTCACACCTGGGATTATGCCATGGTGTTTGACGATAAGCAGAGAATGACATATGACGCTACCACTGGTGGCGACTTCCCTCTCAGCTTTCCAATTGGACACCAGATTTTTGGTCAACAAACATATAGATCAACCTTTGTATCCAACACTGGTTTAACAGCACTATCTGCTGGACAAGTTCTAGTTGGCGCAACTTCTTCCGCATTAGCAACTTCACTCACAGTTACATTTGATGAGACTGATACCAATGTAGCCGATCACCATGTGACTGGCACAATGGACTTCAAAATTGATGCTGGTTCATTCTCATCTACTGACGTATTTAAATACGGTGGTGCAGGATCTAAATTGTATGCAAACGATATTGCATATGATCTTGGCGATATTGTTTGGACGCCAGATTATACTTATGAAGTAACTATTGCTGGCACTTCTCCTTCAGCTGGTGCTCCTACCCACTCTACTGGAGCTGTAACTCTAGGAACAGTTGAACTTACTTTTGTAAGAGAGACATATAGTTTCACATCACAAGACGTTATTTCAACTAGACCTGAAGGTGAAGTTGTATTTACTGGAGAAGATAACGAAACTGTTCTCCCTATTACAAGAATTGACTTCAGTCTTCAAGGCACATTTACTGACGGATTTGGAGATCCTACTGCAGGAATTTTTGGTCCAGAAGAAGATCTTGGTGGTATTGTTATCTACACAAACCAACTACTAGGTTTTGCAAATACTCACGATTATAAAGAAGGAGATGAAGTTTATCTTTCTGGCATTCCTAGTCCAGAAGGTGATGTTCTTAATGGTTATCAAAGAATTTACAAAGTCTTAGAAGACGCCGATGGTCGAGCAAGACGATTTGTTATTCCCAAAAAGATGCCAGCATCTGAAGGTTATGCAAATACTTCAGAGTATCTTCCTGGTGCAAATGCGTCTGTTAGATCTGCATCTAAGTCGGTTACACTATCTCTCTTAAACTCACCAAACGAGTTCCCTGTAGCAACTCCTCTTGCTAGAAGATATCAAGATGCTTCACTACAAATTAGAAACAACTTAGACTTTATCGCAGATGAAGTTGTAGGAAGAATTAACGAAGAGTTTGCTAAGTTCTATTATTCAGTATACGATGTTAACATTAATGGTGATGGTGATACTGAATTCAAGATTTATCTAGGAACTTCGACATATGCACACACATATGTTAGTGGCGGCACAGTAACATATGGTGGAACTGTATACAACATTATTAATTTTGATTGGGAGAACTTCACTACTGGAGTTGCTACGATTACATGTGCGCTAATGTCTCCTTCTCCTGCAGAAGATGACACTGTAAGAATTGATGATATCTTACTAAATTGCAGTCTTGGAGATAAAGAGTATCCAAGTTTCAGCATCCCTGTTAGCGACGACAAGTGCCGTAGAGACATCAAGCACTACCTCAATGCTATCTTAAGAGACCTAGAATTTGGTGGCAACTATAACGTCATCGATGCTGCTAAGAGATATGTTGAAGGAACACAGATTGGTCTTGTAGATACTGAGATCGTTCAGACAGTTCGTGCTTTAGAATACGCAAGAGAACTCGCCATTTATGCAATGCGTAAGTGGAGAACTGGAGATGATGGTTATGGTTCAACATACGTTAAGAAGTATACACAACTATTCCCATATATTGATGCTACTGTCATCGATACAGACCCACAAACAGAACCAGAATCTTGTGCAAATGTAAGAGCTGCTATTGATACATTAGCATATCTCTTTGTCGATGTTGTTACCAATAACGCATCAGGAACATATCTAGATGCTGGTTATTTGATTGCAAGAAACAGACATCTCATTGCCGATGAAGCATACAAGAGAGCGATTGCACAGTATCCATCCCTAGCACTAACTGATGTTCAAGAGAGAAAGTGCCGTAGAGATATCAACTATGTTATTACTGGATTACTAAGAGACTTAGTTTTAGGTGGCAATGCTGGTATTGTTGGTGCTGCTGAAAGTTATTATTCTGGAACTGCTCTCGCTGGTATTCCTGCTGGTCAATTAGATGCCACTGTATACGCATTCCAGCAAGCAAGAGACTTATTCATCCAAGCGATGCGTAACTGGTCTGATGGAACGATTGCCGAAGTATCTCCACTAAGTGCTACTTATAACTCAACCACTGGTGAAGTAACGGTATCTTTCCCAGATCCCACAACTGCTCCAACTACTTCTGACAGAGTTGCATTCAAGGAAGGAGCACTAACATTTAACTGTGCATCTAACGGTGGTGGAGATCTAGCAAGTCCAGTAGAAGGAGATGCTAACTTTGGTAGAAGTCAACCCATTACCAATGTTTCATCTGCTGGTGGTGTGACAACTATCACATGTAACGTTGGAGATGCTGGCACTGCTGCTGGTGTTGCACACACATTCGTAAGCGCACTTGCTAACGGAACTATCCTCATTTATGATCCCGTAATTCCAGCAAACTCTACAATTCCAACGTTTGAAGACTGGAATATTCTAACATATGGTTCAAATCCACTATGTGCTAACGTAGAATCCACCATCACAACTGCGATGGCGTTGTTTGAGGATATTCTAGATGGATCGATTGTTCCTGGTGGAACTATCAGAACATATGGAACTCTATATGTTACAGATAATATAATCTCATATCCAACTGGAACACTTTATGATGCTGAGGGTAGGATCTTTACACCAAGATCTGATTATGATGATTATCCAATTATTGAAGCATCACCATATACTCAGAACTCTTCTGTTATCTCTTTCCTAGGTGGTAGTGGTGCTCTAATTGATGGATCTAGAGTTAAGCAACCAAACTGTCCAAAGCCTGGTCTTGAGGCAGATCAAAGCGCAACATTCCCCAACCAGGGTAAGTCAATGGTTGCTTCTGCATTCACCATTGTCTCCCAAGGTGGTAATTCTACTGGATATAGAATTACCAATGATGGATATGTTCAGTTGGTTTCTGTATTCTGTATTTTCTGTGCAGACGGTGTTATTGCCGAAAGTGGTGGTTATGCATCTATCACCAACTCTGCTACCAACTTTGGTGGTGCTGCTCTAAGAGCAACTGGATATAGAGATGAAGCATATATATTTGACTCTGGTAATGGCACAGGTACTGGTTTTGTAAGGGCAACAGTCTCTAGCATGGTTGCTACCATCACAAACAGAACTGAAGTCGCTGTTACTGGTCTTGGCAGAGCTCCACTTGAGCATTACATCTTCAAGATTGACGGATACGAACCAGAAGATCCAGATATCGAATACTTTATCGACAGCATTGATGCTACCAGTGTTTCTAACTCTGCTCCTTTTGCTGCAAGATTTATTCTTTCAGATGGAACTGGAACTGGACCCGCATCATTCAGAGATAAAGCAACTGGAACTATTGTTGATCCAATTAACCTCGTTGATTATCACCTTGCTAACTATGGTGGTGTTCCAACATTTGCTCTACACAGACCATCTATCGTTAACTCTTCTTCCCACACTTGGGAATTTGCTGGTTCTGGAACAGACTACAATGCGCTACCAGAGAACGGTGGCACCAAAGTAGAATCGCAGGAACAGGTTTCTGAAGGATATGGTCGTGTTTATGTCTCTGGTACTGATGAACTTGGAGACTTCAAGGTTGGAACGTTTGCACAGATTGAAAACAGAACTGGTAATATCACCTTTACTGGAACGGTTACCATCTCCGAAGTTGAATTCCTCAAACTGAAAGGTGGGGACGTTGTTGTTACTGGTTTCGATGCATCTTCTACTCTTGGAGGATCTGGTGCTTCTAACTCCAAATTACCAACACAAAAGGCAGTTAGAGACTTCATCACCAACAACCTTGGTGCATATCTAAACAAACCATATTCAACAAACCCAATCCCCAGAGCTCTGGTTGAACTTACAGATTCTGGTAAGATCTCAGAAGACCAACTTCCTGCAGTTAAACCATTTACTGTATACACAGTTGGTGATGAAACAGAAAGACTGGCGATTGAAGGTGCGCTCGCAGGTTCTATTGCTATTCAGCAAGATAATAACTCTTCCTGGATCCTTAATAATGACGTAGATAGTTTGTTTGTAACGTTTGACGTTGATCCAACCATTCAATTCACTCTTGGTGATATCTTCACTGGTGAGTTTAGAGATGATGGCGCAACTCCTGGATCTGGATCACGTATTCAAGCAACAGAATACAGAACTGGTGTTCTGTATTCTATCACATTAACTGATCCTGGTTCTGGATATGTTACTGCTCCAACTATTACAATCACTGGTGGTAATCCTGGATCTGGTGCTGTTGCTGCTCAAGCATCATGTACAATTGCTGGTGGTGAAGTTGTAACTATTACCATTGAACTCTTCAATGGATACTATGGCGGTAAAGGATATACCACACCACCTCAGATTACATTCTCGGCACCTCCTGGATCTGGAACAACTGCTCAGGCAGATGCTCTGATTGAAAGCAGATTGTATGGTGATATTGTCAATGCCATTAAGATGGTTGAGACTGATAGTATCTTGACAAGTGACACACCAGCGGTAAGAGTTCCTATTGATAGAGTTGTTAATACATCTGCTTCTGATCTCAATAACTGGGTATCTCTATCTGCACAAAGTATTGCTGCTAATGATATTACATCTGGTGTTATTTCAACTGCTAGACTTGCTCAAAACTCTGGTGCTGCAAACTCGTTTACATTCCTCAGAGGAGATTCCTCCTTCGCTCTAGCAGTTCAATCAATAAAGGGTGCTGAAACAAGATACTTTGGAGCACTCTCATCTTCATCTCCAACTAACTCACAATCTCTTGAGTTTCCAGCAAGTGGTAACTACGTTATTGGACACCAATTAGTTGAAAGGAATGGTGTTCCTGCAGATACTTACATTAGCGCAGTATTGACGGAAGGAAATACTACGACCGTAACAATTGACCAAGCATTAACAGCGACACTACCAGCTGGAACAGTTCTTGAATTTGATAGGGGTTCATCTCCTGTGCTATTTGATGCATCATATACTCAGGGTGAATTTATTGATGACATTGTTATTGTTAATGGTGGATCTGGATATGCTTCCGATTTGGGAGGAAACAACACCTTTAATGGAGTAGAACTCTTCGGTCCACAAGGAACTGCTGGATCTGGATTAAAAGCAACTATCAAGGTTGAAGGTGGTGTAATCACAACTGTTATTGTTACTGATAGTGGATCTGGATATACTGATGACTTTACTTGCCTAACTCCAGCAATTCTTGGTAATGGAACTGGTCTTTCACTTGCTGCTAAAGTATCTACTGTTAACAGAAACTATGCAAACGTTTCTATTGACGTTGCCAGAGCAGGCGGCGAAGGATCCACAATCAGTACCGATCCATATGGAACGGTGGGTGTTGTTAGACTGAAGAAATCTCAGTTTAATATTGGTGTAGACGGAAATGGTTCCGTAGAACTCAAGACTGGTATTGGTAGTGGTCTAAACGCAGACTTCCTCGATGATAGAGACGGTTTGTTCTATCAGACCGCAACCAACCAGCTGTATGGTGTTCTTCCTAGAGGAAGATTGGATGGAGACTACGATATCAGTATCACTGGCACCGCAGATGATGCTAAGATTTTGAATGTTGCTAATGACCAGAGCACTGCAACTGTTCAGCAATCCCCAACTCTCTATATTGAGGGTATGTCAGCTGAGAGTAAGTTTAACAATGCAAACATCACTGGATCTTCCACAAACTACTCTCTATATGCTGCTTGGCCAGAAGTTGGTTTAAACTCACAGCAGACTGGTGGTAACGTAGGAAGACACTTCTTGGTGACTATGAGACCTGGCGGAACATCCGCTGATACCACATATGGTGGTCTCAAGCAATTGGCATTCTCCGATGATAATAGCATCGGAACAAATATGTATCTTCGTGGTACAGGATTTGGTGTTACCACTTGGAAAGACTGGGCAAAAGTTTGGACTTCTTCCAACGATGGTGATGGTTCTGGATTGGATGCTGATAGATTAGATGGAAAGCAATTATCTTGGGTAACTGATGTAACACATCACAACGAAGGCACCATGTTTGACACAAGGTTGCCAGGTTTCATGAGCGCCAAAGTATTTGATGAAAAGATTGAAGTTGCAGAACCACTAGCAACATCACAAAATGCTGCACTCAATGGAAAGAAAGCATACAGAATTCTATTTGATGGAGTTCTTCTAGACGCTGCTGAATACGGAACCATTTTTAGTAACGGAACCACTATTAACATGTATGATATCACTGGTGCTCAAGCACTAGGATCTCTATACATCGTCACCATGACGCCATATCCAGATGCAAATGATCCAACCAATAACTATTCCGAAATTATTGGTGTTCTTGTAACTGGTACAACAATTGATGGTAGTGTTCAGTTTGGTTTAGCAAACAGCCCAGCAGTAACTAAGTATGCAAAGTGGACTGATTATTCGCTAGCAGATTATAACACGGGTGTTGGTGCTACATTAGAGGTTGTTTCTGGAACTGCAAACCTCAAGTTAGGTAAGAGAGTTGCTGGTAATACAGCAACCTCTCCTGGAATTTACTTCAGTTCCAGTGCTTCACCTGCACCAAACTACAACTCCGCTATTGTAGCATCTGCTGGTTCTACTACAGATGGAAGCGGACAACTAAACGTAATTGTTGGTGGAACTACCGCATTTACAGTTAATAGCAACCCAGTATACCATCAGGGCAATACAGTCTTCACAGATGGCATTGGACAGTCAACATATAATGCTCAAAATGTTCTAACACTAAGAAACGCAGTAATGCGTGATGAGACTGGTAGCTTTGAAGCACATAAGATTACTCTAGTAACTTACACAGATCCTAGTAATAATGTAATTCCTGGTCAGATTATTGGTGCAGCATCACTCAACGTCCTTAAGGCGGGTGATGACATGACAGGAACTCTCAACATCCTCAATTCTGGGGGTGCTGGAGATCCTACATCTGATCTATATGTTCAGGGTGATATTTCAACAGACCTTACAATGTCTGTTGGAACTGACCTTACAGTCGGAACTAATGTTCTATTTGTAGATCAGTCTGAGGGAAGTGTTAATATTGGCACTGCTACACATGCTGAGGGAATTAAGTTACAAGTAAATGCTGGATCTTCAGTAGCAGAAGCTCTTATCACTGGTGGTGGTGGCAATATTGCATCTACACTATCATTTGAGCACCAAGGTGGTGGTAGCAGAACCGAAGTAAATGGTAGATGGAACATCGGTTTCGGTTCGGCAGAAAGTGATTTTGGTTCAACTGCTCAAACAGTTGCTGCTACAGAAGGTCTATACTTCTGGCATTTTGATAGTTCAACAGAAACTACAAATGTTCCTCTGATTGCTAGAAGAGACAAAGAGGTTATTGTAACTGGCAGACTTGGTGTTGCTGGTCGTGCAGGAACATACACATTAAATGTTAAAGGCAATGCATATGTAGACACCAGTATCCAAATCAGTGATAACGCTAACAATGATGGCGCAACATTATTGTTCACGGGTGCTGATGGTGGAACTGCAGGCGATGGAGATGGTCTCTATAACTATAGACTTTCTAACCAGACATTTGGAGATGGTATCTTTGCTATTCAACCAAACATCTTTACTGGTGCTGGTGCTGGTGCTACCGCATGGGATGCAACACCTGCTATCGCTATTCGCGGTAGGAAAGTTGCTATCAACACCGATGAATTTAGTGGAATTGATGAGACTGATGCTCAAAATCCAATCAATAGAGACTATCAGTTAAATGTTCAGGGCGATATCAATATTAATGGTATTTTATACCAAGATAATGCACCATTTGTTACTTCAAGATGGACTGAAGCAGCAACAACATTATTAGACCCAAATAACATTATTAAAGATATCTACAGACTATCTGCTGTTGGTATCAATCAACCTCAACCAGCATATCCATTAGATATTGAAGGAGATGCTAACCTAACTGGAAAACTTTACGTCAAGGGTGTAGCACAGTGGTTAGATAGTGGCGGTATCATTAGAACTGCAGCAAATCTTATTGATGAGGATGTAAATATTCAAGCAAACTTAACCGCTGTAAGTTTTGGTAGAATTGAACTAAATACTGGTAGAACCATGACAATTGGTTCTGGAGCAGTTTGGAAGATTATCTGATTTATACCAATGGCAAGATATTATTCATCTAGATTTCAATCAGAAAGAATTAATTCTTCTGATGCATTGCAAGTCCCCATCTACGAAAACGACCAAGACCTCTTGGATGGTGAAGATGGGGAAATGATGTATATTGAAGGTCAGATGCAATATTATTATAATGGATCTTGGCAAAACATCAAAGTAAAAAGAAGAGATGGAAGTTCAGCTGCGTCTGCTGCTTTAAATGCAACTGATTTAAAATCAACTCTCGGAGCAAATGCTGTTAATGGATCATATTGGTATCAATTCAATGATGGATCACAGCAACAACTTTGGACAGACTTCACATCATATGCTCCATATAATTTTGTAATGGTTCAAAGAACCAGCAATACTACAAATTCTCAATATCAAACTGGATCATTAAATCCTACAGATCTTGCATTAGCTCCAAATGATACTGCACCAACACAAGTTGCAAAATTATCAGATTTGAATCAAAGGGACATTACTACCAGTGGAACTGTTCGATGGGTTATTGCTGGCGCTGGTCAGATGTGGTATAAAATGGTAGGAGATCCAGATTGGTATTCTGATTTTGGAGTTGCTGCTTGTTGCTCATGTAATAATCCAAATTTTTATGATGGATATGCTACTCCATCATCAACTCCTATTTGGGAATCTGGAATTATTCATAATGGTGGTTGTGGTGGCGGACAAAATAGTGCTGGCGGATGGCTAGTCCTCTCTGGTATTCACCTTAATGATAATAACTACCTAGGTGGTTATAATGGAGCCTCTACTGGAGTTGGTTCAACTATTTCTCCGTATCTGTGTGGCGGTGGCACAGGTTGGGGTCTCAATGGTTATGTTTTGATGTCTTGGTAATAAATATTAAAAAGTAGGTCTGATTTCTATCATGGGAATTTTAAATGTTGGTATTTCAAAAGCGAACTCATCTATATTGCTGCCACAAATTTCAACGGCACAAAGAAATGCCCTACCGCCAGAAAAAGGACACATAATTTTCAATACAGATGATTTTGAAGTTCAATTCTACAACGGAGTAGAGTGGAAAAATGCAGGAGCTGCTCCATTTGAAGCAAATGGTGGAACAGTGACAGATGTTGGCGGATATAGAATTCATACTTTCACTGGAGATAATGCGTTTAACGTTACCGCTGGAACTGGACTTGTAGAATACCTAATTATCGCTGGAGGCGGTGGCGGAGGCGGCTGGGGCGGCGGCGGAGGCGCTGGTGGTTATAAATCCTCTGTTCAAGGAGAATTATCTGGTGGTGCAACAACAGCAGAAGGAGCTTTATTAGTAGAAGTAGGATCATATTCAGTTAAAGTTGGTCAAGGAGGATCAAGAGGAACTACTGCATACACTGGAGGTGGTGCTGGTGGAGATTCTTGGATTATTGGTCCTGGCGGAATTAATATCACATCTTTAGGTGGAGCTGGTGGCGGTTGGTGGCAAGGTAATGTTCCTCCAGTAGGTGGTTCTGGTGGTGGTGGATCAGGAACTGGCAATGGTTCTGCGGGAACTGCTGGTCAAGGAACTGCTGGAGCTGCTGGTCAAGGTAATCAATCTAGTCCTTATCTAGGTCATGGTGGAGGTGGAGGAGCTGGTCAAGCAGGATCTCAAGGTTCTGGTGTTACTGGCGGTAAAGGTGGAGATGGTTTGACCTCCGCTATCACTGGATCTGCTGTTCAACGTGGCGGTGGCGGTGGCGGACACTCCCCTGGATTGGGCAATAGTGCCACTTCTGTTGGAGGCGCTGGCGGTGGCGGTGGTGGTGGAAACTACTACAACGCAGCACAAGCAGAAGATGGTCAGGAAAATTATGGAGGTGGAGGTGGAGGAAACTATGGAGATAGTTCTAGACTATGTGGTCTTGGTGGAAAGGGTGTTGTTATTATTAGATACCCAATCTAAATACTACAAGAGGTTTTACTTTCATGTCTAAAATTGTTGCTGATCAATTAAATGCTACAGAAGCATATAAAGTCCCTAGTTATACAGAAGCACAAAGAGATGCTTTAACTGGAGTTGAAGAAGGATTTTTAATTTACAATGATACTTCGGAGCAACTAGAACTTTATTATGCTGGGGAATGGAGAAATATTGGAAACGTAACACAAGCAGGTGGCGGCGGCATTGAAGCTGTTGGAGGATCAGTATCAACTTCTGGTGCTTATAAAATTCACACATTTGCAAATGATGATACTTTCACAGTTTCTTCTGGTGGAGGAGAGATTGAATACCTAGTTATCGCTGGAGGCGGCGGCGGAGGCGGCTGGGGCGGAGGCGGTGGTGCTGGAGGATACCGCAATTCTGTTCTCGGTGAGCAATCTGGCGGAGCAACAGCTGCAGAATCTAGAGTTACCGTTCAAGAAGGAACCTATTCAATCAAAGTTGGAATTGGAGGATCAAGAGGAACTACTGCATACACTGGAGGTGGTGCTGGCGCGGATTCTTCTATCATTGGTCCTGGAGTAAATATTATTGCAAAAGGTGGAGCTGGTGGCGGTTGGTGGCAAGGTAATGTTCCTCCAGTAGGTGGTTCTGGTGGTGGTGGATCAGGAAGTGGTAGTGGTTCTCAAGGAACTGCTGGTCAAGGAACTGCTGGAGCTTCTGGTCAAGGTAATCAATCTGGTCCTTATCTAGGTCATGGTGGAGGTGGTGGTGCTGGTCAATCTGGATCCCAAGGTTCTGGTGTTATTGGTGGTAAAGGTGGAGATGGTTTGATTTCTCTTATTACGGGTCAAGCGATTACTAGAGGCGGTGGAGGTGGTGGACACTCTCCTGGTCTAGGTAATGCAGGAAAATCTATTGGAGGCGCTGGTGGTGGCGGTGGTGGTGGAAACTACTACAACGCAGCACAAGCT
>Ga0255766_10000853_pt1 | contig 27973 bp, 25 predicted proteins | sample 071ome_23_FD_179966 | JGI IMG/M metagenome (GOLD analysis project Ga0255766, IMG submission 179966) | Coastal salt marsh microbial communities from the Groves Creek Marsh, Skidaway Island, Georgia - 071403BT metaG (version 2) | ecosystem: Environmental > Aquatic > Marine > Intertidal zone >...
TACTTACTTTATGTACCTATATTTATAAATTTTTTAATTAATAAATTTAATTTTGCAAATTTAACAAGCATTGATTTAATTAATTTTTTTGACATAGGTTCATCGTTATTATTATTTATTTTTTTGTATTTAATTGGTAACTTAATAAAAGACATTCTCGACCTACCAATGGTATCTTCTGGGATTGTGATTTATCTTCTAAGCTTTTTCTTGATTGATAATCTAATATTGTTTTTCAGAACAAATGTTTACTTCCATTCAATATTCTTGTTAGTTAATGCAATTTGGCTTTTTGTTTTTTTAATATTTTTTAAATATTACAAAAAAGTATTTTTTGGAATATTTTCATATCAAGTTTTACAATACTTTAATCAATACTATTTTGAAAAATTAAGTGTTAATAAAAATATAATTGGTGATGTTAAAGATATTCATTTCCCTCACGTAAAAAATATTTACGAAATAAGTTATTTCTATTCCATGAACAATGCAACACTTGAAGGATATCCACAACTTGTAGCTTACGTTCAGTCAGTATTGAGTACTATTTCTTTAAAATCTCATTTATTTGTTCACTTGTCATCATCTATAAATGTTTTATTATTTTTATTTTTATTATTTTTTTATGAACTTAATTTGTCAAAAAAATCAAAATTGATTTTGATTTTTTTGTTTTTATCCCTAATCCTTAATAGTCAATGGTTAAGTTTCTTATTTATTGATTCGTTAATGACTGAAGGAGTTTTGAGTTATCTTTTTTGTGTTTTATTAATATCTTCTATATATGTTAAACAAAAGACTAGTTGGGTTTTGTTTATCTTTCTTGGATTAATGTTTTTAAGTAAACAATTTATTAGCATACTTTCTTTAGTAGTAGTTTTAATTTTTATGATTAGAAAAAATTTTAGAAAACAAGCATTGTGTGGATTATTTGGTTTAGTACTTAAAGAATTAAGTTTTATAAGTTTTTTAAACAACATTCAAAAAAATTACCATTTAAAAGATGTTGATATTTTAGATACTGTTTTTGATTTAATTTTATTTAGGAACTTAGAGTTAACAAATATCAAATTAATATTGCAAAACCTTATTAATGATAAACCAGTAAGTTTAATATTTCTTTTCTTTGTAATAGGCTGTGCTTTTTATTTAATTTTATTTACCAAGAGGAATTGGGAATTGAACTTGATAGTTTTTGTAATTATCTTAAATTTCGCACTAATTTTTGCTTTATATATTACATTGTGGAGAACAATGGAATTAGAGTCTCCAATAAGGTATATGTTAAATCTATTACCGTTAATTTTATATTTTCAATTTAAATTAATTGATAAAAATTTAGAAATAAAAGATTCTAATATTTAAAAATGTTGATTAAAAATTTAGGTGTTATTTGTAATAAAAAAGAAATTACTTTTAAACCAAATTTAGGATAAATTATACCAGTTTTATCCATATTTTTAATAATGGAATTAGCAGCTTCTTCTGCAGTTATGGAAAAAGGTGGTGTTTTGTGATTCTTAGACATTCTTGTAAAAACTTTGCCAAATCTGAAAATCAATAAGGAATTCAATCCTAATTTGTACACTGAATTTTCTAACTTCTGTTTATTCAATCCATAAACATAATTTTTAGTTCTTGGCACAACCGCAGCAAGAGATGAAATATAAATAAATTTTTTAACATCTTGACATTCAATTTGAAATCTTTTTGTCATTAAAAAGGGTATTGTAAAATTAATTCTTTTAGTATTTTTAATTTCCAATTTTGTTGGATATTTTAAAGGCCTATTTTCATACAGTGCACCATTAAAAAAAATTATAAAACAATCCCCAACTTTATTAATTTCATTAACTATTTGATTTAAGTTTTTTAAATAATCATCAATTATTATTTGATTTATATCATTAAATATTGGTTGATACTTTCTTGAAATTAAGACTATTTTCTTATGAGTAGTTAAAAGTTGTTTAATAAAATGACCACTTATCTCTGAAGATGCACCAATTATTACAATAGTGTGGTTAACCAAGTTTAATTCCCAGTCTTTGTGACATTTTTGATTGAAAAATATTTTTTGGGTCAATATCTTTAACAATTTTTTGCCAATTTTCAAATGCTGGATACATATTTTTAAATTCTCTTTCATTAAGTGTTGAGTCTTTAGCAAGATAAATTTTTCCTTCTAAATCTATAAGTTTTTTATAAAAATTTCTAATAGATTTTTCATTAAATTCAAAATATGAAAAATCTACTGCCACTGTCCAGCCATTTTGTAAAAAAGAGATACCATTATTTAATTCACAATCACCTAATTTTTTAACACTGCATAAGAGCGGTTTCTGTTTAAAAATTAAACAATCAATTAATTCATTAAGTTTATGTTGATTGTGTATAGGAATTGAAAATTGTATTTGAACAATCTTCCTTTTTTTTGAAATATTTTTTGTATTTGATACAAAATTTAGTGGAAATAAAACTTTTTCTAATTTACTTATCTTTTCTTTATTTTTTGAATTGAATGTATAAAAAATATTATTGATCATCTTTAACGAATTCAAATAGTTTTTTCCAATAATTGGAATAGAAAAATTTAATTCTTTATTATTGTTTTCCTTTATATTAATTTTCTTTAAACTTGAACCAATAATAGGTTTGGATATTTCCAAAACCCAGTTTTTATCTTTACTCAGTAAATCAACCCATGCTACAGAGTATTCTCCATGATTGTTACTAAAATTTTTTAAGAGAGAATTTATTCCTAGTCCATTAATATTTTTTGTTAAATATGTTTCTGTAAAAAATTTGTCATGTTTCCTTAATTTTATTCCTGAAATTACACCAGTAAGTCCGTATCCTCCAACTGTTGCATAAAATACCTCAGAATTTATCTTTCTACTGCATCTAACAACTTCACCTGTTGAGATAAGCAAATCTAGTTCCTCTACGTTATTAATAAAACTTCCACCCCAAGACGAGTCTTTCCCATGAGTATCTGCAGCAACAGCTCCTCCTATAGTTACATTTGATTTTCCTGGAATGGCATACAAAAATTTATTTTTATTTATTATTTCAAAAATTGTTTTGTTTGGATTGACCATACCTTCACTTATAATTTTATTTTCATAAAATTTACCTTCAAGAGGTAAGCATGCATCTCCATAAGAATTTAAATTACCTTTAACAATGACAGGGGAGTCAAAATTATTGGTGTTTGTAATTATTAACTTTTCAATATTTCCCCAAGATGAAATTTTTTTGCTCATACAATTCCTAAAAAACAAAATATTCCAAAGAATGACAAAGAAAATAGTATAGAAAAATTATTTTTTATTAAGTTAAAAATATCTTCCGTGTTACCTTTTCTTGTTTCATTAAAAAATTTAAAGTCAAAAATAAACAGAAATATAGAAGAAATTAACAAATTAGCAACTGCCAAATTGCTTATTAGAGCAAATTTAGCAAAGAATATCCAAATTAGATATGTTAAACAAGAACCAACTATACATACAAGAATAATAAGTTCGAGATATTTTTGAGTATAACTTTTTACAAGAAAACTTTTAACCTTGCTATTGTGAATATTTTGATTTATTAAAATAGACAACTTTTTTGAAGTTACCAATTCTAAACTTTTGAAAAAAATAAAAAATAATAAATAACTAGAAATAAAGATTGATGATGGTATCCCACCTAATAATATTCTCAATAGAAAGAGTAATGTTATAGTTATTAAATCAAAGTATTTAAGGTATTTTAATTTAACAGAATATCCAATTGAAATTAGTACATATATTAAGCATAAAATTAAAGCTTTTGAATTTATTGAATTAACGATATATATGCCAGTAATAAATAATGTTACCGAAATCTTAATCCAATACTGAATACTTGAGGAATCTGAAGCTACAGGTCTGTACTTTTTCTTAGGATGATATTTGTCTGATTCTGCATCAAAAATATCATTTAAGATGTATGTAGATGAAACGACTAAAGAAAACCCTAAAAACAATATTATTAGATTGTATAGGGTTGGCAAATCATTATTACCAGCTAAAAAGTAAGGGATAAATATTATTGTATTTTTTAGCCAGTGTTCTATTCTCATTGCTTTAATGGTTTTCATAATTTAACAATACTATTGTTTTTGGCTCAAGAAGAAAAAGATTATTTCAACAAAATAAAATTTTTTATTAATTTTAATTACTTTAATTTTTGTTATTTGATTAATTGCATTAATGTAATTATAGGTTTTCCAAATGAATATTTTTATAACAGGCATAGCAGGATTTCTAGGTAGTCATATTGCGGATAAGCTAATATCAAATGGTCACAAAGTATCAGGGTGTGATAATTTGATAGGTGGATATATAGAAAATGTTCCAAATGAAGCCGAATTTTATCAAGTTGATGCTATTTACTTAAACCAAATGAAAAAAATGACTTCTAATTCTGACTTGATTATACATACAGCTTGTACCGCATATGAAGGCTTGAGTGTTTTTTCACCTTATTTAATTGGTCAAAATACTTATCAAATTTCTATGTCAGTTTTTACTGCGGCAGCACAAAATAAAGTAAGTAAAGTTATTAATTGCTCAAGTATGGCAAGATACGGCGAGCAAGATATAATACCGTTTACTGAGGATTTAATACCTAAACCACAAGATCCATATGGAATATCTAAATTAGCTTCTGAACAAACTTTAGAGATTTTAAGCAAAGTGCATGAATTTGATTATGTAAATTTAGTTCCACATAATATTATTGGACCTCGACAAAAATATGATGATCCATACAGAAATGTTGTATCAATCATGATTAACCGCGTACTAAATGGTAAAGCTCCAATTATTTACGGTGATGGATCTCAAGAGAGATGCTTTTCCGATATAGATGATGTTGTTGAACCAATTATAAATTCAATTGACAACACTAAAGCTATTGGAGAAACAATTAATATTGGTCCTGATGAAGATGTAATTTCAATCAAAGATTTAGCATTTAAAATATTGAAAGTTTTAAATTCAGACTTAGAACCAATATTTGTTGACCCAAGACCTCAAGAAGTTAAATTTGCCCACTGTTCAGCCGAAAAAGCAAGAAATCTTTTAGGGTACGAAACAAGTGTAAATTTAGACATTTCAATTGAAAAAATTGCTAACTGGATTATAGATATGGGTCCTAAAAAATTTAGATACCATTTAGACATAGAAATTTTAAATGAAAAAACACCTAAAACTTGGAAAGATAGATTATTTTAATTTAAGATCAAAAATTAAGCTAACTATTTAATTTTTTTCACATTAAATAAAAACTTTAAGTGATATATTGTTTATGAAGGTTAAATACTTTTGAAATTAACTCTTGGTACTCATTAAAAGGTCTAGGCATATGAAAATCAGTAAAAACTTCACCATTCAGCATGTTATGATAATGCTCATATAATTTGTTTCTATTAAATCTATTAAATTGCAACATTTCATCATTTAGAAGTACAATCCTGTTGTTGTTATTTTTTGCAAATTTATTTACATATTTTTTTAATTTCAACTGATCTGTATACCAAGCTTTTCCTCTAATAGAATATTTTTTTGAATACCATAGTCTTAATTTATAAATTATCTGTTTTTCATTACTTACTTTAAAAATCTCATTCCATGTTTCTTGACAGGCAGCATTCCACATCATTGAAATCATATTTGGCGGGCAGGCATCTGGCCTATATATAATAAATGAATCATTAGAATATTCATAAACTGACCTTAAAAAATAATTTTTTGATAAAGGCAAATTATCTATATCTGAAACAATACAATTTCGGTTTTTAAGCAAGCTGGGATATAGAATTCTAATGTTTTGAGCAATAAAAGCAGAGTCTAAATTTTTTATATTAAAATTTATTACATTCCCTTTTAAGTTATATTTTGTCTCACCTGTGTAAATTAAAATAGGCTCAACACCCATTAGTCTCCATGCTTCAGAAACAATTGGCCAAAATTGAATATAATCTGGGTTATCATCTGAAGCTAAAATAACTGTGTCTATTTTCATTTATTAATAAGTAATCTAAATCAATTGTAATAACTAATTAATTCAAATTTGTAATTTTAATTTTTCATATACTTTCTACTTTATAATTAAATTTATAAAGCATGCATATGAAAAAAGTAATAACAAAAAGTATCCCACAATTTAGTGTTTTTTTAGTTACTTTATTTTTTTCTCACTATTTGTTATTACTTTTTTATGATTCAAGCAAAGGGCTAGATTTTGGAAAATATCGAAGGAACCTATTATTTTTTTCAGGACAAGATATAAATATTTTAGATGCAAATGGTAGTATCTATTTTTACTTAATTTCTAAGCTCAATAATAATAAATTAACAAGCTTTAATGGTGAGTCAGGCACTATGTTAAATAGTGTTATACAAACATCTAATTTCTATTTCTATGTTATTGGAGTATTAGGTCTAATTGTGTTATTTACTTATAAAAAATATAAATCGGAAGATATTTTTATTGCACTTTCAATTTTAAATTTTTTTCCTACAGCAATTTATCTTAGGTTGACTATGAAGCCTGAGATATTAGCTTTTACTTTATTACCTTGGACAATTTATTTTTTAGAAAAATATCTAAAAAGTATAAAAAAGATAGACTTATTTTTTGCATCATTTTTGTTGAGCATCTTGATCACACTAAAGGCTTCAATTATGGGGATGGTCATGTTAAGTATCTTTATTTTATTTTTTAAAGAAATTGATAATTTTAGAAAACTAATTAAACCAATTTTCCTTATGTCTGCATTTTCATTATTAAATATATATTTCAATTGGAAAATAACTGGAGGGTGGTTGTTTGCCAAACCAACTGAAGCTGATTTAACACTAAATTCAAAATGGAATTTCACTGCAGATTTCAATTTTTTTACAAATATTGATTTTAAGAATTTATTGGAAAACCCATACAAGCACATACACTCTGATAGTTTTATCTCAATAACTTTGCTTGATACTTTATCTGATTATTTTCATTTTTTTTGGAATCACAAAGAAGACTCAAATTATCTTGCTTTTGACAAAATTAAATTTACAAACAATTTTTTGATTCAGGAATATTCTTCTCAATATATATCTATAGTTTTTACTTTGTTATTTTATTTTATAACTGTTATTTTTTGTATAAAAAAAGTAAAAAATTATAAATTTCTTCTCCTACCTTTTTGTGGATTGTTTGTTTTATTTTTAAACTCTCAAGGTTTTCCGAGTAAGAATTTTGATCCCACAACAGGAGATCTATTCAAAGTGCATTACTATTCTTTTTTAATTTCCATTTCTTTTTTTGTTTTTCTATTAATTATTTATAAGTCTTCAAATATTTGGAAAACAATTAGTTTATTATTAATTCCAATATTTTTATTTGTAATCGGGTTTCCAAAAAACTTAAGCTCAGAAACTTTATTACATCTTCAAACTAAATGTTTAGAATCTCAATTTTGTAAGTTAATTAATATTGAATTATTTAAATTATACTGATTAACTCAACAGTTTTATGAAAGCAGTTATTGAAATAAAAGGGGGTTTTGGTAATCAAATATTCCAATTTGCTTTTGCTAAGCACCTTAGTGATTTAGGAGTAAATGTATTTGTAAATTATCAAAACTATACTATTTTTAATTTAAATTATAAATACTTTGGCTTTAGGAAAGCCTCCCCATATTTTGTTTATATATTAAAGTTTCTTTATAAATTATTTGAAAGTAAAAAATATAGTTTTTTATATAAAGTATTTTTTAAGAATTACTTTAACAAATTTTCAAAACCAGACGAATTTAATTCAAAAGAACTAAAAGCTTTAAATCACTTTGATGGATATTGGCAAGATGTACAAATGCTTGATAAAAATAAAGCTTATATAATTGAATCTTTGGATAAATACAGTAGCTTTTCATACTATAAAAATAGCTCTAAGCTTCATGGATTAACTTTACTTCATGTGCGAAGAGGTGATTATTTAAAAATAAAGGAGAACCTTAAACTAGATTTTTACAAACAAGCAATAAACCATTGCAGGGAAAATATTAAAGAATTTAAATTTGATATATTTACAGACGACGTGAATTGGGTAAAAGATCAGGAATTATTTGAGGATGCTATGAATGTTTTTGGCCCATCAAAAGATTTACACACTCTTTTAAATGAAGTTTCAAACATGATGAAATATGAGAACTTTATTGTTGGGAATAGTAGCTTTTCTCTAATTCCAGCTATATTATCAAAAAATAAAGCTACAAAAATTTTTGTTGCAGACCCATGGTTTAAAAACTCTTCAAGAGATTTAAATTTTGACGATAGCTATTTAAAGTTAAGAAACAAGAATTATTGATATTTCAAGATAAAAAATAACTTTAATTTAGTACAATTTAATTAGATTGAAAGTTCTTTTAATTAATTCAGATGATGGACCAGACTATCTAGCTGATTGTGTAAATTATTTTTTTATTACAAACAATTATGATATATATACAAATCATATCATCGACTTTTTGTTTGAAGATTATGTAAATCCTAGAACATTATATGGTAAAGGATTTACACTCTATGGCAAATTAAATAAAAATTTCAAAAACAAAATTAATGAGATATCAATCACTGAAATTTTGGATACAGCATCTAGCTTTGATGTGATCGTCATAACTTCAATAAATAGAAAATATAAATCAGAAGCAATTAAAAAAGATTTATTTCAAAAATTAAATGAACGCATTAGCAATTCAAATTTAATTGTTCTTGATGGAGATGACTCTACGAATGTTGATGTAGATGTTGCTAGTTCTTCACTTTATTTCAAAAGGGAACTAACTGAAAGATATAAAAGCTTAGCAATGCCTATTTCTTTTACATTTCCTTATTTAGAGTTAAACAAAAACTTAATAGACGTAAATAATAAAACACAAATTTTAGCTCCAATGGATCCAAGGTTTCAAAATAGTTATATTTATAATGATGAAACAACATATTTTAACCAATATATTCAGTCAATTTTTGGTGTAACTACCAAAAAAGCTGGATGGGATTGCCTAAGACATTATGAGATTTTAAGCTGTAACACTTTACTTTTTTTTCCTGATATAAATGATAAACCGCCGCTAACCATGGCTGAATTTCCTGTAAATTTACAGAAGAAGGTAAATGATTTATTTATTAAATTAATATTAAGTGAAAGCAACTTTGATACCTTAGAAAAAATTAGATTGAAATATCCATCAAAAAATTATTTTACAAGAGGAATTAAAAAAATTAAAAGAAAGCTTTCTAAATTAAATCTGATTGAAAATAATTTTATTGAACTTAATAAATATAGTAAAGAGTTTAATGAGTGGTTTGCTAATCATGGTACTACGCAATCTTACAAAAAAGTGTTAAGAATTTGAAAACTAAATATAAATTTTTACTCATATTTTTTATTATTTCATTATTTTTGAAAACAGATTTTAGACTCGAAGAAGATATTTACTGTTGTGGTGACGATCATGATTATTATTCTCATTCTGAGACTTTGGTTATTGATTTTGACTTAGATTATACGAACCAACTAGAAGGATATGAAAAATCTCGTTATTTCAATAATAATAAAATAGCACCCATAGGCTTTGTGGGGTCTGGAATATTAGCTACACCATTTATATTTTTGGGCAATAGTCTTGATAAAATTATAATTTTAAATTCAGGTGTAAACTTTAAAATTTTATTTTATTCTTTTAGTAGTATTTTCTATTTATATTTATCTATTTTTTTTCTTTTAAAAATTAAAAATTTAATTTATAAAGAATTTAAAAATCTTAATGTTATATTTTTATTTTTAGGGTCTGGTTTATCTTATTATTCCTTTGAACGATTTAGCATGACTCATACATATGAAGTTTTTGCAATCACTATGATATCTTATTTTTCAATAAAATTAATAAATAATATTGATAATAAAAATTCTTATGATTATTTTTTATTATCTTTTTTTCTATTTCTTTCATTCAATATAAGGTGGGTTAACTATTTTGCTTTTTTGATACCATTTTTTTTATTTAAATTATTTAATACAAAAAATATTAAGTTACTAAAGTCAAAAGCTTTTTTGTCTATAAGTACATTTTTATTATTTTTAACTCTGTATATTAATTACAGCATTTATGGAATTGCTACTTTAAATCCAAATGATGTTTATTCTAAAGGAGATTTAAGTAATTCGTTTCAAATATTCTCCAATATATTTAAAACTACTGAAAGTTTTTTTATAATATTGTTTTCAAAAGAGTTCGGAATTTTATATTTTTCTCCAATAATATTTTTTGGTCTAATCATAATTATTTTTAAAGTTTTTAAATACCACTCATTCTCATCATTTTTAGGACTTTTGATATATCTACAGGTATTTGCAATAGTTATTATTTGGCAGTCGACGGCTTCATCATATGGATTTAGATATTTACTTTGCTTAACCCCAATTTCAGTTATTTTGCTTCTTGAATGGTTTAAAAATTCAGCTATTGAAAATAAAGAATTTATTTTAAATTTCTTAATTGGAATTTCTATTTTTTCTTTAATCTCTACCCTTTTCTTTGAAACAACTTTGCAAACACAATTATCAACAGATGAAGAGGTTAACGCATTTGGACAACTATTAAGATACACCGAACCTGAATACCTAACAGGTTACTTAAAGTCTTTTTTTGCATTAAATGCGTATTTAAAAATATTCGTTACAAGCTTTTTAGGTTTATTGTTTTTTAAATTAGTATTCCAGTTTATGACCGTTGAAGCATTTTTAGATTTTATTTCAAGATTTGGAATAAATTTAAATGATGAAAAAGTTTCAGATTTACTAATTCAGTACAGTTCACTCGAATTTTCATATATAATTTTTGTTCTTGCTTCAATATTTTTAATGACTTACTTTTTAGTAAATTTTATAAATCTTGATCAACAAAAAATTTAGATCTAAAGTTGTTTTCTTTTACTTTTGAGCTGCATATGACCACTAGAGAAGATAGTTGAATCATTACGAATAAAATTAACCAATTAGTTTGACTTCCCTCTACATCAAAATATCTTATAGTAATAAATTTAAAAATTATTAAAAAAGAATTAAATTGCAAAAAAATAAAAAACATATCTAGAATGGCGGACATTTGAAGTTGAGATTGTCTCAACTTTTTAACTATATTAGAAAAAAAGAATTTTATTGAATAAATTACTAATTTAAAAAACAGAGGAATAGCTTTTAATTGACTTTTTTCTCCGATATTATATTTAACTAAATTATGAATTTCCGATATTAATAAATTTTTACCAACAAATAAAGAGCTTATATAAAAGGGATAGCCATATCTCTTAAAAATTTTTGGTACGTCTATATAATTAATATTCTCATAGCGAAAACCAAATAAACCATTTAACGGATCATTTATTTTAAATTGACCAGTTATAAATTTTATTAACAGGCTTGCTAGCGAATTTCCGAAAAATCTAATGGTTGGAATATTTCCTTCAATACCATTTTCCCAAAATCTATTCGACTTTACAAAATCAACATTAGTTGAATTAAGTATATCCCTTATTTTGATTATGTCTTTTTTTTCAAATTGACCATCTCCATCAATCTTCGTAATAATTTTTGTGTCTTTAAGATTGTTTTTTATATAATTTATTCCTGTCTGAAAAGAGTAACCAGCGCCTAAGTTTTTTTCATTCCTTACAATATGTAAGTTTGAGTTAACATGTTTTAAATTCTCAATAATATTTTTGGTATTATCAGTACTGGCATCATCCACTATCAAAAGATATTCAAAGTCATTAATAAATTGATTTATTACAATTTCTAAGTTACTTTCTTCGTTAAAAGCCAAAATTAAAAGAGTATTTTTTTCGTTCATTTTCATTTAATTATAAATTAAACAAATCAAAATATAATAAATCATTTTTTAAATACTGAAATAAATGAATGTTTTAGATATAAAGCTGGATGTTCAAAATTTAAAAAAGATAAAGTAAAAATTATTTTAAGTAATCTAAAAAAATTTCTTTTATTTTTTGTAAAAGTTAGATGCAACTTTCCCTCATTTAGTTTTTTATATTCATTCTGATATATCATTGATGTAGGGATAAGAATTCTAAAAAAATCCCAGGGTTTGTCTTTACCTAAATAATGTACAAAAATAGCCTCTTTTTTTACTTTTTGTAAGTAACTTATAGACCTATTGTTTGTAACTTGATAATTTAATTTTTTTTCGATTTTAGTAAAGTTATCATCAAAATATAAATTTAATATTTCTTGATCATAATCAAATAATTCAGTACTTTTTTCCTCAAGAATTTCTTTAAGTTTTGAAGAAGTATTTTCAGAAACCCATTTCCTATAGTTTATTAATAAAACACCTGCATTTAGTTTATTATTATTCTTTAGGTTTAATCTTTTAAAATAGTCTGGTTTTCTCTCACGTGTAGATTCAACATAAGCTGATAGAGTCTTATTCTCCACCTCCATCTTATTAAAACTTTCTTCTAGGGAAGAAATAGGATCAAGATTGCAAATGATATCCGCATCTAAATAAACCAAGTTTTTAATTTCTTTTGATAAATAGTCTGAAATAAACAATCTGTAAAAAGTTGCTTCGGTGACATGTGTTATAGCTTTAGGTAGCTTTAACGAGCTTGTTGAAAATTTATACAAATTTAAATTTCTAATATTTTTGTGGTCTAATATTTTATATTTAAGACTTTCAAGTGAAGATAAATCATCGTGTATTATGTGCAAATCCACCTTTTTAGATACTTTATTAAGTAAGGAATTAATTGATGTTAATGCTTGATGGTTAAAATTTTTATCAAAACAGTATAAGAAATTTATTTTCATTATTTAGTGAGTATTTTATTATTTTATATTAAAAATTAATACTTTAAAATTGATATTACTATTTTATTTATATGCTTAAAAATTTAAAAAAAATAATTAAAGATATACTATTCGTTTCTAAAATCACCAATACCAATAGAAAAAAAATTACAATCTTAACATCAGTTATTTTGTCACAGTTAATTGCGTTTTCTGATATTGCAATTATTTTATTTTTTACAAATATTTTTACTTCTGAATCAGTAGTACCAGAAAATTTAAGTTTTTTAAATATATTTTTTGGATTAAATTTTTTATTACCTATTTTAATTATTTTAAGATACTATTTCCAATATCAACAAACAATAATCTTAAAGAAGTTAGAGCATGATGTTCAATTTAATCTCAAGAACTACATGTTAAAACAGCTATTTGATAATAGAAATTTTTCAACAGCAGATACATATTTTTATGTAAATACTTTAACAGTTCATATTTCTTATTTCTATGCAAGTATTTCAAGTTTTTTAAATTTTGCACTTCAATCTATAGCTTTTTCATCTTATTTATTTTTTACAGAACCTAAAACAATTTCAGCATTTATTGTTGGAATTATTTTTTTAATTTATCCAATTTATTTTTTAATTAAAAAATCAAGAGAGTACGAACAATTAATATTTGAAAAAGGAAGGGTATCTAATTCGGAAATTCAAAGAATACTTGATAATGGTTTTCTTATTAAACTTTTAAAAAAAGAAACCGATGAGAGCAATAGATATTCTTCAATAATTAGTAGGCTTTACCAAGACGTTTTAAACAAACATAAAGTTCAACTTCTCAATTCATTCCTTCCACCATTTGCTACTGTTTTTTTAATTTCAATTATTGCAATCTTTTTTAACTCTTTCTTTAATATTACTTTGCCTTTTTTGGGAGTTACATTGAGAATGTTTCAATCATTATCGAGTTTATCAAACGCAACTAATCAAATAATAAATTCACATGTACATTTAAAAACTTTTTATAATCTTGAAAAGTTTAAAAATATTTCGTATAGGGAAAATTATAAAGTTAAAGAGGACCCTTCTGCAACTATTATGTTTGAATTGAAAAATGTTAATTTTAGATATATGAAAGATGATGTTGAAATTTTTGATAACCTTAATTTAAAAATTAACAGAGGCTCTCATACAGTATTTACGGGAGCTAATGGTTCTGGAAAAAGCACACTGTTAGGCCTTTTAGCAGGAGTATATTATCCTAATCAAGGAGAGGTTGTTGCTAATACTTCAAAGCTTGGTTTTGTTGGACCAAACCCTTTAATATTCAATGGAACCTTGAGAGAAAATTTGCTTTATGGTAATAGTGAAAATATTAAAGACGAAATACTTCTAAATGCTATAGGTAAGTTTAAGCTTTTTAATTTAAATGAAGAAATTGATTTAAATAAAGAAATAAGCAATAAGGAACTTTCATCTGGTCAAATGCAAAAAATTGCTTTTATGCGAGTATTTTTGTCTGATGCAGAAGTATTGTTTTTAGATGAATCTACATCTAATTTGGATGAAGAAACCAAAAATTTAATTTTTAATATTTTAAGTAAAAATGAATTAACAATAATTAACTCAACACACGATATTGAAAGATTTGAAAATGTAACCAATCATTTTAAATTAAATATTGGCAAAACTAGTAGGTTCCTAGAAGTAGTAACCTAATTTTTTTTAAATAGTATTTAAAAATCTTTAATTTACTATTGAATTTATGAACCAACCTTTTTTTATTCCAGAAATAAAATTCATAAAAATTACTCTCGCTAACTTCAACAGTTGTATTATTTAAATTTTCAGAAACTAATTTAATTTTGTTTTGCCAAAACTTAAATTGCAACTCTTCTGAACTCGAATTATTTAGTAGATCAAGCTTTTCTGATAAGAAATCTAAGTTTATATCTTTATAATTATCGACAAAAATTATAGGTAAATTTTTTACTGATTCGTAAGTTTTATGAAACTTTGTAACAGGTATTGAACCTAGGTAAAGAACTTCCCACAATCTATGTGTATCTACTCCATTTCCCCAAGGACATAGTACGAATTTGTATTTACTCAAGTCATTCATGTAGTCTATTATTTCAAGATTTGGTTCTCTTTGAACTACCCATTCCTTGTTTAAAAATAAATTATGAATGTTACTTCTTTCTTTAAAGTTTGTATTTTTTTGCAAATTTATGTAAAGCTTATCAATTTTTTCAGATGACTTTTGAGAAAAATTTTTAAAATCATCAACTCTGATATTTTTAGGAGAATAGCTGTTAGCGATACCCAAAGGAATTGGTATTAATTTTTCATTATTATAGGCAACATTTGTTGAGTACCATTTATGAATACTCTTTGGCATTTTATTAAATAATTTTTTATCTATAACTTTATCCGATTGACTACTAATTAAAGTTATATTATTTATGTCTTTATTTTTTTCTATATAGTAAAAAAATAATTCAACATGATTTGAACTACAGTAAACAATATCACCATCTTTAATTTTTAAAATTTTAGTTTTAAAACTTGTAAGATGCTCATTTTTAGCAATTACTTTGATATTTAAATTATTAATTTTTGCAAAATCATTATTTGGTAAATTAGCTGCAAAAACCACATCAGCGAGTTCGACAAATTTTTGACCTGTTATAAAGTCATTTTTTTGCGGTTTAAAATTTTTCAACAATGATTACTATATATCAAATTCTTTTTAAAAATTATTTTTTATTCTTAAAAATACTTTTATTACAATTAAACAAAATTTATTAATATAGTTATTGATGGACAATGAAAAAATAAGTGTCATAATACCATCTTACAATCGATACAAATATTTGTTAGATGCTATTGACTCAGTTCGTGATCAAACTTATAAAAATGTAGAAATCATAATCGTTAATGATGGGTCGACTCAGAAAGAATATTATGAAAACGATTTAAAAGGTGATATCAAATTTTTACATATAGAAAGAAAAAATACACCAAATTGGGGTGGTTCTAGGCCAGCAGTAAGAAATTATGGTATAGAAATTGCAAATGGAGAATATATTGCTTTTTTAGATGACGACGACATATGGTTGCCAAAAAAACTAGAAATTCAATTAAATGCAATAAAAAAATATAAAATTGGATTATCTGCCACTGAAGGATATTTTGGCTTAGGTAGGTTCAACCCTAGTGAGACTTATTCACTTTATAATTCAGAACATCATTTTAAAAAAATAAGAAAAAAATATAAAAAAACTAAATTTTTTAAAGAAAACAAATTTCCATTGATATGGGATTATGAATTTCTTAAATTTCATAATTGTGTTGTTCTTTCCAGTGTATTGGTAAAAACCGATATTATGAAGGAACTTGGTGGATTTAGAGGTCTATACCGAAGTGAATATTTTGTACACACTGCTGATCATGACTGTTGGCTAGGATTATTGCAACTAACTAACTTAATTTATATAGACACACCCTTATTTTACTATGATTCAGGTCATGGAGATGGAAAGAATTATATTAACTAGTTTTGTATAAGTATTAAGGAAAAATTAATTTAATCTTAAGGTAATGAAAAAAGTACTTGTAGTAAATACGAAATATAAAATTTTTGGTGGGGAAGACTCAAACATAGTTCAAGAATTGTTATTTTTAGAAAAATACTATGAGGTAAAATTTTTGGAATTTGATAATTCAAAAAGATTAAATTGGAGTGACTTATTAGGTTTTTTACTTTTATCTAATTTCCATTCAAATAAACAGCTTAAAAAAGCATTAGTTGATTTTGAACCAGATTTTGTGTATGTCCACAACACATGGTTCATTGCAAATTTAGGTTTGTTTAAAATTTTAAAAAAATTTAATGTTAAAACTCTTATCAAGATTCATAACTTTAGATTTTTGTGTACGAATACTTTTAGTGCAAAAAAACATTTAAATTTTTTTTCTCATTGTCCAATGTGTGGATTTGAAAATAGAAAGTACAAAATATTTAATAAATATTTTCGAGAATCAATACTGAAATCAATCTTTGTTAATTACTATGGAATTAAATATTCAAAGATTTTAAAAAATTATCCATTTAAGTTAATTGTTTTGAATGAATTTTATAAAAAAACAATGATTGAGAGAGGTTTCTTAAGTGAAAACATTAGTGTGTTATACAATCCATTGAATGTTGAGTCTGAAATTAAATATAAAGCAGACAGCAATTATGTTGTATACGCAGGTTTATTAAGTACTGAAAAAGGACTAAGCGAATTAATCAAAGCCTGGGTTATGTCAAAAACTGACCTAAATCTTTTCATAATTGGAAGCGGAAAATTAAGCATTGAACAATTAAAAAATTTTGGAAATTCAAAAATACATTTTTTTGGGCACCTTGATAATGTTGAGGTTATTAATTATATAAAAAACTCCAGAGCAGTAATTACAGCAACAAAAATGTTTGAAGGGCAACCCAGATTATTAACTGAGGCATCAATGTTGGGTATTCCTTCGATTTATCCTTCTTATGGTGGTATGGATGAGTATTTTCCAAATGATTATATTTTTTCCTTTAAACAATTTGATGAAAATGACTTAATTGAAAAAATAAAACTTCTTGGTAATAAAGATTTGTTAGTAGATGAGAGTAAAAGGGTTTTAAAAAATATAAATAAAATACTCAACCAAAAATTAATTAATACCAAGCTTGAAAAAATATTAAGTATTTATGAGTGATCATAGATTTGATACCAAAATTTCTGTTGTCATGTCCGTTTATAATGACGAGCAAAATGTAGCCGAATCTGTTAACAGTATCCTTAATCAAAGCTATTCGAATTTTGAATTTTTAATTATGGATGACGGTTCCTCAGACAATACAAATGAAATTATATTTCAATTTAAAGACCCAAGAATTAAAATTTTTGAAAACAAAACTAACATCGGCCTTACGAAATCTTTAAACAAATTAATAAAATTTTCTACAGGTAAAATTATTGCACGTCAAGATAGTGACGATTTAAGCGTTCTAACAAGATTTGAAAAGCAATTTAAATTTTTAAAAAGTAAAAATTTACATATTTGTACAACTAGGGCCTTAATTAAAGGAACAAATATTTCAATCCCAAAGTATTCGCATTATTTTCCTGTTAATCATGTTATGAAATTTAAAAACCCTTTTATTCATGGAACATTATTTATGTATAAGAATGTGATTGAAGATATTGGATTATATGACGAAAATTATGAATTTGCTCAAGATTACAAACTTTTTTCTTCATTAATTAATTCAGGTTTCAAGATTGGAATTATGAATGATAGATTATATATACTTAATACAAAAAACAATATATCAACAAACAAAGCAAATATGCAAAAATATTATTTTGAAAAAGCAAAAAAAGAATATAAAACAAATAATTCAATCTGGTAAGTCATGAAAATTAGTATTGGATCAAAAATAATTAAAGGACCTTTTGGAGGTGGAAATGAATTTATTAGAAATTTAAAAATTTTTTTTGAAGATAGAAATTATCAAGTAGTAGATAATTTACTTGATAAAGATATTGACATTATTTTAATCACCAATCCTTTTCTGGATTCTGAAACATCAACATTTAATAATTATGATGTAGATTATTATATAAATTTTAAGAATCCAAATGCTATAGTGTTTCAAAGAATTAATGAATGCGATGAAAGAAAGGGTACAAAAAATTTAAACTCAAAATTGAATTATTTAAACAAAAATGTTGATGTAAATATATATGTAAGTGAATGGATCAATGATGTTTATAAAAATTTTGAAATGTCCTCAAAGAAATCTTATGTAATTAAAGGGGGACCAAATAATAAAATTTTTAATTCAAACAATAAATCTTTATGGGATAAAAAGAAGAAGATAAGACTTGTAACTCATCATTGGAGTAATAATTTGATGAAGGGATATCTAGATTATCAATATATTGATAGTTTGTTAGGACAAGGTTTTGATAATGAATTTGACTTTACGATAATTGGAAATGTTCCAGAAAATCTGAAATTTAAACACTCGACTATTTTAAACCCATTGTCAGGCTTAGATTTATCGACAGAATTAAAAAAGCACGATGTTTACTTAACCGCTTCACGAAACGAACCTTCTGGTAATCATCACATGGAAGGTGCTTTGTGTGGATTACCAGTAATGTATATTGATAGTGGAGCTTTACCAGAATATTGTGAAAATTTTGGAGTCTTGTACAATATCGATAATTTTATTGACAAACTAAGAGAAGTTAAATCTAATTATGAAAATTTAACGAAAAATTTAAAAAATTATCCCTATAATTTTAATAATGCAGCTGAGAATTATGAAAAAATTTTTCTAGAAAGTATTAAAAATAAGAAAAGTATATTAAAAAAAAGGTACAAAAATAATAAATTTAAAATTGTTTTTTTCTTGTTTGTAAATAAATTGCAACAATTTTCATATAAAAAATTAGTAAAAGCAAAAATATTTTTAGGCTCTTTGAAGAAAAAAGGAAAATAATGGTCAAAAATAGTTTAATAAAATATTCTGTACAATATTTATTTATATTAATTTTATTAATGATGGTAAATGGAAGATCATTCTTAGGCCTAAGCTTACTTGGCTTTAGACTTGGCGAAGTAGTAACAGGGTTTTCTATAATTTTATTTTTATTTATAATTTTCAAATTTCAGTATTTTAAAATATATTTTGGTAATTTAATTTATATATATTTTGCCCTTCATATTTTTTTTGTATTAAAAATAATTTTTGAGGGTATTAATCTGATCAGTTTATATACCTTTAAATCAGGTGTAAGTATTTGGTACGTGTCATTTTTATTTTTTGGATTCTTTATATTTAAAAATTTTAAAATATCTAAATCTTTTTTTATTTTTGGTTATTTTGGATTAGGCATACAGTACATTTTTAATGTTTTGTATTATCCAGAAATTATAAATAATTTTTTTAATGAGTATTCAGACAAAACACAATTTCTAAAAGGGTCAGAAATTGCAATATTTTTTATAATTGTTACATTTTTTACTAATAAATTTTCTAAAAGAGATATTTTTTTGGATATTTTTGTAATCTTTTCATCCTTATATATACCTCTTATGTTTTTTAAGAGTAGGTCGGGGGGTTTCGCAATTCTACTTTTTGTAGTATTTGAACTCTACACTTATCGAAATTATTTTTCCAAAAATATAAAAAAAACAATAGGGATATCTTTTATATCAATAGTATTATTTACTTTTTCATCCCATTACCTAATAGACAACCCGGTAGAAATCGAAGATACTCCAAGCGCTGTAGCTCAGGTCTTTAAGCATAAATATATTGTTGCAAATACTTATGACGAGGAAGTTCCCTTGTTTTATATATATGAAAATAGAATATTCTCAGCAGACGGTAATTTAAACTGGAGACTGCAACTTTGGCAAGACATATATCAAAATTCTGAATCTATTAATAATACAATATTTGGCTATGGGTTTAGCTCTATGCACCCAATCTATAATCAAAAAATTTATTCAGGCTTAGATGGTCTAAATGAAAATAGTCATAATTTTCTTATTAATATTTTTACAAGGGGTGGGTTAATATTTTTAGTTTTAATATTTTTATTTTTTATATTTTTGTTTAAAGTTGATCGAAATAAACAATTTAATAAAGTTAATTTTATTGTATTTACTGTTCCGATTTTTATTATATCTATGTTTGATGGGTCAATGGAAAACCCCTATTTTGGAATTCTATTTTATTTCTTTCTAAGTAGTTTTTATGCTGGTATAAAATTTGAGGTAGAGAATTAATGAAAGCAATAATAACAGGAATCACCGGTCAAGACGGTTTCTATTTATCTAAATATCTGTTAGAAAACAATTATGAAGTTCATGGTTTTATTAGGAGATCGTCAAATATAAACACTTCAAGAATAGATCCTTTAATTGCAGAATATGGAAATTCATCTCAATTAAATTTATATTATTCTGATCTTTTAGATCCATCTTCATTAACTAATTTAATAAATAAAATTTTGCCAGATGAAATTTATAATTTAGCTGCTCAATCGCATGTTGCAGTTTCTTTTAAGAACCCAATTTATTCATCTAATACTTCAACGCAAGGGCCAATAACAATTCTTGAATCAATTAGAAATTCAAGTAAAAAAATAAAATATTATCAAGCTTCATCTTCAGAAATGTATGGAGGTTCTGAAATGAAAGTTTTAGACGAGAAATCATTATTTGACCCAAAAAGCCCCTATGCTGCTGGAAAAGTATTTGCCCACAATATCACAAAAGTGTACAGAGAGTCATATAATATTTTTGCAGTAAATGGTATTTTATTTAATCATGAATCTCCTCATAGGGGTGAAACTTTTGTTACTCGAAAAATTACAAGAGCTGCAGGACGAATTTATCACAATTTACAAAAAAAACTAACGCTAGGAAATCTTGATGCTTCAAGAGATTGGGGGTTTGCGGGTGATTACACAAAAGGGATGTATTTGATGATGCAACACACCGAACCAGACGATTGGGTTTTAGCAACTGGTGAAACACATACAGTTAAAGAGTTTGCTGAATTAGCATTTTCAGAACTTGGGTTAAATTGGGAAGACTATGTTGTTACCTCAGGTAAGTATTCAAGACCTAATGAAGTCCACCATCTTCTTGGTGATGCTTCAAAAGCTAAAAAAGAGTTGAATTGGAAACTTGAAACTAGTTTTAAAGACCTTGTTAAGTTGATGGTAGAAAGTGACCTTGAATTAGCAGAAAAAGAAAAAGTTTTGATTTCAAAAGGTTTAATTAAACCTACTTGGGAAAACCCGGTTTAAATAAAATTTTTTAGATACCACTCATAAGTTATTTTTAAACCATTTGGTAGTTTTATTTTTGGTTTCCACCCTAAGTTTTGAATTTTTGAGGAATCTAATAGTTTTCTTGGATTACCATCAGGCTTTGTACTGTCGTAAATAATCTTACCTTCGTATCCCACAATATTTTTAAGTAATGAAACCAAATCTTTAATTGTAATTTCTTCGTTACTTCCAATGTTGTAAAGACCCTCCTTAGTATCATTTTCAATAAAAAATTTTATAGCATTAGCTAAATCATCAACAAATAAAAACTCTCTTAAAGGACTACCTGTACCCCAAACTAAAAATTCTTTTTCATTATTAATTTTTGCATGGTGCATTCTAAAGATCAGTCCTGGAATAACATGACTTTCTTCAGGGGAAAAATTATCATTTGGTCCATATAAGTTTGTGGGCATTAAATTAAATATTTTATGTCCATACTCTTTAGAAATTGCATCACCCATTTCGATAGCAGTTAGCTTTGCCATAGCGTAAGGTGAGTTTGTTGGCTCTAGAGCACCACTCATTAATGAAGATTCACTAATAGGTATAGGAGCTCCAAGGGGATAAATACAGCTACTCCCAAGGTTTATAAGCTTCGAATTTTTATGCTCGATTAAGCTTTCAATAATATTCATATTTATTTTTAAATTGCTTAATATAAATTCTGTTCTTTTTGTATCATTTGCTAAAATTCCTCCTACTTTTGCAGCAGCATTCACAATGTAATCAGGCTTTGTATCGTTAAATAGCTTCTGGGTTTCTTTAAGTGAAAATAGATCTGTAGTTTTTCTATTAGAAGTAATAACATCAAATTTTTCAAAATTAGACAGAATTCTCACAACAGATGAACCAACCATGCCTCTACTACCTAAAACAAGAATTTTTTTATATGATTTATTTGGGGTCATAAATTTATTATAAAAAAATTGATTTTATAAATTCAAAAATATATATAAAAGGTTTTTTAATTTTAAAAATTTTAAAGGTCAAAATAGCTTTAAGTAAATCAAATATAGATCTTGTTTTCCACTTATGATCAATATGAAAATTTGTGTTAGAAATTTTTCGATAGTTTTCGTGATAGAAATTTGAATCTTTTTGAAATGCACCACTCGTCAGCCAAGGTTTATGGCTTCCTATGAAATGGACAAAAATTAATTCATTTCTATAACTTTTTTTGAATTCACTAGATGCTTTAAAATTAAACTTTTCTTCCAGTTCTAAATATTTACCGTTAAAAAAAGAATTTAGTACATCTTGGTCCCACTGCAAAATATTTTCACTGATTTGTTCTAATTTTGAAAGAAGCTTATTATGCAAATCGTCTTTGACCCACTTGTTAAAATCGATAACCATAACGCCTGCATTGAAGTAGTTTTTGTCCACCCCTATTCTTTTTTCACCCATAGTATGTTCTGTTTTAGCACTAATTACATATGTAGAATTTTTTAGATCTAATATTATTTTTTTTATTTCATTTAAAGGATTTTTTAAACACACAACATCTGGATCGAGAAAAACTAAACTTGAAATTTGATTGTCTATATAGTTTTTTATAAATAGACGAAAATAAGTAGCAACACTTATGTGCACATTGCTAATATTCGGAAAATCAAAATCATAATTACTAAATTCATAAACTTTAATGTTCTCTAACTTTTCATGATCAACTATTTTTTCAGGCAATGCTTCATAGAATTTATTAGTCGTATGAATAACGTGAATATTTATTTTTTCATCAACTTCATCGAGTAAAGAAATCATTGATGTAAAAGCTTGGAAATTATAATTTTCATCAAAACAGTAAAGAAAATTGATTGTATTGGTCATAATGTTAATTTAACTACAATAATAGAAAATACTCAGCATATAATTAAATAATGTGTGGTTTCACAGGTACGATTTCACTTCAACAAATAGATAACGAAAAAATTAAAATTGCCAATAAACTAATTGAATGCAGGGGACCTGATCATACAAGCTCAGTACAGAAATTAGTTGGCAAAAAATATTTTAATCTTTGGTTTAATAGGTTAGCAATAATTGACCTAGATGAAAAAGCAAATCAGCCAATGTATTCTGATAAATTTAAGACAACGATCTTATTTAATGGTGAAATTTACAACCACCAGGCTTTAAGAAAAGAATTAATTAAAAAAGGAATCTCATTTAAAACTTCTCACTCTGATACAGAAACTTTGCTTATGGGAATATCTTTTTTTGGTTTGAGTTTTATTGAAAAAGTTAGAGGACAGTTTGCAATCGCATTTCTAGATGAGTTGAATAATAAGTTCTATTTAATAAGGGATAGATTAGGACAAAAACCTCTTTATTTAAATTTTAACAATAAAAGAGTAGACTTTGGTTCGAATCTAATTTCCCTATTAAAAGTATCCGATAATACATCTCTTGATGAACAAGAAATTTATAATTACATATCTTACGGAATAAATAATTCTCCAAAAACTTTATTCAAGTCTATAGCAAAAGTGAAGCCTGGTGAAATAGTATCAATTGATTTAGGTGAAAATCAATTTTCTATCTCCCAATTTAATTATTGGAACATTGAAGACTATCAAGATGAAAAAAATTTTGATGAAGAAGAGTTTTTTGAAATATTTTCAGAATCAGTAAATCTTAGAGTCGAAGCTGATGTACAAGTATCAAATTTTTTATCAGGTGGTATCGACTCTACCTCAGTAGTAAAAAATATGTTAGATAAAGGACATGATGTTAATTCTTTTTCAGTCTATATTGATAATCCTAAATATGATGAAAGTGAGTATATAAAACAGGTTGTTAAAAAATATGATCTTAATCATGAGTATGTAGAAATTAATTCTGAAATAAGCAATAAAGATGTTTTTGAAAGTTTAGACTGTTTAGACGAACCCTACTACGACCCATCAGTAATTCCTTCCTATCTACTTTCAAGAGAAATATCAAAAAAGTATAAAGTTGCTATATCAGGTGATGGAGGAGATGAATTATTAGGCGGATATCAAAGAACAATTTTTAGTTTAAATAAATCAAGTCTTTTTAAAAACCTCTTTTCTAAATTGTACTTTCTATATCCTGCAGTTTTAGGCACTGGAAATAAATTGTTATTAAACTCAAATAATCTTGAAAAAAGGTTTAGATCATTTTTAGAAGATCAAAAATTACTCAATATATTTGGATTAAAGGCTGACCAACACAACTATGCTTCTCATTTGAGTTTCAATAATACCAATATTTATAAAAGCTTATTAATTGCTGATTATAAATTTTACCTTCCAGAGATGATGATGTTTAAAATAGATAGAACTTCTATGGCTAACTCATTGGAAATAAGATCACCTTTTGTTGACAACAAGCTTATAGAGTATGTAATGTCAACATCTACTAACTACATAGATATTGAAAAACCTAAAAAACTTCTTAAGAATTATTTAATAGAAGATTTTAATGATAAATTTTTAAACAGAAGAAAACAGGGCTTTGTATTTGATGTTGAAGAATGGGTTTACACTAATTTAGATTTAATTTCTGACACAATATCAAGTGGTAATGTAGTTAATAATTTAGATAAGAATATTATTTCAAAGCTAAAGATAAATAAATCAAGAATCAATGGGCAGAGAATTTGGAAGTTATTTGTTCTTGAAAACTACCTACAAAGGAACAACTAAGTTAGATATTCGAAATCTGATAAAAATAAATTTGCTGAATTTTCCAATGAGTTATTTTTTTGAATTTTATCTACTGCATTTTTACTTAATTTGTTTGTAAGGGGTAAATCCTCAGATATTTGGCTGAATTTAATTTTTAGTTCATTTTTATTTAAATCAAATAAAATACCACTTAAATTATTTTCAATTAGTTCTTCATGATTGGGTATATTTGATAACAAAACAACACAGCCTGATGACATAGCTTCTAATACTGTTTTTGGATTTCCCTCAAATAATGAAGTTGAGACATAGAACATATAATTTTTATAGATTTTAAATAATTCTTCATTTTTGAGATTCCCCAAAAAATTGACATGAACATTTTGCTTTTTTGCTAAATCTTTTAATTCTTTCGATTTAGAACCACTTCCAACTATGTCAATTTGCAACCAATCATTAGTATTTTTAAATTCTTTAATTAAATATGTGTAATTTTTTTGGTTTTCTAGTCTTCCAACAGACAAGAGTTTATTTTTAGATCTATTTTTCAAAGAGATATTTTGATGCAAATCAACCCAGTTAGGTCTATAGATTAATTTATTTTTATATTTTGGATAGTTTGATGAAAAAAAATTTAAATCTGATTTACTTGTTACAGTAAATAAATCAGAAAACTTCAAAGCAGCAATCGTACACATTTTATAAAAAATTATAATTATCTTGGACTTAGCATCTTGTTTAGCAAAATCTAACATGTTGTAACCCGTTCTTACAATTAAAGGTTTTTTGTACAAATATTTTGCAACTATTGGCACCCAGCAACCTAGAAGTTGGTTTTGAAATATAACATCACAATCTATAATTTCTTTTTTATAAGAATTTGGAATAAATAAAGAGAATATTAATCTGATTAATCTATTTTTGAAGAATCTTTTTCTTTCAAAGATAGGATAAACCGATTTTAATCTATATTCATGAGCAATCTTGGTGTCTTCATTATTTCCATAAGTGAAAAAAGAAAAAGAAATATTTTTATTTTTTTCAAGATGTTTAAAAAATTTCAACTCTCTTTCAATTGTTTTTGAGTCTAGCCAAGATTTTAAAGAATAGTCCCAAGTGAAGAATGTTGCTACTTTCAATTAGTATTTTTCATAAGATTTTTCTTCAAAATATGAAGAATTAAATTTATTATTAATTAAATTTTTTATTTCAAACCTTTTATCGTTTGTAATATATACACTTCTAGCTAACTTAACAAAATTCTCTCCAAAATCATTGTTTTTTTCGAGTATTCTGATTTCGTCTTCAATTACCCAGAGTTCTGAATTTGTTAATTTAAGTTTTTCATATAAAGGTTTAATTTTATTTTCATCTAATTTAAGTTTGCTAACTATTTTTTTTAGACTTTCCAATTCTTTCTTGATATGAGAAAGTTTTGTTTTTTCAGAAATTTTTTCACTTTTAATTTCAAGAATTGAAACTTTATCAAAAAGTTCACCAAGTGATATGGGTATTTTAACTTCCATTTATTACCAACATTATTTATATATTATATTAAATATTTTGATTAGATAAAATAATTAATTTCTTTCCAGTTTTTTAGAAGGAGTACTTCTGCACCTGATTGACCTTCTTTTTTAATATTATGGAAATATAGGTTCGCATTTGTATTTATTCTTTCAACAAGATGTAAAAAACTGCTGTCAAGGCAATGTATTTCAATTGCCAATTCAATTATTTTTGAATAGTAGAAAATATTTTTAAAAATATCCGTTTCTTTATCAATATTAATTACTGGGAGAGAATTATTAATTTTTAAGTCTACTTTTCCATAAGAGCTTTGATTATGAACTAGTTGAAATTTGTCATTTATTTCGTAAATCTTTTTAAGATGATTAAGGAGTGCAACTTCTTTAGTCTCATCCCTTTCAAAATCGAACTTTTCAATTGATATTTCGTATGGAAGATTGAACTGGTCATAAAATGATTTATTAAATGGAGGTTTTCTTTTCTTGAAGCCAACTTTTAAAATTTTTTTACTGTGAGTCTTAGCAAAATTACTTATATCAATAATTTCTGTGTCATGCTCTATTTTAAATAAAATAATTTTTGGATTATTTTTGTAGAGATAGCTTATGTTATCAAAATCTCGAGACTTGACAGGTAGATATATTTCTTTAAAAAATTCTGAAAAATGATTTAATAAACCATTGCAAACTATGTGATCTCCAAGTCCAAGATGCGTATATGCAACAAATGAGTCCTTTTTTATTTTATTTATATTGTATGTTGTATTTAAAAAGTTCATTAAAACCGATTATATGTAAAATATCAATTTTAATTTAAAAATATAATTCTTTTTTTACATTCAGAAACTTCATTAAACTAACATAATAAGTGAAAAATATAACATATATATTTAGCCAAAATAGACATCAAAACTATTTAAATAACAAAATTGAAGCGAGAGAATTTTATTATGGTGTTGATTTTTTAGGAAAAGATAATCACATTGAAATTATAGAGTTTG
>Ga0255766_10000859_pt1 | contig 27872 bp, 25 predicted proteins | sample 071ome_23_FD_179966 | JGI IMG/M metagenome (GOLD analysis project Ga0255766, IMG submission 179966) | Coastal salt marsh microbial communities from the Groves Creek Marsh, Skidaway Island, Georgia - 071403BT metaG (version 2) | ecosystem: Environmental > Aquatic > Marine > Intertidal zone >...
GAGGAAGGCGCGAAATTTTCGATTTTTCTTTCGCGCGCGATTTTTTTGATTTTTTCATTTTTCTCGCGAAGACAAACACGGGGAGAAAGAGAGGATTTTGAGAGAGATTTCCTCACTCATCACGACAACATTCAACATCATCGACAAAGAGAAAGATGACGCGGGAGAGAAGTACAACTGGAGGAGCTTTGTCGTCGAGTACTCGTCCTCGTCTTTTCCCGTCTTTTAACAACGGTGCTGTTATTATCATTTTCATCATCGCATCGGTGCTCTCAGCGGTCGAGTTGTTCTCTTTTTGCAGCGCGTACGATGCGACCGCGAACGAACGTCTCATCGGTTGGCTCGGGGAAGTCGTCCCGGACGCGCGAGAGGAAACAGCGAACAGTTCGAAACCCTGGGTGGAGGCTTTGAGCTGGGATCCGCGAGCGTTTTTGTATCACAATTTCTTGAGCAAAGAAGAGGCGGAACATTTGGTGAGTTTAGGGGAGCCGAGAGTGACGCGCTCGACGGTCGTTGGTGGTCAAAACGGACGCGTTTCCGATATTCGAACGTCTTTTGGGACGTTCATACCAAAAAAGTTTGACAAAGTTTTAGAGAAGATTGAGGAGCGATGCGCGGTGTTTAGCGGGATTCCTGTGGCACACCAAGAGCAAATGCAATTGCTGAGATACCGAGACGGTCAAAAGTATTCGGATCACACAGATGGGTTGATCTCGGAAAACGGCGGGAAACGCATAGCAACTATCCTGATGTTTCTTCACGAACCGACGGAAGGCGGAGAGACGAGTTTTGTGCTCGGAAATCCGTTAGGAAAAGTAAAAGAAAGAATCGAGAGAACGAAGGATCAGTATTCAGAATGCGGATATAGGGGTGGTAAAGGATTCGCGGTAAAACCAAAAGTCGGAGACGCTATTTTGTTTTTTAGTTTTAACGAAGCCGGGATAACGGACAATAACTCGATGCACGCGAGTTGCCCGACGTTAGGCGGGACGAAGTGGACGGCGACGATGTGGATACACGAGAGACCATTCGATACGGCGACGTGGAGTAAACCAGAATGCAAAGATTACAATAAAGAGTGCGCGAATTGGGCGAAACGAGGCGAGTGTAAAAACAATCCAATTTACATGTTAGGTAACGAAGTCGTCGGGCAGTGTTCGAGGTCCTGCTGCGCAACGGTTGAAGAGGAGGACTTGACGTACACGCAGACTTTGTTTTGCGAACCTTGCGCAAAAGATAGTACGTGGCAAAAAGCTTCGAAGAAATAGTAAGAGAAAAAGTAGAGAATTTAGAATATAATTGCCGCTCGAAGTGTATATAGTCATGCTTCTCCTTCTCCTTTCCTACATCGAAGATTTACCTATATTTTGCTAGTCGATTCGTCTCCTCTATCTTCTTTACTACTTTCACTCGTTCACGCACTTACTCAAAGCTTCGTAATGCCCTTGCCCGTGGAACAAAAGCATCAGTTTCGGCTTAGCAGTTGCGGTTCCATAGTCTTCATTCCCGTATATACCAATCGAACGAAGTGGCTCACCGACTACTTTCATGTGCACCTCTATCGGGCGTCGCAACACGTGCGACGCGACTAGAATCTCTGGTTCTCCTCCCCACGCACCTGGATATCGCATATTAGCGCAGTACTCGTCAAAATCACCTTCGATTATCCACTCTAAATCCTCTCTTCTTTTTATCAATTCTCGTATCGTTTGTTCTCTCAGCGTATCTGCCTCTAAGACTTCTCGCTCTGCGCTCAATCGAGTGTTCTCGTCTTCAATAGATTTGCTCACAACTAACGAGCGAAACAAACACCTACCATCCCCGGCGATTTTATGAATGTCGTAAAAATCGTTCGGACCGCCTCCTTCTTTAAGAAATGCGTGCGCGCTACAAGACATTGCGCATCTTTTCTTCGCATTCATTAGATTCGACGATGATGATAACGACGAATACTGATGAGGGGAATACGCACTCGCAAAAACAGGACACATCACCGCCGCTCTCCGATTGTTGTTGTTGTTGTTGTTGTTGTTGCTGTTTCCATTTCGCGACCAAGAGGAGAAGGAAGAGGAAGGAGAAGGAGACCGCGACGAGGAAGAGGATGTGAACATCACCGCGGTAAAGAAGACCGCTAAAGGACTCGCGCTCACCATCGACGCGACTACTTTCGTTTTAACGACTTTCTCTCTTTTTTTCCGCTTTTTTTTCGTCCTCCCGCCCTCTGCGCGAATCTGCGAATCTTGACTGTGGGTAAAATTCAGGTTTCAGAGGTGGTTTTTGAGTGATGTTTTTGATGAAGCTCCAAATTTTCTTTAACAACGATACTCTCTAAGTTCCTTTCAATCTCTTCTTGCTCGACTTGTGATGGTGTTTTTTGTCTTTCTTCTTGTCCTTCTTCTTATCTTTCTCGCCGCCGTCGCCGTCTTTATCGCTCTTGTCTTTCTTCTTCGCGTCCCACGGGATGTCTTTCTTCGAGTCTTTTTGTCTGTGCACGGAGAGGATTTTACCGTCGCCGCGAGAGCTCTTGGCGTCGATGGCGGCGGCCCACTCTTGGTCCGTACCAGCGATGGCGTAGCGCTGAAGCTCGCTTTCTTGAAGTAGTTCTTGTTGCTTTTTGCGAATTTCTTCGCTCACTTTATCCGCTCTGTGTGTATGTGTGTGTGTGTGTGTCAAAAAGAATTTTTACGATTCGTCAGTTGGTACTCTCTCGATGACGTAACAAACGCGAAGAGAGAAAGCATAAAAAAACGAAATCAAACGGATCAGATCTGTTGAGCTTTATGTTTAGCCACACGGTAACTCGACGACTTATAACCCCAAATACATGGTGGCGCCGCCAAGCGTATGCTTCAGATAAATCCCTTAAGTTTAATCCATCACCTCCGTTTTGAAATTTCGATGCAAAGTGGGAAACGCGAAATAAAATAAAAACAAAAGAGACGTACCCTTCTTGCAAATCTTCGTCGACACCAATAGCGTGCGGTTTTAAGTTCGGCATAACGTAGCTCGGGAGCGCTGCTTCGATTTCTTTGACGCGACCTAATTTCAACGCCCCGTATATTCTTCGCATGGCTTTGTTAAACAACGCCATCACTTGTTGCGGAGGCAGATCCAACTGTTTCGAGCTATCGTCTAACGTTCTTTGCTGTAACCCCATGCCTAACAAAATAGCTGCTTGCGCGTACGATAGCGTCACTGGTATTCTCTTAGCAAAATACGCTCGCGTTATCGGAGGTACGAGATCCGTAATGACGTGGTGATCAACCAACGAACTCGAGTATTTCTCCAAACGTCGCAAATCGTGCGGCGATAAAATTTCATTATCGGTTCGAATAACCGCGTCTCTTCCTGCTCCGCTTTGCTTATCACTATCATCGTATTGAACCTGCGGGTTCAACACGGAAAGTGCCAGCGAAGGCGGAAGGTCTCGGAAAGGCGCTCCAAGCAACGAGCGGAATCGAACTCTGAAATCGTCCGAAAATGGTGCGAGCCAAGCACCTTCAGGAGCGGCATCATCATCGTCGTCGTTAGCATTGCACGGGCGAAGCATCACGCACGAGTGCTCCCCAGTGATATCCGAAGCAACTTGACGCACGTAAACTGGTTCATACCCTGATTTGGACCAAAATCGATAGAGCTCAGAGGTCAAACCGAACGCTGTTCCTGTCCAGTGCACTCGCTCGCGTTCTCGTTCGGCTAAATTCACTAAAAGCGGCGGTAAATCTTCTCTCGGTTTCACGGTTTCACTACCTAATCCGGCGTTCACTTTGTTGCGTCCATTTTCTCTATCATCTGCATCTTTATTTTTCTTGCCAATATCCATATTTTCGCGCATATCGATCAGTTTTCCTTCGTAATATTCGTGTAATAGTTCAAGTGCTCTCGTGCCGTATCCTTGCCTCGGCAAATCTGGATGCACCGCAATCCGAACTATTCTCGCTCCAGTTAAACCAGGAAACGCGTCGTCTTGAAATTGCCCAGAGATTGTCCACGGGATCAAATCACCTGAAGGCGCGCTACCAGCCGCTAACGACGCTCTCGCCGAAGCTTTCGAGATGGCACCTTCCAGAGCGACTTGCAAGACGCACAAAATCTCTGGCAACGCATTTGATTGCTCGTTGACTGGTGCTAATAACACGTACAATCTGTGAGCTGGTGCGTCTGACATCAATTGCAAATCGTCGGGTGTATTCTTGTAGTGCGACGAAACGTATAAAGCCATCATTCGCTTCAGGAATTGCTCCGAGGCTTTGTGTGCGGAAAATAAAGTATCCCTGGAGACTTCGTACAACTCGCACGCCGATGGCGGTGGGATTGTATTAATGAGCGGTGGTAAAGCATCAGCGGCGTCTAAACAGAGGAGTTGATTCAACCACGACTCGATTCTATCTCCTGGAGCGTATCTGCACGGCTCTGAGAGTTGCACTTCTCGCAGCAACCGACCGCTACCTCCTCCTCCTTTATTACTATTGTTATTATGTTTGTTATTCTTTCCGTGCCTACCTTGTTGCCCTGAAGAACTCGAGGAAGCTTCCCTTCTTAAATTCCCAATTAATTTAATCGACAGCGCTCTTCCGGTGCCTTCGTAGCCGTTAATCGTCGAGCACAAAAAGACTAAATATGGCCCCAATAACGCTTTCACCGTCGGCAAAGGAATCGCCGCGGCTTCATCAATCACCAACAATTCCGCCGTCGCTGCTCTTTCGTGATGCTGAGGTAATATATACTGAATCGTCTGTCGATGGTTCCTCGTGACATTAATGCGAACTATTGATTTACCAAACGCCGGATTTGATGATTCTACTAAATCGTAATCCAAGTGCTCCTTATATCCGAGCTTATCGAAACCTTTCAAAACAAACTCGAAAAACGTCTTCAAGTTCTCCGGCGACGGCGAAGTGACGAAAATGTTCGAGTATCCCATCGCAACAGCACCTGCGATGGCAATACCCATGGCGGCGGATTTCCCTCGACCTCTCGCCGCAGTCAACGCCACGGTCGAACGCAACGTTTTCTCGCTCGCGGCATCCAAGAACGTCACCACCGCTTTCGCTTGGTCTAATGTTCTACACTGCGAGACCAACGGCCCAGCCGGCTCGGTTTCTTTCAGGGATTCTTTCAAATCAGTCAAATCCGCGTGTTCCTGAGCAGCTTGCTCGCTCGTCACCGGCGCGATCGATCTGATGTGCGACGAAATTGGTAGAATGTTCAACTCATCGTCCATTATTGCGCACGTTTGACAAGCTCCCAAAGACAATATAAACCGCTCGTTAAATCTCGGCACCACTTTATCGTGCGACTCGGTTCTAAATCTTGCGTGCACGTCCATCGACATCGTGTACAATTGCGTCAAAGACTCTAAATTCGACAACAACAACACGATAATTCCGCCTCCTTCGACGGTTTCAATCGTTCTTGCCAACAAGTTTGGCGTCAATGCTTCAAAATCTTGCAAAACCGCCATCCCAAACGTATTCCCGAGTACTTTTTGCGTCTCGTGGTAATAACAGTATCGAATCTGCGTGCTCGACACGAACAAGTTGAACGGATCTTCGTTCTCTTCGTCCATGGCCCCGCTATTTTGCATCATTTTCACCTGTTTCTGTCGTTTCCTTTTATTTGAACTCAAGTATAAGTCTTTCTTGTAACACCACAACACGTTCGGTCGCGCTTTGACGACGGCTTTGGAAAGCATGTAGTGAATGTTGACGATTTGCTCTCTCGCGTTGTCCCCGACGACGACGAATAACGTGCGCTCGTTCAGTTTCACTCCATTTTCGACGAGCGTTCGGATTCGAGAGTCTACCTTCTTCCTCATCCTTCTTTCGTTTCTTCTCGCTGTTTTTGTTTTTGTTGTTGTTGTTGTTGTTGTTGATTACGAGCAGCGCTGTGGGTTGAAGAGTGAAGAATTTATTGTTTTTGGTGGCGGCTCGAAAAAGCGTCAAGTCCTCTTCTTTTCCCTGTGTGCTCTCTCTTTCTTTCTCGTACTCCTTCAGTTTGTTACGCAGGAGGGGCTCTCTCTCGCAACCTACCGCGCGGGCTGCCGTAAAACGAATAATAATACTCAAATAGAATAACAGCGATGGGTAAATCATCGAAAGATAAGAGAGACATATACTACAGAAAGGCGAAAGAGGAAGGCTGGAGAGCGCGCTCTGCGTTCAAGTTGATACAAATAGACGAGAGTTTTCATCTGTTCAAGGAGGATGTGCGCAACGTGGTGGACTTGTGCGCCGCACCGGGGAGCTGGTCGCAAGTTTTGAGCAGGAAATTGTATTTGCCGACGTTAAATAAAAGTAACGACGACGACGACGACGGTGACGATAAAGTTAAGCCGCCTAAAATCGTCGCGGTCGATTTACAACCCATGGCGCCTATCGAAGGTGTCGTTTGCATTCAAGGGGACATCACCAACGTTGATTGCATGAGACAAATAATATCTGAGTTTGAAGGCGAGAAAGCAGATTTAATCGTCGGCGATGGTGCGCCAGACGTGACGGGATTGCACGATTTAGACGAGTTTATGCAAGCGCAGTTAATTTTAGCTGGTTTGAAAGTTTGCGCGCACGTGTTAAAGGAAGGAGGGACATACGTGGCGAAAATCTTCCGCGGGAAAGACATCGGGTTGTTGTATAACCAGTTGAAGTGTTTCTTTCCGAAGGTGACGTGCGCGAAACCGAAATCGAGTCGGAATTCAAGCATAGGTGCGTCGTTAGTATTCATCGTCGTCTTCTTTTCGTGCACATTCATTCGTTTTTGGTTTTCTTTTCTTTTCTTTTCTTTTCCCTGCATGTTTTCTATGTATTTACGTTGACGCTTTCTCTTCTTCGGACACCTATCGCTACGGCGCTTCCGCCACTCCTCCTCGGTAAATAAACAGAAGCGTTTGTGGTGTGCGAGAACTATTCGCCTCCGAAAAATTTCCAACCGAACGATTTAAGAGACGTTCTAGAAAAGAAATTTCGTTGGGGACTCACGCAAGACGGCAAAGAGAGATTACCGGACGATTTTGAACGAACGATTGCGGTTCCGTTCGTCGCCTGCGGAGACTTGAGCGGTTACGACGCCGACCAGTCGTATTCGCTCAACGAGGAATCGAAGGATGGTCGATACGAGTTTAGCAAACCCGTCATGCCGCCCATAGCTCCGCCGTATCGCGAAGCTATGATGAAGAAGTAGAATTATTAGTACTAAAAGTAGTAATAGTAGCGAGAGAATAGAAGTAGAAGCGCGTAGATGTGTGTGTTTGTGTAAAATAATATGATAGAACGACAATAATACCCTAGCATCCTGAGTTCCTCTGGACACGGTTCTCTCGTTCCTAAAAATAGAACACGAAACTTGCTTTTGCTTCAGAAAAAAGAGGAATATTTATTTTACACGCAGAAAAAAAGATGTCCATCCCGAACACCGCGTTATCTAACGTATTCGTCTACGGCACGCTGAAACGAGAGATGTTCAACCACAGAATACTCGAAGTCGGGAATGCAAACAGTAGCAAATTCATCGGCGTCGCCGAGACTTCGAAACCGTTCAAATTTTCAATGCTTTTGTCAAGTTTCGGCTTCCCGTATCTTATCGAAGACGAGGACTCGCCGTCGGCCACCAACGCGGCCGTGAGAGGCGAAGTTTACAGAGTTGATCAACAAAAATTAGAAGAGTTGGATATTTTAGAAGATATAGCGTCGGGATTATACAAGAGAAGCGTGATTGAGGTGGAATTATTGACCGACGAAAACGATGAGAAAATTTCAGTTGAAGAGGGTGAAAAAAATATTCTTTCGGCGTTCGTGTACATCGCCGGAGACAAAGAGGACAAAAGAGACTTAGCTAGGATCGAAGAGTACACGAAGGAAATTCACGACGAGAAATACATACCAAAAGCCTCGCGAGGCGATTGGTAGGAGGTCATGAGGGTATGAAAAGTGTAAATTGATGTAATAATAAACGATTTTTTAAGGGCGTAAAGAGAAGCATCGCACAGAACTCTTTTCAAAATGTAGGCACATCGCGAACAACTTTTGCCCTTAGTTTACTACAATACATTCGCTAACAAGCTAAAAACCTATGCACTAATAAAACTACGCGCTTCTTTTTCCTTCTTTCTTACTATCGCATCTAAAAGTCATCGTCGTCCTCGTCCTCCTCGTCGTCGTTCACGAATCCCGGCATAATGCCAACTTGACATTCTCTCATCATAAACTCTCCGTTGACATATTTATGAAACTTATCGAACAACGTGGTGCAGTCGGTCCCAAACGCTTGCTCTAAAATCTTCGCCCCACCCGGGTGGAAGTGAATATACGGCGTTAAATTGTACACCTTTCCTCGAAAGCCAACCCACGCGTCTCCTTCGGTGTTATGTTGGGCGATTTCTTCTAAAGTAATCACTCGTTTGGAGACGTTCACTTTCTTTCCTCCGAAACCATTCAAGTTGTTGTTTTTGGTCCTCGTCAAACGCATCCAATCCATCTGAGAGTATCCGGGCGCCAGCTGCACTTTGCCCACTTTCTGTTGTTTATTCGAAGACGCGTGTGTTCCCGCGCTGACAGGAACGACAGGCGTCGTGTGTTTTTTCCCGTCTTTGCTCACGTGAGAAACCGTTGCGTGCTTTAATAATCCCTCGTATCCAGAAGAAGAGGTTGTGGTACCAGCAGACGTAGTCGTCGCGTTCGTCCCATTCGAAGCGCTAGTATTTGGTCTCTGAAAGTGGACGTTGTTCGCGTTCCTCAGCGGATTATTCGCGTCTTGCGGAGATGACATTATGTTGTTATTCTTTTTTTGCTGTTATCAATCTTCCTCTCTCTCTCTCTTCTTTTTCGTTCACGCGGTGATGATATCAGAAGAAGAAGAAGAAGAAGAGGAGGAGAGCGCCTGCGTTTTGGAGTTTTTTGTGGATTTGCGAACGTCACTTCCCGCCCTTCTCGCGGTGAAAAAAACGAGAAGAACAGAAGAAGAAGAAAACTATAGCGAAGAAAGATGACGACGACGACGACGACGATGAATGCGCATCATCGCCAGGCTGGCCGCGCTTCGATCAGCGGACGCGGTCGCGTCGTTTCGTCTTCTCGAGTGGCAGTCGTTCGTCGTCGTCGCCGTCTCGTCGCGCAGCAGCTGCGCGACGAGAAGACGAACAGAAGCGCTGCGGGTGAACTTCAGATTACGACGAGTGCGACGGCGACAACATCCATCGTTCGCGACAGTGGAGCCGCGCGGAGAGAGGAAAGAAGAAGAAATAGAAGGAGAATAAAAACAAACGCTTTAGCGGCGGAGAATGATAACGGTAGCTTAACGAGCAACGAAAGAGGATGGGGCCCGACTCGAGAGGAAATAGAAACGATAGAAGAAGATTTAGAGTTTGATTCGTTAGAGCGAGTCGGATGGTTCGAACTCTTATCGTTCGTCAGTGAGTATACATCAACGGCGTTAGGGAAAGCGCGATTATCATCCAGTGAAGGTGAGAGTTTGATTTCGGAAGTGTATTCGCAGGAAATGTCAGAGATGCTTCTGGATGAAACTGAATCGGCAATGTACATGGAATCCGTGGCGGGCGTTTCATTGGATTTTGGCGGGATGCTCACAATCGAGACGAGGAGAAGCGTGCACAAAGCGTCGCAAGGGGCACCGTTGGGTGGCGACGAGTTGATGGCGGTAGCTAACTTTTTAGAAAACGCGCGGCGATTGAAACTGTCCATCGAAAATGTCTCTCACGAAGACGACGAGACGGGCGAGATAGAGGTACCGAGGGCGATGATGCCGCTGAGAAATATTGCAGTACAAATGGAAACGTTTTCGGAAGTGGCGGATCTAATTAAGTCAAAGGTTGACGATACTGGATCGTTCAAAGATAACGCGAGTCCGGAATTACGTAGAGCACGGGCGCATTTATCCGGGAAAGAGACGCAATTGAAAGAGTTGTTATCGAGGATGCCCGGGAGCGCTGTTTCGTTCCGAGGACGCATGTGTTTGGCGGTTTCGCCAGAGAGCGCTCCAAAAAACGCCCTCGTTCTAGGCACGCAAAGTGGATTAACTCTGATTGAGCCTCCATCGGTGGTAAATTTGAACACGGAGTTGGCGAAGGCGAGGGACGACGAGGAGTCTGCGATAGATGGCATAAAAAGAGAGTTGTCGAGAGTCATCATGGAAGTTGCCGGGGAGATTTTACGATGTTTGGAGTTGACTATTGATTTGGACGTCATTGCGGCGAGGTGTCGACATGGGCAAGCGTTGAATTCAGTGCGTCCAACGTTTGCGAGAGAATCTGATTTAGAAGATGCCATAGAGGAAAGATTTAGAGAGGAAGCGGCGAGGAATGAAATGAACGACGGAGAAGAGGAGGAAGACGAGGACGAAGAAGAGGAGAATTTGAGCACGAAAAATGCATTCGTTCAAGCGGAACTCGAAATTGCGAAATCTAAAGTGTATCTCCCCGGCCTTCGTCAGCCAGTGCTGGCATCGCAAGCGGTGAAAGCAGCGAAGGATAAACGTCGCGAGGCGGCCGAAAGAGAAAGAAGGAAAGAAGAGGACGAGGCGAGTTCGCAACCGAGATTTAAAATTGCCACGAGAGAATCGAAGAAAAAAAAGAACAAGAAACTCCAAAACGAATTAAATTCTCAAGATGAATTCGATTTCAACGACGATTTTGATTGGCTTTACGATGGGAAAAACGAAAACGGAAGCGATGCAAATCCTTTCAGGGTGAAAGGACCGGTGCCCGTGGACGTTTTCGTGGAGGCGAGAACGAAATGTGTCGTCATTACTGGTCCAAATACGGGTGGTAAAACGGCAGCAATGAAAGCTCTTGGGTTGAGCGCTTTAATGGCAAGAGCTGGCATGTTTGTACCCGCAGAAAGAGCGCACTTACCTTGGTTTGACTACGTCTTATGCGACATTGGCGACGACCAAGATCTACTCACGAATTTGAGTACGTTCTCGGCACGCTTAACGACGCAGAAAGCTATTTTGAAGCGCGCTACCCCTCAATCTTTAGTTTTGATCGACGAAGTCGGCACTGGCACGTCTCCTTTGGAAGGTGCTGCAATAGCTCGCGCGTTTTTAAAAGCCTTGGCGGGATTACTTCCTCGTCGACTCGGTGTTTCTTTGGCATTTGCGACTACGCATCAAGGCAGTTTGAAAGCGTTGAAGTACGAGCACAAAGATTCTGGCGCTTTTGAGAATGCTGCGGTAGAATTCGATGAAGCTGAGTTACGTCCGACGTATAGGCTTCTATGGGCTGTCCCCGGTCGTTCAAGAGCATTGCAGATCGCGCAGAGGAATAAATTGGACGAAGATGTTATCAACTCGGCGAAAGAAGTCATGGGACAAAGTTTCGCTACGTTGGACGATGTCATCGCAGAACTCGAAGGCGCGAGGAAAGACGCAGATAAAGCCGTTGCAAAAGCTATGCAAATGCTGAAAGATGTTGAAAAGCGCATCCCGCAAGCACGAAACGCTGAGCAGAAAGTCTTACGAGTGAAGGAGGACGTAGCGATGAAGCAGGCTACAACGATTGTGAGAATCTCGAGGGAGGCAAAAATTCGCATTCAAGGAGAAGAGCGACTGAAACGACAAGAACTCTCGGCGAATTCGAAAAAGTCAATGATTTCAAAAAGTGCCGCCGGAGAAACAGATCGAGAGCGTGAAATCCGCTTAGCTAAAGAGCGCAAAGCAGCAGCGGCAAATGGTGAAGCAGTCACACAAGAAAGTAATCAAGAGTTGACGGAAATGCCAGCGGTTGGAGACCAAGTCATTTTGAAAGCGAGTGGTTTAGCCGGGAAAGTGACGAAAGTTTCCGGAGAAATCGTAACGGTCGCTGCGGGATTTATCATCGCGGAAGCTAAATTGAATGAGCTTGAGAAGCCGTCGTCATCTTCTCCTTCATCGGTGAAGACAGCTTCTAATCAAACATTCGCTGGAGTAAAAAAGAAACCGACATCGCCTTCGAGAGCGGCTCGCGAATTTGATGCTCTTCTAGGAAGCGGTAAAAGAAATACATTTCCGAGTGGTGATAGCAGAAGAGTTTCTGGTGAAGATTACGATGTTTGGGATAATGAGCCGACTAAACTCGCTCAAATAGGAGACTCAGTCCAAATTTTGAAAAACAACTTTAAAGGCAAGGTGGTCGAAGACGAAGACGGCATGTTGACAATCCAAGCGGGTCCTACTCGAATGGTTGCCCCAAGTCATGGCGTCAAAGTTACTAAAAAAGCTAACGTCGGAAGTGCAATGAGCGCGGGTGCTGTGAACGTTCCAAGATCGACAATGAGTAACAAAAAGAAGAAGAAGAAGCAAAGCGCTTTTCCTTCCGGAACAAATATCACGACAAACGCGCCTCCAGCAGTACCTAAGAAAGAGGAAGCTTCTATAGAAGATTTGATGAAAAAGTTTGGAAAATAATAGTATTATTAGCAAAAATAGAGAGATCAATTACATGTGTAGTCGTATGACTTTAAAAGTAGTAGTAGCAGTAGTACAAGTGTAGATCTGCGTGGGATTTTCAAGTCGCCGTGCTTGTTTTTTTACTGCTGAGGGGCTCGCCTGTCTTCATATCTGTTCCCGCCGTCGCTTCCCCTTCTATCTTCATAGGAACCTCTTCTATCGTCGTAGCTTCTTCTATCGTCGTAGTTTCTTCTATCGTCGTAGCTTCTTCTATCGTCGTATCTTCTTCGATCGTCATAACCTGCTCCACCTCGTCTATCGTCGTAGCTTCTTCGATCGTCGTAACCTCCTCCAGCTCGTCGGTCTTCATACCGCCCCCCACCACCGCCATACCCACCTCGGCGGTCGTCATAGTCTCTCCCTCCACCGCGAGAGTACCCTCCGTCTCTTCTATCGTGTCCACTGTCGTTTCTTCGATCGTAATATCGGTCTCCTCCTCCTCCTCCTCCTCGATAATTATCGTCTCTCCTGTATCCTCTGTATCCGCCGCCGCCGCCGCGCTGGTACCCACCCCTATCTCTGGAGTGATACGGCCCTCGCGTATCCGGTTTCTTCTCTTCGGCCATTCCAACTCGAATAATTCTTCCTGCAATCTCTTTCTCATGCATCGCGTCAATCGCCGCGTCCGCGGCTTGTTTTTCCACGTATCGAACAAAAGCAAACCCACGCATTCGTTGTGTGTAATGATTTCTGGGTACATACACGTCTCCAATCTCACCGTACGGGGCAAACATGTCCGTAATTTCCTCTTGACTCAGATCAAAAGACAAGTTATCAATTTTCACCGAGTGCAAGTTGGAAATATCCGGCGGGCCTTTCCTTTCTTCTTGTTTGCCCCCGTATTCCTCGTTCGGTGGCGGTTGTTGTTGAGACTCTGGATTTTGGTTGTCTCCCTGCATTGGGGCGGCAGCTTCAGCCGCGGCCGCTAACCCGCCGTCGTTCGCTTCTTCCGGTTCTCCTTCCCTCTCACTCATTCTTCTCCTTCTTCTACTACTTCTTGTGTGCGTGGACGATGATGATAATATTTGTGTATGTTTGTTGAGAAGAGTGGAGAATTCGAGTGAGTTGAATTGGAGTCGATTTTGACGATCGCGCGTTTTTTGTTTTTTGTCGACGAGGGAAGTTCTCCCACCTTAGTTTTCGAGGCGTTATAAAATACGCGAGAGACACCCCCGTGAGAAAAAAAAACAGACAGCATGAGGGCGAGACGACGATTCATCCTCCTCATCCTCCTCATCTCTTTCCTGTTCTGCTCTTCGCCCGCGCACGCGCAGGAGCAGCAGCAATGCCCTCTGGAAATTGACAAGATCGATCTTGAAGGCTTGGGAACGGCGTGTGGAAACGCGACTGATCCAGGTGTGTAAAAAAATATCTAATACTTTCATACTCTTATATTAAATCCAAAACGCAGAGTTGTGCTCGGAATGCATATCATTTCTCGGTCAAGCGATCGCGAATGCGGGCTATACGAGGGCAGAGCTGGAGGCGCTACCGTTGGATGCGTGTGCGATGGAGCATCTGTCGACTTTATTAGCGAAGGGAGCGACGATCGATACGTTTCTGAAAGTATCGGCTTGCCCACGAGATGCGTCGATGTACGAGAACGTTACTTTTCCCGGAGAAGAAGGGGAGGGAGACATTGGTAAAGCAGTTCAAAGTGCGTTTGCACCCGTCGTCGAAAGCTATCGAGACAACGACAAAGACGCGGTGGATGCGACAAAGGAGGAGAAGAAGAAGGCAGGCTTCAATGTTGTCGGCTTCTCGATATCGTTGGCGGTCATCGTCGTTTGCTTTGCCGGAGTCACTCTCTTCGCAGTACATCGAAAAAAGATGAAACAGAAGCTCAACGCTCTATATGTGCAAAGAAATCATGACACAGAGAGAAACGTGCCCGTTACTGCGCGAAGAGTTCGCGAAATTTTGTCGTTTCGAAACATTACGTGTCAATTGAAAACTAACGGAGGAGGAGACATCATAAAAGGAATATCTGGAAAAGTTTGCGAGGGGTCTGTGTGCGCTATAATGGGACCATCTGGATCTGGTAAAACAACTTTGGTGAAAGCGATAATTTCCGCTTCCGGTTTTCATATCGATATCGACAAAAAAATTACCACCTCTGGAAACGCACACTTTTCCGGTAACAATAGAATTGGCTACGTGCCGCAACATTCCGATTACCTACTCAAGTACTTGACGACGAGCGAATCGATATTATACGCAGCTTCTTTGCGCCTTCCTTGGTACGTTTCAAAGCAAACGAAGGTAAATAAAGTAAACGCACTTCTTGACGAACTTTCCCTCGCTGAGGTTCAAAATACGCGGGTAACTGATCTGAGTGGCGGTGAGCGCAAAAGGTTATCTATCGCTATGGAAATGGTCGTCGAGTCCGACCTGCTCATCCTAGATGAACCAACGTCTGGACTGGATTCAAAGACCGGAGATATGATATTGAAAGTGTTGAAAAGTATTGCTACACGTGGACGCGGCATTTTGTGTACCGTGCACGCACCATCGGCGAGGTCTTTGTGCGAACAAATTGATACAGTTTTGTTACTTTCATCGACTGGTAATCGATTATATTTCGGCTCTGTTTCTCTCAATTTATTTGAAGCCGTACAAATGCCTTGTCCTAAAACGTTTTCGTTACCGGAATGGCTTTTGGAAGTAGCGAGCGCCGAGAAAATGTCCGAACATTTTCTTCGCAAAACAACAGAATTCAAAGAATCAGAAACTACCGAAACTGATGTTATCGCAGGCAATCAAGCATCGCACGACTTTTACGATAAAAGCGAGCGGTCATTCGTGACGGAGCTATCCGTTCTCTGCTGGCGCGAGATTTTGGAGGTGAAAAGGAATATCTCTCGCTTCGTTACGGACACCGTTACCGCTATTTTGGTTGGAGTGCTCATCGGGTTGCTGTACCTAGACGTGGAAAAGAACCTTCGTGGCTTCCAAAATCGCATGGGCAGCATATTTTTTGTCCTTTTCTTCTTCGCTCTTTCGAGCGTGTCCTGCTGTGACGCTTTTCTTGCCTCGAGGAACGTCTTTCTACGAGAGAAAAGAGCAGGCTACTACAGAGCTGATACGTACTATCTTTCGAAGTTGCTCGTTGAGATAGTCGTTTTGCGTTGGACGTCGGTAGTATTAACCTCAATAAGTTACTACTGGCTGATGGGCTTACGCATCGACCCTGGCGCATTCTTTGTATTTTTAGGTTTCGCGATGTTATTTTCCGCAACATCTACGGCGTTGATGAGTTTTATACAGACGCTCTGCGCATCTACGGCGATTGCAACATTGGTTGGAATAGTGTGCGTTCTACTTTCAAGTCTTTTTGGTGGATTTCTCATAAACATTCCCACCTTGCCGGGTTTCTGCAGCTGGATTCGTTGGTTTTCACCCTTTTTCTACGCATGGGGTGGTATGCTAGGGAGTGAAATGAACGACGGTAAATATCTTTTCGATGCGGATTTTGATGGAACGAACGTCGCCGTGGTTGTCAGTGGCTCTACATATTTGAACGTCGTGGGAGTAGATCCAGCAAATATTGGAAGAGATGCTATTGCGTTGATCATCGTACTTGGAGTCTATATGGCTTCTGCGATATTCATGTATCGTCAATTTCAATGAAAGTTCGGAAGAGATGCTAACGCGTTAATCATCGTAATCGGAGTCTATATAGTAATTGGAGTCTATATGGCGTCTGCGATATTGATGTGAGAGTTTCGAGGCAGGAATTTTGGTTCGAGAATACGAGAGTAAAAACTAAAAATATAGAAGAGTAAATAAAGCGCACAATAATCATCATTTCATCTACCGGAAGTTACACACAATACATATTACTATATCTATGCCACAATTGTTTCAGCGCACGTTCTTCTTCTTCTTCTTCTTCTTCTTCTTCTTCTCCGCATATACGACGAGAGTAGCGAAGGCGCAAACAACGCTTCAAGTGTGTCCGCTAGATGTCCAGCGCCTCGAATTCACAGGCATCAACGAAACGTGTAGCCGTCCAAACGACGAAAATCTCTGTTCGCAATGCCCTTTGACAATCATTCAGAGAATCGTAGACGGCGGTTACTCCGTTGAAGAAATAAACGCTTTGCCGATCGAACGATGTTTGTTAGAGAACCTGCCGTATATGTTAGAAAGTGGAGCGACTCTGCTCGCGCTTCTCGCGCTTCAGAGCTGCGATTTTGATTCCGGTAACTTGGCCGCGAACATTCTGAACAACGTCACGTTCCCACCGCCATATCCAGGTTTACCCACCGAGTGGCTTCGATCGAACGAAACGTCGTCGGCATCGCCTCCCACTTCTTCCTCCTCCTCCGAAGAGGAAGAAGAAGAAGAAGTTGCCAAAACAAGCGGACCTCCAGCAGGAGAAGAAGAGCAGGAAAAGAAGAGCGTTCCGATGGAGTCGTCGTCGTCGTCGTCGTCGTCCGCGTCAGCGAGAGCGCGTTTTTCGACGACCCGCGTTCTCGCCTCGTGCGCTTCTGTTGTCCTTCTCGCGAGCGCACTGCTTTAACGACGTATTTTTGCGGTTGTGGGTGTGTATTTTCATCCGCGGAATGAGAAAGAAAAACTGCGTATCTTCACTCCATTTCTTCTGTAATATCTAAAAATAATAATAACAACAATGTCATCCTCACCCGCTTTATTACTCTCGCAAACGACCACCACCAGAGCGAGCGCGCAGAAGAAAGTCAACAGATTGAACGTGAGAGGACGACGAGTCGCCGTCGCCGCGAAAACCAGTGGGGGAAGCGTTGGTGCCGATGGTAATGGAAACGCATCGGCATCGTCTCTTGAGAAGAGTGCTGCTGTCGTTGTGGGTTCCTTAACGGCGTCATCGTTCGCGTGTTTAGATGCGCACGCGGCGGTCGAGCAGAGTAATCCAGCGATCGCGGATGTTGCCGAAGCGGCGAGCGCGTTGGCGACGTATTCTGTCATTGGATGTGCGTTTTACCTTTTCTCTGTCCAAAACACATTTGTATAATATAACTGTGACTCACGCTGACTCTCTCTCTCTCTCTTCCTAAAAAATTTTACAGTGACCGTGGCAGCCATCGGCGTTTCTCTCTTCAAATCTTTCGGGTCCTTCATTCTGCCCGGAAAGCGAGCCTCCGCCTCGCACATTTTAGTCGCGGACGAGTCCTTGGCCATCTCGTTGAAAGAGCGTTTGTTGGAAGGGCCTCAAAGCACGTTACTGGACCGGTTCGCGAAAGAAGCGTCGGCGTATTCTACGTGCCCATCTAAATCGAAGGGCGGGGATCTCGGGGAGTTCAAGCCCGGTCAAATGGTTCGAGAATTCGATACGGTGGTGTTTGAAGCGCCTTTGATGGAATTGCAAGGTCCGGTGAAGACGCAGTTTGGTTATCACTTGATTTTAGTCACCGACAGAACCGACCCGTCCGCGTAATAAAAAACCGACCCCTCGTTTGATGTCGTCGTTGTTGTTGTTACGTGTGAGCGAACGTGTACGAACAATGAGAAGTGGGAAGCAACACGCGACGACAAACATATAGCAGCCGCACGTATGCATGTATTTAAAGTTATTATTATCATCATCATCATCATCTCACGAGAGGTCTGTTTGCTTCTTTTTTTCGCGCTCTCAAAAATATCTCTTCGTCTTGCTCGTGTGGAATTTGTTTGTATTTTATCCGGATTTTTTGCTTTTTGCCTCGAGAACACGTGATTTTCCACCGCAAGTCTCGAAGTTTTCAAGCTTTATCTGTCTGCCGGTTTTGTACCGTTCCTAATAATTTCACGCGTATAGTGTGCGCAACTCAATCGTCGCGATCGCCACATTCGATCTCCGAGCACACATTTGCATCGCAAAGAATAAATTCGTTGCATACATACGTTTGCATTGATCGATATCTATTCGCGCACCGATCGTTAAAGCGCTTCTTTTCTCGTTTGGATTAGTACCGCTTTTTTAGAGCCAACGCTTTAACGAGTCACGCACTTTTACGCGTAAAAGGAGACAGAAAAAGAAATGCACGGCGTTTGTTTTCAACACGGAATGACGCGAACGTCATCGTCGGTTAATTTTTCGCCCGCGAGTACTTCTTCATCGTCGAGAAAGACCATCGCGTTGACATTTCCGAGATCGCAAGGCAGAGGAGGGAAGGCTTCCACGCGCGACGCCGTGGCTGAGCCATCGCAACAACAAAACGTATCGTCATCAGAACAAACGTTCCAAAGACGACCAGAAGATGTCGTTCGATCGAACGGAAGAGAAGTCGAATTATTCGCGTTAGAAGCGTGCGTGAAAAGGCAGGAGAGCGGCCAGTTGGCCCCGAAAGTGAACGTCGTGCCGGCTATGTTAGATCCAGCGTTTGAACGTTGCCGAGAAGTCACCGCGGAGTACGCGAAGACGTTTTATCTAGGAACAAAATTGATGACGCCGGAGAAGCAACGGGCAATTTGGGCGATTTACGTCTGGTGCAGACGTACGGACGAGTTAGTAGACGGCCCGAACGCGTCGCACATTACGCCGGAGGCTTTGGATAGATGGGAAGAGCGCTTGGAGAATATTTTTGCCGGGAAACCGATGGACGTTATCGATGCGACGTTGGCGGATACCGTCAGTAAGTTTCCGGTTGACATTCAACCGTTTCGAGATATGGTTGATGGTATGAGAATGGATTTGGTGAAACCACGTTACGAAACGTTCGATGAGTTATACGAGTATTGCTATCGAGTAGCTGGTACGGTTGGCTTGATGTCCATGCCGATCATGGGAGTGGATGAAAGCTACAAAGGCGACTTACAGTCAGTGTATAAAGCGGCGTTATCTTTGGGATTAGCGAATCAGTTGACGAACATTCTCAGAGATGTTGGAGAAGACGCCAGAGAACGTAATCGTATCTACGTTCCCTTGGAGGATTTGGCTCAGTTTGGTATCACCGAAGCCGAAGTGTTGACGGGATTGGTACAAAACGGGAAAGTGGACGAACGCTGGGTGAAGTTCATGAAGTTTCAAATTGCGAGAGCGCGAGAGTGCTTTGCGAAGGCAGAAGCTGGTGTTAACTGCTTGAATAAAGACGCGAGATGGCCGGTGTGGTCCGCGTTGGATGTATACAGAGATATTTTAGATGCCATCGAGGCGAACGGATACGATAACTTCACGCAAAGAGCGTACGTTCCGAAGATGCAAAAGTTTGCGATGTTGCCTACGAGTTTTGTTAAAGCGCAACAAGGGCCGACAGAAGAGCAGCAAAAAGGGCGCTGGAACGAATAATTATATACTATTACATCTATAAGTGAAAGAGTGAAAGAGTCAGAGTTAAAACAATTAGTAAAGCGAGCGTTTTAAGAAAGAATACAAACTACTATTTTTGTGTTTCGAAATGGTCAATTAAACAACTCTATTTTATCCTCTAGCTTTTGGCGCCGGTCTTCCCGCTTTCACCTTTGGTTTCCTCGCTTCTAGAAAATCTTCGATCGAAACCCCTTCACATTCGTGACAAGTGAACCGTTTCGGCGTCTTGGCTTCGTCTTCAATGCCGACGCATCTTGTGTGCATCCAAATCTCGCACCGGTCGCACGCAATCATTCGCTCCCCGTCATCGTCATTCGTTCCGCAGTGGCAGTTCACGACCCATTGATCAAGTCCTCCTTGATAACGATATTCGCTCTCTAAGTCCGCGCCTTCACCCATAACTTCGGCGTGCGCATACTGCAACGAGTTCTTGTTCAATCTTGTCGAGTCTGGAAGGTTTTCGTAACCTTTAATCGCGGTGATTTTGAATTTCGAGAGGATGACGTACAACTCTGCGAACGCTTTGGTTGCTTCTTTCTTCAACTCTCCCAACGTGCACGGAACCGGAAGTAGAACAATCTCTGGTGGTGGCTTAGATTCGACCCCAAGCTTCCGTCGATTCTTACCCATAATTGAACCACCCAAACCAGAGACTTTTGGTCCTGAATTCGATCTATCGATGATCGCAGTAACGAGAACGCGAGTCGGTTTGGGATTTTTGACATTTGCAGGCACGCTCAAGTGCAACAAGGCGTCGATATCAATGTACGTTTTGACAAACTGTTTTGTATCCAACAACACTCGAGCTGCATTTGTAAGGTGCGCACCTTTACACGTGACTCTGATTTTATTTTCAATTTGAACTCGCGCTGGCTTGTAGCTTTCAAGGCAGTCTCGATACACCGCTCGCAAATCCTTATCGACGTCATACGCGGTAAGCTCTGAGATGGCTTTCGCATTTGGATTCGAACGGATTTGCGGCGTCACCGGAGCTATCGTCTGCAGCTCTTGTTGACTTTTTCGTTCCACCTTCTTCGCAGGCGGAGGCGCCAAACTTGCCGTTACAGAGCGCGTCTCTCTTTGAGTTCGTGCGGGTTGTTGCCGAGTCGCTCCTCTGGCAGTCGTTCCGTTGCGCAATACGCGAATGTTATTCGATGGAGATTTTCCTCCACCTACTGCGTCTCCAGGAACATTCGCGTATGGATTCATAAAGTCGAGCGGAGCCGTATAAGTCGGAGAATCCGGCGATATTTTTGAGTTTGGCATCTCTAATTGATACTCCAACTGCGAATTTATCGGGTTATTCCGTCTTCGCACTTTCGCTCTCGCATCCTTGGGTTTATTTTTACCATTCAAAATGACAGGATGATCCGCAATCGTCTTCAAGACATGATCTAAAAGTCCTGTATCTCCAACACCTTTTAGACGCGCAAGGTTTCGCACGTCTTGTCTACCTAACCAAAAGCCTTTGTTATCCTCTAAAACCATCACGCACGCGTTCGCCGCGACATTGACGCGAGCGAGCGTCCATCTGGTCTGCGCCGCTGGATTCTGACTATTCGAGAGACCTCGCTTCCATTCGACCATAGGTTCGGTTGGAAGAGGTGCTTGCTTAATCACAGGCATTTCTTGTTTCTGTTGTTGTCCTATTAAAGTAGGTGACCTTAGCGTTCGCGCGAACGCAGAGGCTAGACCGGTTCCAGCCATTTTTAGTCTCTTCGCCGCAGAAACAAAAACCGAATCATGGTGCACCGTTTCCTCTTGTTTAATTTCTTCTTCTTCTTCTTCTTCTTTTACTGCTACTTCTATCACCTCTTCTTCCTTGTTGATCTCCGGAGAAGCCCTTTTTTTGCTAGATCCGGCTCCACTGCCTGCTGCACGTTTTGTTTCTTCTTCAAAATCAATCGCTCGCACCCGCTGTTGTTGATGAGAGCTGTGATGATGTTGATGATGGTGAGAGGAGTGACGCCTGGGAGTCGTTTGGTTCGTTTGAGGTCTATTCTCGGCAACATCTGAAATTCCGGCCAAAACTGCGCCTACGCCGTGCGTTGCCAACGTTTCGAACGGTCTGATGCCCTCTTTTACTTCTCTGCGAATATTTCTTTGCAATCGCAGCAAAGCTTTGACTAAATCGCCTAAAGTTTTTGGGATCTCGAGTTCATCGCCTTCTTCTTCCTCCCCACCGTCACCAGTTTTCTTTTCTGCTTCTAGCGTCAAAATATTCACGTATTTGTCGATTAAGTGCACCATTGGATCGTCCTCGCCTCCAGTCATGACAAAATCGCTTCTCAAGTGTTTCAATGGGAACGTTCGAAAATCGGTACCCGCGCGTTTATGAGAAGTCGCCGTATTTCCAAAGCTACCTTTACCAAACACGTACCCGTACGTTCCATACCACGTGTTCCCACTACTCGCAGGGTTGAGCAATCGATACTCAACTCCGTATTTCTGCGAAACGTCCTCAACAGAAACCTCTCTCGCTCTCAACGTGTAGCAGATATTCTCCCATAAACCCATCAGTTGCGATCCGCTCAACACCATAGACCCCGCTTCTCTCCCGTTGATTCGTTTCAAGTGTCCACACCCGTTCCCATGAAGCAATCCGTGCAATAAATGCGTCTGGTGATCGACAATCGAACATTCTTTGTCGATTTCTCCACACACCGTGCACACTCTCTCGCCTTTAGGTACCGCGCAACAACACAACTGACACACTCTTTTCCCAGCCAACTCTGGTTTTCCTCTCGTTTTAAAGTCCGTGTGGACGATAAAGTGCCACTGCTTTTTATTCACCGGGTGGTGATGCCACCCGATGCATTTACAGCAATCGCAGTGTATGCACTCTTCGTTTCCTTCGACTTCCGTGGACTCTTCGTATATTCGCAAAATCGTCTTGTGCGCCGGTTGGTCCTTCGACGACGAAGGCGTCGTCAACTCAAGCGTGTACCCCCAAATCCCATCTTCCGTCGCGCGCGCGTCGGGCGTCGCCAGTTTCAAAAACTGCTTTATGTTGGACCGAAACGGACCAAAATATTCCACCTTTCGTTTAATCCAAGGCGTCGGTTCCTCGACGATATTCACCTTCCTTTTTCTCTCCTCTTCCTCCTCCTTTCCTGTGACATTAGTAGGCCCAGAACCACTGTGGCTGGTGCTTCTCCCGGACGCGTGTCTCGAAACAGCCATGCGAGCCATTTATTTATTCTCTCTCGAGAGAGAGAGATTCAGCTCAATCGCTCGCGCGAGGGGCGTCTCGAAGACCACTCACCGGGCCGAACGAAGGGAGGCGGGAGGCCCGCTCGAATTTGCCTTTTTTTTTTACTCGCACCCCCCGCCGACCTCTCTCTTGCAAAGAGAGAGAGAGACACACACAAACCTCCCCAACACTTACACAAAAACTCAAATTGAGAGGTCAAAAATAAAAAAAAAGAGAGCAAACTTTATGTTCCCTCTTCTTCTTCTTCTTCTTCTTCTCAGAGATGATCGGAGCGCTGCTCCCTGACGAAGAGATTCTCGCTTTTTCGTCCGCGCGTGAGATTTGTCTCGTTTTGTTCGTTCGTTCGTGCGCGAAGCTTTCCTCTCTTTTTTGCTGATGATGTGAATTTGCGCTCTCGAGAAACCTCGATTTTGGTTTTTGTCTGTGTGATAAGGCTGGCATTTTCAAAGAATTTAGATTTAGGGTGTCAATCGGGGGGATTTTTGCCTTTGGCCCTTTTGGTTCCCCGTGGACTATCCACTACCGCTACTATACGCTACTTTTTACTAGGAGAGAGATATGATGGTGGCGGTGACGACTTGTTCGTGTCGGTTGCGCTCGAACACCGTCGTCCCAAAGACGGAACCACCACCGTTGCGCCGCGTTTTTCACGCAAAATCATCGACGAAATGCGGTCGGCAGAACAGCGGTGCCACCGCGGCGTCCTCATCATCGTCGTCGTCGTCGTCGTCTTCCGCGGCGAGGTTGGGGATAGCGCGCGATAAAAATTCAAGCTTTTTAGCGGCAGAAAAAGCGTCGAGACACCCGTCGTCGTCGTTGCTTTTTGTGGCGGCACGCGATGACACCGAAGAGGACTTTACGACGACGACGACCACTGGCGCGGGGAGAAACAGGAAAACGCGTCGTCATCGGTGCAGAGCGTCTTCTTCTTCCTCTTCTTCTTCCTCCTCCCCGGATCGAGGGTCTTCCTCCTCCTCCTCCTCCTCTGGGAAGAAGAAGAGTGCCTCTTCTGATAAATCGAGCAGCCGAAGGCCAAAACGAACCGAGGAGGGTAACGCGACGAGGCGAGCGCTGAGCAGAGGAAAAAATGTAAAGAGGAAAAGATTACCGGAACCCTTACGATTTATGTCTGGAATTTGGGACCGGTCGTTCGATGAAGAAAACGATGAAGAGAACGAGGAGGAAGAGGAAAACAGAGAGAAAGAGAAGGTGGCATCGAAGAGGAAACAGTTCGGGTACTTTGGCGCGTTGATATTGCAAATATCCTTGGGCGCGTTTTATTGTTGGTCGTTGTTCTTGGTGCCTTTAGAGTTGTCGTTGAACGTTGGGAGAGCGCAACTGTCGGCGATATTTTCGCTGGCGACGTTGTTTTTTACTTTATCTCTGTCGTTCATAGTGCCCGCGTTGATTTCGAGGATTCGGCCGAGAACGATGTGTATTTTAGCGACGATATTGGCGACGACGGGCGTGTTTATGGCTTCGTTTTGTTCGACTGCGATGTCGATTTTTCCTTTATACATTGGGTTTGCCGGTCTGTTTGGTATCGCGTGTGGTCTAGGATACGGATTATCGCAGCAAATGTCATCGTTTGCACCGTTTGGACAAGGGTTAGGGACCGGATTAGTCACATCGGCGAGAGCGTTTGGTGCCTTCGTGTACGCGCCGATGATTGAAAAGAAGTTGGATTTTTACGGTCCAGACGTTGCGTTGAGAAACTTGTCGTACGCGATTGCCGCGTTTGGAACCGTAGCGTCGCTGTGTTTTCACAAAGCGTCCATTGAAATTCCTCTAGGCTTACGTCGAAGAAATAAGTTGGCGGTGACGGATTTAGAAACCCTGAGAAGATTGACCGATTTGCGTCCGCACACAATCAAGATGTGGTTCGTAAACGCCTTGGGATGCTTTGCAGGAATCTCGGTAATTTCGCAAGCTGCCGTGTTGCTGCTGTCCAGAGGGGACGCGACCATTTCCGCGAACGTTGCCGCTGGAGTCATGTACGTCTCTATAGCGACAACCGCCGGAAGAATTTTCGGTGGGTGGCTTTGCGATCGCTTCAGAGCAAAATCGGTTTTAATACTCGCCCCGTTGATTGGCGCCGCAGCCATGTTTTGGGCGAGCAGCACTGGTAACGCAATCGGCTCTATCGTCATGCCGCTCTCGGCGATCCGATTCGCGTTACTCGCGACTGGATTATCCTACGGTATTTTGCAAACCGCGGTACCGTGCGAAGTCCGACGGGTCGCCGGCGACGGCGACTTTGCCCGAGCTTACGGTCGTATCTTCACCGGTTTTTGCGTCGCCGGTTTCTTCGGCCCGTACGTCAGTGGGATCTTATTCGATGCGTTTGGCACCTACCGCGTTGCCTTCCAAGTTTCCGGATTAGCCAGTCTTCTCTCCTCTGTAGCCGCAACAACACTCAAGGGCGAAGCCGCAGTCCTCAGAGAGAAGAGAGCGATGGAATTGAGAGCGGTCGAAGCCGCCGCGAGAAACGATACCAGGTACATCGATTGCACGAGAACGAAAGAGAACGAGTGGGGATCAATCGATACGTAATATATTAATATGGCTGTTTCATACTAGTAAACAGCGCGCAAAGAAGAAGAGAATGTAATAGTGTATTTGTATTCGGATAATAATAATGATAATAATAATGATAATACTAATTTTCATAACAGCTCCATCATCATCGCTGAAAGAGCGCGAGACCCCCCCCCCCGCGCTTTCATCACGTTTTTCGAGCACCTCAAAGGCACCTCTTTTTTAAAAAAATTCGCCACTTTGAAGAGCTCTCGTCCGTCGCGTCGAAAGTAAAAGAAGAAGAAGAAACGGAGGAAGAAAACACGAACGCGCGATGGAGGACGACCCGTTCGACTTTAAGCTCGGCGTGGACGCGCTGAAAGCGAAAACGGAGTCTAAACTGACGACGTTGGAAAACTTGCAAAATAAAATTGGAAACGACGTCCACGCGCTCTCCGGGTCGCCGGTAAAAGACAGCGCTCCGATTGGAACGACGAACGGAGTCGAAGCAAAGAGCACGTCGTCGTCGACGTCGTCTAAATTGTCCACAGAAGACGAGCAAAAGAAGGATAACGGTGCGGATGTAAACGCAACGATCGATTCTTTCAGCACGGAAACGAAAGTCATCTTGACGACTCTGGGAAAAATCCTCGAACGCTTAGAGGCGTTAGAGTTAGTTGCCTTGAGAAACGCGAAGGAAGTCGCGCGGGTGGAACACGCTCTGCACGGATTTATCGTCGGACAAACGAGGAAAGAAAACGGGAAAGAACCGATAACGAGCGCGAATTTGTTCACAGCCGCGGATTCCGAAGGCGAAGAAGAAGAGAAGGGCGAGAAGGAGGAAGAGGAGAACAAAGAAAATATCGCTCGTCTTCATCGGGAGGAGGAATGGGGGAGCGCTCGAAGCGGACCGCCGCCTCCTGGTGGCGCGCATCATCCTCCGCATTACCCTCCGCATAATCCTCCTCCCCACCGCCACGCCGCTCCTCCTCCTCCTCCTCACCAACACCGTGATCCATACGGTCCGCCGTCGTTCGCGAGAGGAGGGAGAGGAGGTCCTCCGCATCCTCCTCCACCTCCGCACGAAAGAAGCGGGTCTCCATCGGGAGAGTCGGCCGCGTATTATCCGGGCATCGACCATCCTCATCCTCATCCTCATCCTCATCGGTCGCCTCCGCCGCCACATCACGGAAATCCTTCAGCACCACCTCCGCAACACCACGGCCATCCTCCTCCGCCTTCTCACGCGCAGCACGATCCATATTACCAAGCGGTCCCGTATCCATCTCCTCCACCTCCGTCACCGCCTCAAGTCCAAAACGAAGATATCCCTTTGGACGTCATAGTCGGTGAATTTGCGTCCATGGGGTTCACCCGCGACGAAGTCATGACGGTGCTTGGAAAAATGGAAGCTAGGAACGAGCAAAAGGAAATGAATTCGATTTTGGATAAGCTTATGGCCGGGGAAGGTAGACTGTAAAAACATAACGAAAGAAAAAAATTGAACTATTTCTTGTGCTAATATCCTAACTTTTCTGCGTTCGAACCAAGCTCCTTCTTAACCGCTTCAAAATCTCCAATCTCGTGTTGACGCGTGACCGCGTAACACTTGTGCGTCGTAAACATCCACTCGGCGAATTTATCAGGCGTATCGTACATCTTCGCGTTTGCTCTCAACTGTTTCTCCGATTCGATTTCTCTCTCCTCTCTGGCTAGTAAAGTTTCCTCGGACAATCCCAAATCTCTCGTCGAAACGAACCGGATTTGCGTGTCCTCGTGATTGCTACTTTCTAAAGGCATCCCCCACACCCACTCAAACGCCGCTTTCACTCGTCGCATGTGAAACTTGGACGTCACCACCTCTACGTTTTTCCATCCTCTCGGAATAGCGTGCACGTATCTCGTAAAATACGCGTTGCCGATGGTATCCATGCTCGACGTATCCTTCAAAATCTTCCCGGGATGAACGTCGTGCTCATCGATCAAATATTCCGCCATCATCGTTGATTCGTGATAAATAAACCCTCCTTTTTGTAACGGAGGTGGTTTATGCGGCGTCGCCGATCCCGCTATGCATATGTACGGTTTCCCATCCGCTCTTTTATGCGACTCGGCGCAATAGTCCAAGCGTTCGAGCACCCATTCGGGAAGCCACGAGTTATCGGGAGTAAACCCGCCGGCTACGACTACGATGGCATCTAACGGTCTCGTGGAGCTACTGCTGAGGTTATCGCTCTCCCGGCGCATCCATCCTTCCTCCGTCCCGAGAGAAGAAGAAGAAGAAGAGGAAGAAGAAGAAGAAGAAGAAGAAGAACGCGTCGTACAAAAAGATGTCAATCGCTTTCGATGCCGACGTTCCCGGTAGTAAAAAACTCCTCGCGACGACGACGACGAAAACGACGACGACATCGGCGGTCCGCTCCTTCCCAAAAA
>Ga0255766_10000860_pt1 | contig 27860 bp, 28 predicted proteins | sample 071ome_23_FD_179966 | JGI IMG/M metagenome (GOLD analysis project Ga0255766, IMG submission 179966) | Coastal salt marsh microbial communities from the Groves Creek Marsh, Skidaway Island, Georgia - 071403BT metaG (version 2) | ecosystem: Environmental > Aquatic > Marine > Intertidal zone >...
GGTCCACCTATTCCGTTGTTCTTCTAATGCTGAAGATGATCTGGTGGATTTTACTTGGTGGAATCATCTTGAGCTTCGTAGCAGGTAATAATTTTCATCCTGCCATTGTATTGATTAGACAAATGTCAGATAAATTATTCAATCCATTCAGAATCTTCTTACCTCCGATGGGAGGATTAGACTTTTCTCCCATTTTTGCTTTTATTGCACTTAATTTTTTACAAGCAATTTTCGTGCAATTTGCTTTAGAGTCAGGTCTGCCAGTATGGCTGTCTGTTGGTTTCTAGCTATAGATTCAATATAATAATGTTTTCGCCGATTTGATATAGCTTGCGGGCGTTTAATTGAAATACAGCTAATGCATTAAATTAAACCTGTTTAGCGAAGGCGAACAGGTTTTTTTATGAATGAATCAGTTGGTATAGTAGAGCCCAAAAAGCTTACCCTTCAGGGTAAGTTGGATCTAGAGTGTGGCCAATCACTTACAGATATAGAAATTGTCTATGAAACATACGGCAACCTAAATCAAGATTCTTCAAATGCCATACTTATCTGTCATGCTCTAAGTGGTAACCATCATGCTGCTGGCATCTATGAAGGAGAAAAGAGGCCTGGCTGGTGGGATTCTCTTATAGGTCCGGGAAAAGCCATAGATACAAATAAGTTTTATGTTGTCTGCCCGAATAATATCGGAGGTTGTCATGGATCGTTAGGACCCTCTTCGATTAACAAGGAAACAGGTGACTATTTTGGCCCTGATTTTCCAATTATTACTGTTAAAGACTGGGTGAGATCTCAATCTTTGCTATCTGATTCTCTTGGTATAGAAAAATGGCATGCCGTTGTAGGAGGTAGTTTGGGGGGAATGCAAGCCCTTGAATGGTCTCGCCTTTTTCCAGACAAAATTAAAAAGGCCGGAATAATTGCAGCTGCTCCAAAATTAAGCGCTCAAAACATTGCATTTAATGAAGTGGCCAGACAAGCAATACTCAATGATCCAGATTTCGCGGCTGGGAGATATTTAGATACTGGACAATCTCCTAAGCAGGGCTTAAAGCTTGCAAGAATGGTAGGTCATATTACTTATCTGTCTGAAGAAGCCATGAAAAGTAAATTTGGCAGAGACCTCAAAGAAGAAAAATTGAATTTTGTTTACGATGCAGAATTTGAGATCGAAAGTTATTTGCGATACCAAGGTGACGTATTTTCTGAAAATTTTGATGCGAATACTTACCTTTTGATGACAAAACTCTTAGATTATTTTGATCCTGCAGATGATCATCAAGGAGATCTTGCGAAAGCTTTCGAAGCAATAGAAGCGCAGTTACTAGTAGTGTCTTTCACAACTGATTGGAGGTTTGCACCTGAGAGATCTAGAGAAATTGTAAATGCCCTTATAGCAGCGAAAAAGAGAGTTAGTTATCTTGAGATTGATAGTCCACATGGCCATGATTCATTCTTGTTTGCTGATGAAGACTACACCAAAGGCTTATCGTCTTTCTTGGAAAATTAAATGGATACAATTGAGGTCATAAAAAATTGGGTTGAGAGAAATTCTGAAGTTCTTGATCTAGGTTGTGGAGATGGTGAGATTTTAAAAATTCTATCTACTGAATCGGAATCAACCGTTATTGGGGTAGAAATAAATCAAGAGGACATCAATTCTTGCATTAAGTCTGGGCTCAATGTTATCCAACAAAACATTGATGAGGGCTTAGAAAATTTTGGTGATAAAAGCTTTGATGTTGTCATTATGAGTCAAACTATTCAGGTGCTTAAAGAACCAAAAAAAGCGTTAATGGAAGTGACGAGAATTGGCAAAGAAAGTATTGTCACTATCCCCAACTTTGGCTTCTTATCAACTAGATTAAGCCTTTTGTTTTCAGGCAAGATGCCTGTTACGGGATCATTGCCAAAGAACTGGCATGAGACAGACAATATTCACCTCTGTACCATCAAGGATTTCGAAATACTTTGTAATGAATCTTCAATAAATATAATTGAAAAGCGGTTTTTCAATAGTTCAGGCAATGAGAGTCTTTTGGCTAAAATTTCTCCAAATTTATTTGCTGCCACTGCAATGTATAAAATTTCTCAATGAAAATAGCAGTAGCAACAAAAAACCAGGGCAAACTAAAAGAATTTAAAGAATTAGCCTCCAATAGCGATTACGAATTCATCCACTTACCAGAAAATATTGTTGATCTACCGCCTGAAACAGGAAGTTCTTTTTATGAAAATGCACTTATCAAGGCGCAGTTTGTATCCAAAGAATTAGGTATACCAGCAATTGGTGATGATTCTGGTCTTGAGGTTGATGCTTTGGAAGGTAAGCCAGGGATATATTCTGCCAGATACTCCGAATCAGGCACTGATCAAGATAATTGTTTGAAACTACTAAAAGATATGGAGCCTTACGAAGCTAATTTAAGATCCGCAAGATTTAGATGTTGTTTAGTTGGCTACTTTGAGGGAATGATCATAAAAAGTTATGGAAGTTTAGAGGGAGATATAGCGACTGAATTCAAAGGATCACAAGGCTTTGGCTATGACCCTATATTCATAACAAAGAATGGTTCACACTTAGCAGAGTTGAGCAAAAAGGAGAAAAATAAAATTTCTCACAGATCTGAGGCCTTTAAATACATACTGAAAGAACTTGATAAATTGGTTAGCTAATTCTTTGTAAGATAATCTCATTGAGCTCCCTTTTGGCAAGCAAAGCTTTTCTTTCAAACGAGGTTTGAGGTAAATCAATCAAGTAATTTTCTAAATCCTGCTTTTCTAATACGGACCATTTTTTATCCTTAGCAATAATCTTCTTTACTTCCTGATAATAATGGTCCCAGTCGGTTTTGAAATAGAAGATTCCTTTAGGTTTTATTTTTCTATTAAGTAGATTTATAAAATCGTTGTTGATTAACCTTCTTTTGTGATGCTTTCGCTTGGGCCAAGGGTCAGGATAAAACATCAATATCATTTCAAAGAAATTATCGGATACCTTATCTTCTAAGAAAGGAGCAATATCTGAATTGAGAATTCTTATATTATCTATTTGTTCATCATTGGCTTTGCTTAGTAGTGACCCAATGCCAGAAAGATAGACTTCGGCCCCTAAAACAAAAGTATCTGGTTTTGCTTTAGCTATAAATGAAGTCGTTTCGCCAGCTCCAAAACCGATATCCAAAATTGGGTCAGTGTCTGGATAGATATTTTTAACCTCTTTGTTGCTGTCTAGTATGTACTTATCCCAAAGGGTATCAATAGCCCTTTTTTGATTAGAGGTTATCCTTCCTTTTCTTAGTACAAAGCTTTTAAGGCGATCTTGAATTTGCAAGCTATTCTCCGGAGGAGAAAGACTGCTTAACTTTTTTCATGGCATTTTTTTCGATTTGACGAACACGCTCGGCCGAAATGTCATATTTTTCCGCAAGTTCATGAAGTGTCAGCTTTTCATCTGCTAACCATCTATCTTGAAGTATATCTCTACTCCTATCATCTAATTGGTTTATAGCTTCATATAATTGAGTTGCATTGCTCTCATTGAGGGTATCTTTTTCAAAGATTTCTGCTGGATCAGCATCTACATCTTCTAAATACTGCGAAGGAGCATACGAAGCCTCTTCGTCATCAGATTCAGATAGAGGATCGAAAGACATGTCGATACCGCTAAGCCTCTTCTCCATCTCCCTTACTTCTGATGGTTTGACACCCAGATCTTTTGCCATAGATTCAACTTCTTCCTCCGTCAACCACCCTAATCCTTTTTTCTTGCTCCTCAGATTAAAGAAAAGCTTTCTTTGGGCCTTAGTTGTAGCAATTTTGACTATTTTCCAATTCTTTAAAACATACTCATGGATTTCAGCTTTTACCCAGTGAACTGCAAAGGAAACCAGCCTAACTCCCATCTCAGGATTAAATTTCCTTATAGCCTTCATAAGTCCCACATTGCCTTCTTGTATGAGATCTGCTTCTGATAAACCGTAACCTGAATAAGTTTTCGCAATATAAATAACAAACCTTAAGTGAGCTAATACTAGCTTCCTGGCTGCATCAAGATCATTTCTGTAATACAAATCTTCAGCAAGCTTTTTTTCTTCTTCGGAGGATAAGATACCAATGCTATGTACTGAATTTATGTAGGCCTGAAGATCACCTCCAGGGGATAGGGCCTCCATTTCCTGAAGAGCCGTTCCTACTGTTTCTGCGCTTTTGAGCTCTTTTTTAGGCATAACTTTGGTGAATTTTACATTTTTAGTGAATATTGGTGCAAATTTAGCTAAAAACCTAAAATTTATACAAGAGAGGTATAATCCTGAATTCTTATATATGAAAGCAATAGAAGTTATAAATAACAAACTTGAAGTCAGAGAAGCTCAATTGCCTGAGCTGAAAGACGATGAGATATTAATTAAGGTTAAAGCAGCTGGACTAAACCGGGCTGATATAGCTCAAAAAAATGGTCTTTATCCTCCACCCCCTGGAGCAAGTGAGATTTTAGGGTTAGAGTGCAGTGGTATTATTGAGAGTGTTGGTAAGAAGGTTTCATCGAAGAAACCTGGAGAAGAAGTAATTGCACTTCTAGCAGGTGGAGGTTACGCAGAATATGTAGCCTGTCCTGAGTATCATGCCATAAGTAAGCCTGATGCACTGAACTGGGTTGAAGCAGCCTCCATTCCAGAAGTTTATGCAACCTGTTGGCTTAATCTCTTTATGGAAGCAGGTATGAAAAAAGGAGATAAAGTAGTTTTTCATGCCGGAGCAAGTGGTATTGGTACAGCGGGAGTGCAGTTAGCTAAAGTATTTGGCTGTGACAGCTTTGTCTCTGCCGGATCTAGAGAAAAAATAGATTTTTGCATAGATTTAGGAGCCTCGGCAGGTGAAATTAGATCTAATGACATATTTGCAAGCATAATGGATTGGTCTCCTAAAGGAGCTGACATAATCTTAGATCCAGTTGGGGCAGAGTATTTAGAAAATAATTTACAAGTTCTAGGCATGGAAGGTAGGTTAGTGATTATAGGGTTAATGGGTGGAGCTCAATCTAACTTAAATTTGGGGCACTTGATGATAAAGAGACAGAAGATTATAGGTTCAACTATCAGAGCAAGAAATAAAGATAAGAAGAACGAAATTATGAAAGAACTTTCCAATAAAGTTTTACCTCTTTTCGATCAAGGTCTGCTGAAACCGATTATTCATGAAGCTCTACCCTTTTCTCAGTGTGAAAGGGCTCATGTAATCATGGAAGCAAATGAAAATATAGGAAAGATAATTCTTAATCTAGACTAATTTATCGAAGATATTTTTCCACGGAAATAAAGGGTCTCCCGAACAATAAAATAGAGGATTCTTTTTCTCTGATATAAATTCATACCTCAGAGGCTTTCCCTCAAGATTAGAAACTGTACCACCTGCGGCTTCCACCACAGCTTGACCTGCAGCAATATCCCATTGATAAGTTGGACCCATTCTGCTGTAAATATTAGCTTTACCTTCCGCAACTCGACATAACTTTAAGGAACTTCCAGTAGGTAGTTCCTCAACTTTCTTAAATTCTTTTTTACAAAAATCTATAAAGTTATTGTCTTTGTCACTTTTATGACTCTTACTGACCGTGACCAAGCAAATATCTCTAGTCTGTTTTTTAGAATTTATCACAATCTCTTTGCCATTTGATATCTTGAATGCCTGCCCCTTGAAACCTACAAAACACTCTTTAATAGCAGGGGCAGATACGATGCCAAGAATAGGCACCCCCTCTTCAATAAGAGCCACATTAACCGTAAATTCTCCGTTTTTATTAATAAATTCTTTAGTGCCGTCTAAGGGATCAATCAACCAAAATAAAGATTTGGTGTTGTCTTGTATATCGCCTTCTTCTGACAAGATAGGAATATTTGGGTCTATAGATGCAAGAGAAGAGGAAAGAACGTCATGAGACCTCTTGTCAGCAAGTGTAACTGGAGATCCGTCAATTTTGCCTTCAATTTCGTAACTATCAGATTTGTAGATTTGCATTACTTCTTCTGAAGCTGCATCTACAGCTTTTAAAACTTCTTTTGAGATTACTTTTAAATTTGAAACTTCCATTTCTTGAATCTATCTTTTCTTCTACAATATATCATTCAAAAGACATATAAAAAATTAATATGGAAAATAAAGAAAAATTAATAGAGAGTGCTCAAGAACTAAGAAAAGGCTTAGATCTTCTCAGCAGAGATAGAAAAGTTGTTATGCCACACAACAAAGCTTTTGATCATGTTGATCAGCTCAAAGTAAAAGTTGATGAAATCATTAATTTAGCTGAGACAGTCTAAGAATACGGAGATAAAAAATGGAATACACTTGTTTTGATTTAGAAATAAAAGACAAAATAGCTCATATAAAAATGTCTAGACCAGACGAATTCAACTCTATGAATAAGGCTTTCTGGTCTGAACTTCCACACTTGGTAGAAAGCATCTCAGATGATGCATCTGCAAGAGTCATTGTTCTGTCAGGAGAAGGAAAACATTTTTGTGCAGGAATGGATCTAGCAAATTTTTCGCCTTCGGAAAAACAACCGAATGCTCATATGGGCATGAGAAAAGAATCTGGCTACAGGGTTACATTAGACTTACAACACACCATCACTTGTTTAGAGAAAGCCAGGATTCCTGTAATTGCTGCTATTCAAGGTGCTTGTGTAGGTGGAGGAGTTGACTTAGCTACAGCCACAGATATGAGATACTGCACTAAAGATGCTTTCTTTTGTATACAAGAAATAAATATTGGAATGGCTGCTGATGTAGGAACCTTACAAAGAATTCCTAGGCTCATTCCGGAAGGAGTTGTTAGAGAGTTGGCTTATACAGGTAGAAGATTTCTGCCTGAAGAGGCTATGAAACATGGTCTGGTAAATGAAGTCTATGAAACAAAAGAAGAAATGATGGAAAAGGTTATGGAAGTCGCTTCGGAGATTGCTTCGAAAGGCCCCCTGGCTATAGCCGGAACTAAAGAATCATTAAACTATGGCAGAGATCATACTATTGAAGAAGCCCTGAATCATATTGCTCTATGGAACACAGCTGTAGGCATAAGCGATGAGATGTCTGTAGCCTTCAAGGCAAAAGCTGAAAATAAACAGCCTGATTTTGAAGATATGCTACCGAGAAGAAAATACCTTGATGGCGAGGTTGGGGTCTAACTTTTTCTCAGAAAAACCGGCTTGTTCGTCTCAGAATCATTTTTGCTGTAATGGTATCCGTCTAAATTAAAATTATTAAGGTCATCTACCTTTTTGATTTTATTTTGGACAATAAATCGAGTCATCGAACCTCGAGCCTTCTTTGCAAAGAAACTTATAATTTTATATTTCCCATTCTTGTAATCTTTAAAGATTGGGCTGATGACGGGAAGATTAAGCTCATCTTCTTTAATGGCTGAGAAATATTCCATTGAGGCTAGGTTAATAATCCCTTTTGACTTATTTTCAGAAGATAGATCGTTGATATGATTAGTTAGCTTCGATCCCCAGAATTCATAAAGATTTTTTCCACGATTATTTTGCATTTTAGTACCCATCTCTAGCCTATATGGATACATCAAGTCTAAAGGTTTTAAAATGCCATAGAGCCCAGACAGAATACAAAGATTCTTTTGAGCGTAATTTATATCAGCTTTCGAGAGTGAATTTACGTCAAGTCCCTGATATACATCACCCTTAAAAGCAAATATAGCTTGCCTTGCGGTGTTACTCGGCTTTGTTGGCTTTGACCAGTTCATATTCCTTTCAAAATTAAGAAAGGACAGCTTTTCACTTAAACCCATTAGAGAAGCAAGTTCTTCAGGATTCTTCTTTTTTAATTCTTTTACAAGAAGTTCGCTATCTGAAAGATGGGAAGCTACAGAAAAATCATCAGCCTTCAATTCACTGTCGTAATCTAGGGTCTTGGCAGGAGAAACGAGAATAAGCATGAATTACAAGCCTAGAACTAACTTAGCCATAATATTTCTTTGTACTTCATTTGAACCTGCGTAAATACTGGCTTTTCTATAATTAAAATATCTTGGAGCAGCAGTATTTGCAAATCTACTTCCTATTGCAGGTTCATTATTTCCTATTTCTGGGCCAGGATTGTTAAATGGAATACCATAATAGCCGACTAGCTCTACAGCCAGCTCGGTTATTGCTTGACCGATTTCTGTACCTCTTGTTTTAAGAAGAGAAGACTCGGGGCCTACATTTTGACCAGCACTTAAGCTACCTAGGATCCTAAGCTCAGTTGCTTCCATTGCATTTATTTGTATTTCTATTTCTGCAACGGACTCTTTAAAGGTCTGATCTTCTGATAACTTTGTCCCGCTCGAATCTTCAGTTTCTGCTTTCAATTTAATTTGTTGTAGTTGTTGATAAAGCTCAGAGGAATAACCGTTCCCTCTCTCAAATTCTAGAAGGTATTTTGCGTAGGTCCATCCCTTGCCCTCTTCCCCTATTAAGTTTTCTTTGGGGACTTTGACATCCTCAAAGAAGACAGTATTTACTTCGTGATGACCTATAGGTGTATTGTCTAATGTATTGATAGGCTGAACTTCAATTCCCTCTGAGTGCATATCTATAAGTAAGAAAGAAATTCCTTTCTGTCTGATGTCTTCTTGACTTGTTCTTACCAAGCAAAAGATCATATCCGCATGCTGAGCCATAGTTGTCCATGTCTTAGCTCCATTAACAAGATAGTGATCTCCTTTATCTTCGGCTTTTGTCTTCAATGATGCAAGATCAGATCCAGATCCAGGTTCAGAGTAACCCTGACACCACCAAACTTTTGAAGAGAGGATATCTGGAAGATATTTCTTTTTTTGTTCATCTGATCCAAATGCCATTATGACCGGAGCAACCATCGATATACCGAAAGCTGTAAATCCGGGAGCTCGTGCTGCAGCCATCTCTTTACTGAAAAGATACTTTTGAGAAGCGGTAAATGCTGCCCCTCCATATTCTTTAGGCCAATTCACACCTGCCCATCCTTTGGCATAAAGTGCTTGCTGCCACTTAACATGCTCTTCTTTAGTAATATGTCCATTAGGAGCATTCATAAGCCTTTCTTTCATATCCTCTGGATAATTGTCTTTTATCCAATCTCTAACTTCTTTTTGAAAATCTAGTTCTTCTTGTGTAAATTGTAAGTTCATAAATACCTCTCCATAATTATAATTCAAATACCTTTTAAGAAAAAATAGATTAACCTTGGAAAAATTAAGCTCCTATTTAGACCAATTCTCAGAAATAACAGGCAAGATTTGTTCCTGGTTCGTAGCAATTATGGTGTTAGTGACTTGTCTTGTGGTTGTCATGAGATACGGACTAGATTTGGGATCTGTACTTTTACAAGATGTAGTCTTATATCTTCATGGTGGCCTCTTTCTTCTAGGTGCAGCTTTTGCATTAAAAAGAGGAGCTCATGTAAGAGTAGATATTTTCTATAGGAGTTTTAGTGAGTCCCGAAAGGCATTGGTTGACCTGATTGGAAACATTATTTTCTTGCAACCTGTTTGCTGGGTGATACTTCTTTACTCATGGGGATATGTAGAATTTTCTTGGCGAATAATGGAAGTTTCTGCTGAGCCCGATGGCCTTCCATTTGTGTATATACAAAAATCATTATTAATTGCTGTAGCGACTTTGCTTGCATTACAAAGTTTGTCCGAAATATTAAAGTCTTATCTGACTATCAAGAGTAATGGTTGAGTTTATTCCCTTATTAATGTTTGGAGTAATCTGTCTTGTTCTATTAGCAGGGTTTCCAGTTGCCTTTTCGTTAGCTGGTACAGCCCTTATTTTTGCCGGATTAGGTATATTAACCGGAACTTTTGAAGGAGCTTTCTTAGGCGCAATTCCTAATCGTCTCTATGGAGATATGACTAATATGACTCTAGTTGCCGTGCCATTGTTTGTTTTCATGGGCGTATTGTTGGAGAAATCAAATTTAGCTCAAGACCTACTTAGCAACATGGCAGAAGTTATAGGAGGTTTTAGAGGTAGCCTTGCGATATCAGTAATATTTGTTGGAGCTTTGATAGCAGCTAGTACCGGAATAGTAGGAGCAACAGTTATTGCGATGGGATTGATCTCCTTACCCATCATGCTATCTAGACAGTATGATCCAAGTTTATCAGCAGGGACTATCTGTGCTACGGGAACCTTAGGTCAAATAATTCCACCCTCTATAGCACTTGTCATACTCGGTGACGTTCTGTCTGCAGCCTATCAACAGTCTCAACTAAACGTAGGGAATTTTTCTGCAAGGACGGTTTCTGTTGGAGATCTTTTTATGGGAGCAATTATTCCAGGTCTAATTTTGGTTGTCTGTTATGCGCTATATGTCGTGATCAGGGCTTACCTTTCACCCAAAATGGCTCCATCCCAGGAAGTAACTATTGTCTCGGGAAGATGGAAAATAATGCTCACTTCTTTATTACCTCCTTTTGTTCTAATTTCCTCTGTGCTGGGTTCAATCCTTTTAGGCATAGCAACTCCGACTGAGGCTGCTGGTGTAGGTGCTTTTGGTGCAGTTCTCCTGGCAATTAGTAAAAGCAGCTTAACCAGAAAGAACTTAACTGAAGCAGTAGAAACAACAACAGAAATAACTGCCATGGTTTTCATGATCCTTTTGGGTTCATCAATATTTTCACTAGTTTTTAGGGGCTTTGGAGGAGACGATCTCATAACAAGTATCTTTGCTGAATTACCTGGGGGAGCGTTTGGTGCTGTTCTTGTTGTAATGGTTATCATTTTTTTATTGGGTTTTATATTAGACTTCATACAAATCACATTGGTAGTAGTGCCAATTGTCGGGCCAGCTCTATTAATGCTTGGAGTGGATCCAATCTGGTTAGGCATAATGATCGCCATCAACCTCCAAACATCATTCCTTACCCCTCCTTTTGGCTTTGCTCTCTTTTACCTTCGGGGGGTGTCACCAGATAGCCTTGCAACTAAAGATATATATAGAGGAGTGATCCCTTTTATTCTTATTCAGTTGGGAGTGTTAATTGCTTTGGCTATTTTTCCTGAGCTAGTAACTGCCTTGCCTGAAGCAGTCTATGGTAGTTAAGTTGAAATGAGATGGGCTATCCTGTCTGCCCTATAAGATGACCTGACCATGGGTCCTGCAGCCACTTCAATAAAACCAAATTCAAAAGCTAGCCTTTTGTAGTATTCAAATTCTTCAGGAGAATACCACCTTTCTACCGGTAAATGATTTGCGGTTGGCCGCATGTATTGCCCCAATGTTAAAACATCAACGCCTGCTTGTTTAATATCTTTACAGGATTCTAAAATTTCCTCTTCTGTTTCGCCTAAACCAAGCATCAAGCTTGTCTTAGTGATTATGGAAGGAGAGTATTTTTTTGCGTAAGCCAGAACTTGAAGTGTTTGTTCGTATCCCGCTCTTGGATCTCGAACTTTTTTTGTAAGTCGTTTAACTGTCTCCAGGTTTTGAGCAAAGACCTCTAGCTTAGAATCCAAAAGTATTTCTATAGATTGTTCATTTCCTAAAAAATCAGGGACAAGTGCCTCAATAACGACCTCGGGAGCTTCCTTCTTAATTGCTTTTACAGTATCTGCAAAATGTTTTGCACCTCCATCATCAAGGTCGTCCCGGTTTACAGACGTAAGAACTGCATACTTTAAGTTCATATGAGATATTGAATTAGCAACCTTAAGTGGCTCTTCCTTATCGAGCAATCCTTTAGGATTGCCAGTATCTACAGCACAAAATTTACAGGCCCGGGTACAAACAGAACCAAGTAACATAAAAGTTGCTGTGCCATGGCTCCAACATTCTTGAATATTTGGACACATTGCCTCTTCGCAAACAGTATGCAGCTTTTTATTGGCTACAATTTCTTTAAGCTCTCTATACTTCGAAGAATTTTGTGACTTAACTCTGAGCCATGTAGGCTTTCTTTCAATTGGAATGAGCTTATTTGAATTAGGCTTAATCCCATTCTTAACGGCGATTACGCCATTTTCTTTGATGGTTTTTGTTGGTATTAAGTTATCCATTAGGCTGCCCTAGCTCCTTGACTCTTAATAAGCTGCAAGAAATCTCTTTTAACTTCATCAATAGAAATTTCTGCAAATTCATTTATTTGAGTTACTTCCAGGGAGTCGATTCCACAAGTTACTATTCCCTCAAAGGGCTTCATATCCATATCGACGTTTAAGCTAATACCATGGTAACAAAATCCTCTTTTGATTTTTAAACCAATAGAAGCTATCTTCTTATCTTGAACATAAATTCCTGGAGCTCCAGTTCTTCTTGACGCATTTATTTCATATTGCTTTAGAAGATCTATGATTAGCGATTCCATTTCACAAATTAACTTTTTCGGTCCCCAATTAAGTCTTCTTAAATTAAGCATAAAGTAGATCATTAGCTGTCCTGGTCCATGGTAAGTTATCTGCCCGCCCCTATCAGTTCTGACTACCGGAATATTGTTTGTTGAAATGATATTTTCTTCTGTTGCAGCATGCCCCAACGTATAAACAGGATGATGTTCTGTAAACCAAATCTCATCCTTTTCTTGACCAGACTTTTGGTCTGTAGCTGCCTGCATTTGCCTCCAGACATCTAGAAATTCTGTTAAGCCTAGATCTTTATTTTCTAAATTATTCAATCCAACTCTCTTGTATCAATATAGGCCTTTTCAGATATCCTGTGATAGTTGATAACTTGTTCTTTAAATTCGTTATAAGACTTGTAAACTTTTTGTGCCATCGGATCATCCTCAATAAAATCTTCCATGACTTCTTTTGTTATCTTTTTAAGCTCAATAAGAACACTATCTGGAAGCTTTCGAAGATCCACATTGTGTTGCTCGATTAATTCTGTAAGTGCCTTATTATTTCTTGCAGTATACTCATCAAGCATCTCTTGATTAGCGGACTTAGCAGCGTATTTAATGATTGCTTTCAAGTCATCGGGCAAGGTCTCATAAGCTTCTTTATTGATGATAATTTCCAAAGTAGAGCCGGGTTCGTGCCATCCTGGATAATAGTAGTAGTCAGAAACCTGGTGGAATCCAAAGGTAAGATCATTATATGGTCCTACCCATTCAGCAGCATCAACTACCCCCTGCTGTAAGGAAAGAAAAATCTCATTACCTGGAAGAGTAACTGTTTCAGCGCCTGCTCTTGTGAATACTTCCCCCGCCAATCCGGGTATTCTCATTTTGAGGCCCTTGAGGTCATCCAAAGAATTGATTTCTTTCTTAAACCAACCTGCCATTTGTACCCCTGAATTCCCACCTGCTAAAGGAATTAGGTTAAAGGGAGCGTAAGCTTCTTCCCAGAGCTCCATACCACCTCCGTAATGTAGCCAGCCATTCATCTCCTGAGCAGTTAATCCGAAGGGAACTGCAGTAAAGAATTGAGAGGATTTTACTTTACCTGTCCAATAGTAAGACGCTCCATGGCCTAACTGAACATTACCTTGTGAAACTGCATCAAAAACTCCCAAAGCTGGTACAAATTCCCCTGCTCCATAAACCTTAATTTGCATTCTTCCACAAGTCATCTCATCGACGTATTTAGAAAAGTTTTCTGGACCCATTCCAAGTCCAGGGAAGTTTTTAGGCCAAGTGGTTACCATTGTCCATTTGTAAGTCTTACTACCTGTAGAAAAACAACCGTCATCCTCTAGACTTGTAGTCTCGGTGCCAGAGCACGCTATCAAAATAAGTGTTATTCCAGTTGCTAATAATTTTTTCATTTTGAATACCTTTCTTTATATATGTTGTAGTTTAGCGTAAGAAACCATAAGCCACTTTGTTTTGCTAGAATCGAAATTTACTTCCACTCTTGCATTAGCTCCCTCACCTTCGTAATTAAGAATTACACCTTCTCCAAATGCCTCATGAAGAACTCTCTGCCCTAATTTAAATTCTGTATCTGGAACTTCGCCTGAAACTATTTTTGAACTAGATTTTGATGCTCTAGGAACATTGCCGCCGGTTCTGACCTCTACAGTGAGATTTTCAGGTATCTCTCTCAAAAATCTAGAAGCTGGATTGAAGCTTTCGGAACCATAGAGGTTTCTCATCTCCGCATGAGTAATGAATAGCTTTTCCATAGATCGGGTCATGCCCACATAACATAACCTTCTTTCTTCTTGTAATTGGTTGGGGTCTTCGATGGATAATTTATGAGGAAAGAGACCTTCTTCGAATCCTGATATAAAAACTAGAGGAAACTCCAATCCTTTTGCTGAGTGTAGAGTCATTAATTGTATAGCAGACTCATGCTCAGAAGCTTGGGTTTCTCCTGCATCAAGAGCTGCATGATCAATAAACATCTTTAATGGCCCTTCTTCTAGGTCATCAAAAGAATCAGGTTCAAAGTCCCTTGCTGCTCCTACTAACTCCGAAAGGTTTTCAACTCTTGTTCTTCCTTTTTCTCCTGCTTCTTTTTTGTGGTATTCGATTAAACCGCTTCTCTCAACAGTAATATCAACAATTTCTCTCAACTGAAGATCTTTGGTGTCATTTTCAAGGTTATCAAAACTAGACATGAATCCTTGAATAGCCTGAGAAGCTCTCGGTGTTAGACCGTCATTGTCTAGAAGTTCCTCACATGCCCTCCAGAGAGATATGCTCTTTTCAGATGCCTTTGACCTAATAAGGTCTATTGTTTTAGCGCCTATTCCTCTTGGAGGAATATTGATAACTCTCTCAAAAGCAGCATCATCTTCTCTTCCGTAGAGAAGTCTGAGATAACTCATAGCATTTTTTATTTCTGCTCTTTCGTAGAATCTTAAACCACCATAAATTTTGTACGGCAAAGCTTCTCTTAAAATTGCCTCTTCCAAGACCCTTGACTGAGCATTAGACCGATAAAGGATAGCCACTTCATCAAGACTTCTGCCTTGGTTGACCCAATTCTGTATGCTTCCAACTATATATCGAGCTTCATCATCTTCGTTATATGCCGAATAGACTGATATTGGCTCTCCTTCTTTTTGATCCGTCCAAAGCTCTTTACCCATTCTGCCTTGGTTATTTTTTATGACTTCATTGGCAGCACTTAAAATTACAGAAGTAGATCTGTAATTCTGTTCAAGTCTAATAACTTCTGTATTGTTATAGTCGTTTGTAAATCTATTTATATTTTCACTCTTGGCTCCCCTCCATCCATAAATAGATTGATCGTCATCCCCTACTGACATGAAATTAGCTCCGCCATCCGCTAATAATTTCAAAAATTGATATTGCACTTCATTAGTATCTTGAAATTCATCGACCAATATATGGCTAAATCTTCTTTGATAATGTCTCAAAACTTCTTCGTTACTTTTAAGTAACAAGTAGACTCTCAGTAAAAGCTCCCCGAAATCAACCAAACTTTCCCTCTCACAAAGCTCCTCATAAGCTTTATATACTTCAGTCATCTTTTCAGCGAAGTAATCATCTGAAACTTCCACATCTTTTGACCTTCTGCACTCATCTTTTTGTTTGTTTATAAACCATTGAATCTGTCTTGGCGGCCACTTGGTATCATCAAGGCCCATGGATTTCACGACTCTCTTGATAACTCGAAATTGGTCTTCAGAATCCAAAATTGAAAACTCTTTTCTTAGACCAGCCTCTTCCCAATGTGTTCTTAGTAAACGATGCGAAATTCCATGAAATGTACCACACCAAAAATTACCCATCTCTTCTTGAACGATGTCTTCAATCCTTCCCCGCATTTCTCTTGAAGCTTTATTAGTAAAAGTTACAGTTAAGATGGAATGAGGATTTATATTTTCAGCTTTTATTAGCCAGGCCACGCGATGTGCAATTACCCTAGTTTTACCAGATCCTGCACCGGCAAGAACAAGTAAGTTCTTAGATTCAGAAGTTACCGCATTTCTCTGGGGTTCGTTAAGACTTTCGAAAATTTCAGATACATCCACGGAGGTATTTTACCAAGAATTGAACTAACATCTTGAGTAATTCGATCTTAAATTTATAAAAAATACTCTTATTAATTTCTTTATAGAGCCTATTAATATCATGCGCTTTAGGTATCATTGGAGTATGGAAAATGCAGAAAAATTTTTTGAAACATATTGTGATTTCGTCACGAAAGTGACTAGTGATCCAAGCCTAAAAATAGATGACTTAAAAAAATCTTTGGATAATATTCAGGAAAATTCACCAATTGATACCCCACGCCTTTTAACGGCTGCTCTTGGATTGGGAAGTGAAACTGGGGAATTTGTCGAAATAGTAAAGAAAATGATACTTCAAGGCAAACCTGCCGATGAAGACAATATCTTTCATATGAAAAGAGAACTGGGAGATGTCATGTGGTACTGGGTTACTGCTTGTATGGCATTAGGCCTAGACCCTGTAGAGGTTATTTCAGAGAATCAAAAGAAACTAGAAGCTAGATACGGTGAACAGTTCACCATAGATCAAAGCGAAGTTAGAGCTAAAGGAGATCTTTAACTAGTAGATTCTAGATACAGCCGATTTCTCTTCTTGATCTGAATCGGATCGTTTTAAGTCCATTTGCTTCCAAACATCATCAAGAGCATCTAGGAAATGATCTATGTCGCTTGCTTCATGACGAGGAGTGATAGTTACCCTGAATCTTTCATCACCCTTCGGAACTGTTGGGTAAAAAATGGGTTGAATGTATATTCCATGCTTTTCCAGAAGCACGTTAGCTGCTTCTTTACAAAGCCTAGGGTCATAGAGATGAATCGGTATTATATGACTATCATTCTCTAGAAAAGGTATTTGCAGTTCTCTTAAGCCTGCTCTAATTCGATCAGAGTTAATTCTTATGTTTTCTCGTAGATCTTCAGAAGACATAGCAATCTTAATACTTGTAATGGATGCTGCTGCTATAGACGGATTCATAGAAGATGTGAAGATAAAACCAGGAGCAAAACTTCTGATGTAGTCAATAATATCTGCATTTGCCGCGACATAACCACCCATCTGTCCATAGGATTTTGATAATGTGCCGTTGATAATATCTATTTCATCTTCGAGTCCTTTTTCTGCCGTTATGCCTCTACCTTCAGGGCCATATAAGCCTACTGAATGGACTTCATCCAAGTAAGTTAGAGCATTGTATTTTTTTGCAATGTCGATTATTTTTTGTAATGGAGAACGTAATCCTTCCATAGAGTAAAGAGATTCAAAAACAATTAGTTTTGGCGTATTTGCGTTAGCGGTATTTAAGAGCTCCTCTAAATGTTCTGTGTCGTTGTGTCTGAAGATATGTGTTACTACATCAGCATTTTTTATACCTTGTATTAGAGAGGCATGATTTAGCTCATCAGAGAAAACTTCTATCCCTTCCATATTCTTGCAGAGAGTCCAGAGAGTCGATTGATTTGCTGTGTATGCTGAAGGGAAAAGAAGGGCCGATTCTTTTCTGTGAAGATCAGCAAGAAGCCTTTCAAGATCTACATGATATGTTGAAGTACCAGAAATATTTCTTGTTCCACCTGATCCAGTGCCAAGTTCATTTATAACTTCAATAGAAGTCTTAGTTACCTCAGGATGTTGGCTCAAGTTTAAGTAGTCATTACTACACCAAACTTCAACTTCTCTTTCTTTACCTTCAAATCTCTCGGTTGCCTTGGGAAAGCTAGATTTGTTTCTATTTATAGCTCTAAACTTTCTATATAGGCCCTGAGATTTAAGTGAAACTAACTCATCCGAGAAGAATTTTTTATAGTTCATGAATTAATTATTGATAAAAGTTAATATAATCAGACTTGAAACGGACGCCATTATAAAACGTTACCGATTAGTGTGGGTTCTTAAGAATTATTCTCATTTAGTTTTAAATTGAAAACCTTAAAAATAGTATCAAGGAAAAGCCCTCTTGCTAGGATTCAGGCTCTTCTTGTAGCTAAAAAAATAACACAGGCTTTTCCTAAACTAGAAATAAAACACATATATAAAAATACTCTGGGTGATGAAGATTTAACGACACCTCTCAATGAGATGCCTGACATTGGTGTGTTTACTAGTGATATCAGAACTGACCTTCTTAATGGAATTGCAGATATTGCAGTTCATTCCTGGAAAGACCTACCGGTTGATCTTGAAGAAGGCACTGAGATACTTGGAACAATTGATCGCGCAGACATGAGAGATATGATCTTTTTAAAACAAGATAGCATTGGAAAGGAGAATCTAAATATCTTGAGTTCTTCTCCTAGAAGAGAAAAGAATCTGTCTGGCTTTTTACCTTCAGCGCTTCCATTTCAAACTCAGATTAATTTTAAAGAAGTCAGAGGTAATATTCACACTAGATTGACTAAGTTACTTGAAGGCACGGAGGATGGTCTTGTTGTTGCTAAAGCCGCTATAGATAGATTCATGCAAAATAGAAGTAGCGAATTTGAACAAGAAAGGTTATCTCTCCTTGGGATGCAGAAAGACCTGAAGTGGATGGTACTCCCACTATCTCAAAATCCATGTGCAGCTGCTCAAGGAGCTCTTGCAATTGAAGCTCGACAAGAGGATGAAAAGGTAAAAGAAATTATTTCCACTATTACAAATACAGAAATTTTTAAATCTGTTGAGGTCGAAAGAACAATATTGAAGTCTCATGGTGGGGGCTGTCATCAAAAGATCGGTGTCAGTCATGAAATCCTAGAAACAACTGAATTATTGACAGTAAGAGGTGAGACTGAAGAAGGGGAAGATTTGTCTGAAAGATTACTTAAGAGTAATGATGATAACTATTTTGATTCTATAAATAGTGCTAATTATTTTCCAAGCAATAAATCAGAGCAAAAGTTTTTTAAGCGCGTGCCAATTACAGACTCTGAAATAGCCTTGAAAGGTACTAAGAATAAGGGAATATATATAAGCAGATCCAATGCGATAGAAGGCCCCGGACTTATAGATGATTCAAATATCATCTGGACAAGCGGTATAGACACCTGGAAGTCGATGGCAACAAAAGGATATTGGGTAAATGGAACCTCAGACAGCCTTGGAGAATATAACTCTCCTGAAGTAAGTCTATTTCAAGATATAGATTGGCTTAAGTTAACGCATAAAGATAATCGTGATGAAGAAAAAGAAGTGATTGCAACTTATGAATTAAAGGCTCTAGATATTTCAGAAAGACTTTTGAGTTGTGACTATTTCTATTGGATGAGTGCCAGCTCCTTTGAGCTCGCAATAAAAAAATATCCTGAAATTAAAAAAAGAAATCATGCTTGCGGTCTTGGAAAGACTTTCAAATCCATACAAAGGACTATCCCACAAGTAACTCCATTTCTAGACTTTGATAGTTGGTTAGAAGCCATAAATAATAAGATAAAATAAAATACCTATTGCCTAAGGTATAATGCCCCACTGTTATTTCAATTAGCATGAACGTATCCAGAAAATACCCTCAATCAAGATTAAGGCGAACAAGATTCACTTCTTCAATTAGGAGTTTAGTTGCAGAGAACACCCTCAGTGTGGACGACCTAATACAGCCTATATTTGTAAAGGAAGACCTAGATGGAACGGAAAGTATAGATTCCCTACCAGGGATTAACAGGTATGGTCTTAACGCTTTAGATGAAGAAATTGAAAAAATACAAAGCAATAAGATCAAGGCTGTTGCTATTTTTCCGGTCATAAATCCTGATAAAAAAGACGAGCAAGGAAGTGACTCATTAAATGAAGATAATTTAGTTTGTACTGCTATAAAACAAATTAAAAAAAATTCTGAGCTAGCCGTAATAGCAGATGTTGCTTTAGATCCCTACACGTCTCATGGGCATGACGGCGTTTTGGATGAAAATGGATATGTCGAAAATGACAGAAGTCTTTCTCTACTTGTAAAACAAGCACTTACCCTTGCAAAAGCTGGGGCAGATATGGTGGCTCCATCAGACATGATGGACGGAAGAATAGCAGGTATCAGAGAGTCCTTAGAATCCAATGATTTTGTAAATACCATCATTCTTTCTTATGCCGCTAAATATAGTTCAAAATTTTATGGCCCTTTTAGGGATGCTGTAGGATCCTCCGCAAATCTTGGAGTAGGAAGTAAAGATACCTACCAAATGTCTGTGGCAAATGTAGAAGAAGCTCTGCATGAAGTGAAAATGGATATTGAAGAAGGTGCCGATATAGTGATGGTTAAACCTGGAATGCCTTATCTTGATGTTATTAAAGCAGTTAAAGATACATTTAGAGTCCCTACTTTTGCATATCAGGTAAGTGGTGAATATGCCATGTTGAAAGCAGCAATAGAAAATGGATGGTTATCAGAAGAAGTTTTACAGGAATCCTTGTTAAGCTTCAAAAGAGCCGGTGCAGATTGTGTTTTGACCTATGCTGCCTATGAAATAGCCTTAAAGTTAAATCGATAGAGTCTTGCCTAATAAGAAATTCATAAATGCTATAGAGAGAAAGCCCCAGGCTTGTCCTCCGATATGGCTTATGAGGCAAGCTGGACGATATCATGATCACTACCAAAGCTTAAAAAAGGATCATACTTTTGAAGAACTATGCAAAAAGCCCATCCTTGCGGCCGAAACTGCCATGGGACCTATTAACGAATTTGACTTTGATGTCGCAATTCTATTCAGCGACATATTATTCCCTCTCGAAGCGCTTGGTATGGATTTATCCTACAATCCAGGGCCTCAATTTGGCCTTCACTTAAATGAAGATAATGCTGAAAGCCTACTAATAAATCAAAACCCAATAAGCTTTATGGAATTTCAGGGTGAAGCGATAGAGCGAACCATTGAAAGATTACCCACTGAAAAGTCTTTAATAGGCTTTGTTGGTGGGCCTTGGACTTTAATTGCCTACGCATGCAATATCAGTAAAGATTCAAGAAATATCAATTTTAATAATTTTCAAATAGGCCTTCTTGATAACGTTATTCTTCCGCTTCTTAAAGAGAATGTGGAATTACAACTGAATGCAGGTGCTGAAGTGGTAATGATCTTTGACTCTACAGCCCATCAACTCGCTGAGGAAGATTTAAATATCTACTTAGAAAAAACCTTCAATATGTTAGTTAAAGAATCTCCTAATAAGGTTGGTTACTATGCAAAAGACGGGGTTAACTACGAAACTATAATTGCGAAACAAAATGACCCTCAAATAAACTTAGCCGGAATGGGTATAGACTCTAATGTCGATCTAAGAGATTACTTTAAAAAAACTTCAAATGGCTTCGTACAAGGTAATTTTAGTGAGCACTTCTTAACCCTCCCCCATGAGGAATTCTTGCCAAAATTAGATACTTTCATAGAACAAATGTCAGTGCTATCACCAGAAGAAAGATCGGGTTGGGTTTGTGGACTAGGCCATGGAGTTCTGAAAACAACGCCTCAGGAAAACGTCAAAGAATTTGTACAAAGAATCAGGGCATCCTTTTAAAGAATGGATATTGAAGAAAAAAAATCCTTAACTTCGTCTTGGTTTAGAGAACTAAGAGATATGTTCTGCGAAGAATTTGTCGATATAGATGGCGGGAGTTTTGAAAGAAAAAACTGGGATCATAAATTCGAAGGGGGCGGAGAGATGAGCCTCATGAAAGGTGAAGTTTTTGAAAAGGTTGGTGTAAATATATCTACGGTATCGGGAAAATTTGATAATGATTTTAAATCTGAAGTTAAGGGCACAGAGGAAGCGCCTAACTACTGGGCAAGTGGTATCAGTCTTGTGGCACACATGCAGTCACCCAAAGTACCAGCATTTCACTTTAATACTAGATACATAGTAACTGGAGATTCCTGGTTTGGAGGTGGAGGAGATTTAACTCCAACAATTAAAAAAGAAGAAGAAATTGAGTTTTTTCACAAATGTATGAAAGAAGCTTGCGATTCAGCTGATCCAGGTTATTACGATAGATATAAAAAGGCTTGTGATGAATATTTCTATCTACCCCACAGGTCAGAAGCCAGAGGTGAAGGTGGAATATTTATAGACCATTTAAAAACAGATGATTGGAATAAAGATTTTAGCTTTATAAAAGAAGTAGGTTTATCAACCTTAAAAGCGATTACAACAATCATCAGAAATCTTAAGGATGAGGAATGGACGGAACAGGAAAAGGAGCAGCAACTTATCAAAAGAGGTCGTTATGTTGAGTTTAATTTGCTTTGGGATAGAGGAACTGCATTTGGCATAAAAACTGGGGGCAATTCGGATGCTATATTGATGTCTATGCCGCCTACTGCCAAATGGGATTAGATGAATACCTACTTAATTTTTAAAACCATTCATATAATCTCGGTAATTACCTGGATGGCTGCCCTATTCTATCTTCCAAGACTATTTGTATATCACTCCACCAAAGAAATAGGCTCAGATGCTTCTGAGACCTTTAAAGTGATGGAGTCTAAGTTACTAAAAATCATTGCGAATCCATCTCTCATTCTGGTTTGGATCTCAGGTCTAGCCCTTTTGAGCTACAAAGGTTTAGAAATTTGGCTGGTTCTAAAAATGTTTCTTGTCATGGGCATGACTCTTTTTCATTTTTATCTGAATTTTCTCAGGGTAAGTTTTGAGGCCGATTCCAACACAAAATCGGAAAAGTTTTTTAGGGTTATAAATGAAATACCCACAATACTGTTACTGATAATAGTTGTGCTGGTTGTCTTTCAACCCAGATTTTAAAACTCTACAACCTCTCCAGGCTTTAAAACTCGAAAGAATTCTTCAGATAAACCCAGTTCTTTAAGGGATTGTTTTAAAAGTTCTGGAGGTTCCATAATCGCTTCGTCTGTTAGCTGAAAAGTGCCCCAATGCATTCCAAAATTCCTTTTAGATTCAAGATCTAGAGCTACCTGGATTGCTTCAGGTGGATTTACATGATTTGTTTTCATGAACCAACGGGGAGCATAAGCCCCTACAGGAATTAAACTAAGAGAAGGAGAGCCTAATCGTTTTTTTGTTTCAATAAAATCACCTGAATACCCTGTATCTCCAGCGTGGTAGATAGACTCTGTTTTAAGTTCCATAAACCAACCGCCCCATAGACTTTTATTTCTGTCAGCAATACCCCTTGCAGACCAATGCTGAACCGGGGTAAAAGTAAATTTTGATCCGTTGATCTCAATTTCTTCCCACCAAAGAAACTCTTTAACATTCTCTATGCCTCTTCTTTCTAGTCTCCTCTTGTCTCCCTTGGGAACCAAGAATATTGCATCAGGATTTGCTTTATAGATCTTCTTGAGACTTCTTAAGTCCAAATGATCGTAGTGATTATGGCTGACTGTAACGACGTCTATCTTGGGAAGCTTATCTATGGGAATTGCCGGTGGAATTAGCCTTTTGGGTCCCGCAAATCGGACAGGAGAAGCTCTTTTTGAGAAAACGGGATCGGTAAGAATAGTTAACCCATCTTTGTTAATAAGATACGTTGCATGCCCAATCCAAACGAGATAATCGGTTGAGCCAGGAGTTAGCTCTTTCCACTCATCAGATGAATCAATCGCTACAAGTTCAGGTTTTTTATTTGTGAAAGACCATTTTAAAAATTCCCTAAAAGACTTTCCTGCAGCATCCTCATCGGTATTTTTAAATCTCTCATTTGGCATGATTAAGCTTGAGAATAACAATAATAGAAGAATAAATCTTTTCATTGGATTAATTTTAAAAATATCTTTTTGCCAGAAGCCAAAATAAGAAAGGTATAAGAGCAATACCAATGAAAGCTATTGAAGCAGATTGACTGGTTAGGGCTGCGGTTCCTATGAAGGCGTAGACTACTGAAATCAATAAATTGCTAAGAATCATTACAGTTAAAAAGGTTGTCCATTTCATATCAGCTAAACCAGCAGCAACAGTTGAAATTTCAGCCAAGCCCGGCGCAGGCCTTGCAATCAATAAGAGACTCACACCAAATTTTTTGGCCACCTCTTCCGATTTTTCTAAATCTTCCTGGGTGAGTATTTTTTTTGCTAAAGGCTTTGCAGCATACTTTCCTATAGCGAACCCAATTATGGAGCCCAAAGTAAGTCCCATCCAAATAACTGGAATAGACAAATAAAACCCCAAAATGGCTCCAGCTAAAGTATTGGTAACGCCATTTGGAATGGGTAAGAAAACATCAGCTGCCAAAGCAAAAATAACCAAAATAGAGTTTAAAAATTTATTGTTCCCACTCCATTCAATGAATTCATTTGTTAAGTCAGCCATAGATGACTCGAGTAATGACAAAGGTAAAATTATGGATGTCAGGACAATTATGATAAAACCTAGGAACTTTAAGAGAGTCTTAATCATATAAGCCTCTAGGTGTTTTCTTTGAATGTCCTTTTATATAAATTTTGAGCAAATAAAGGTGTTTCTTCTTCATTATGTTTTCGCACAAAATAACCACCTAGTGCTAAAGCAGACATAATTTTCATAATAAAATTAGGATGTTCCACCAATACGGTATTTTGAAATTTGCATTCGCTATCAGAAACAGGGATTAGCCGCATTTCCCATGTAACTTTCACTACAACGTGTACTAACTTCATTAACCAAAGGTCAGACATAGAAACCATCTTAACGTAATCAGGTTCTTTAACTTCTGCTACATAGTGTTGGACTAATAAGTTTCCTCCTACACTTTCTACATTGACAGATGTTTGTGTTCCATCTGTATGAATACTTGATCCAGCACCGATATGCCCACGTGCTGTGGTTTGATAGTCTTTATCTGATAGAGTAAAAACCCAATCATGAAGATTAAATGCCTCCTTAGGAGCATCAATTGGTGCTTCACAAACAGTTTGAAATAGTTTTTTGTATTTTTGACTGTTAATCTCAGGCATTTTAGCTACTCCTTTAGTCTTAATTTAAATATTTACCCATTCTCCATGGAATCCAAATGGCACTCTTTGAGGCAAGTGCACTGTAGCCAACGGACCCGATTTTGGTTCCTTAGCATTTAGAATTATCAAATCACTATTATCAGTTTCTTGGTTATACACAAGAGACAATAAATAGCCTTCGTCTTCCGATTTAGCACCCTCAGCTGCTACAAATACTGGCTCAGCACCGAATTTTCCAAATCCATATTCATAAACTTCAGAGGTATCATTTTTAAAGTCGTATTTAACAATCTCTTTAAAGTCCGGCTCAGTAGTATTCGAGGACGCTAACGCGTAAGCATATTGATTAGATTTTCCTACCAGACTAGGATTTATTCTTGGAAACTCTACGGCTCTATCATCCAGTTTAGTCGACATTGCTTGACCAGATTTTGGATTTAACTCCCACTTAGTAAGCTGTGGAGGAGATTCCGTGAAAGGCCCATTCCAATCGGTATCAAATAATCTGTCATAAGCTGCAGCGGTGACAATTACATTACCATTTGAATCTTCATGAGCATTAAATGTATGAAAAAAATAAGTTCTATCAATGTCAAACCACTGCACAGCATCTGAATCTCCATTTCTGCTCAATAAACCTATTCGAGACTGATGATTGTCATCCCAAGAAAAAGGGAAATACCCTCTTCCGAGCTTATAAAGATCAAAAACAACCGACAGATCAAACACCAGCATATAGTTTTTAGTAATCGCACATTCATGCAACATAGACCTAGACTCAAAAGGTATAGATTGAGTTTTCTTATGCGACCCATTTTGATCAATTACTACATAGTCAATAGTGTCAAAATTATTTGCGTAGTCATAACACATGGCATGCAACTCGTTAGTATCTGGATCAAGCTTGGGATGAGCGGTGAAGCCCGCGTTTTTGTCTCCGTAAAAAGGTTTGGTATTGAGCGAGTTGAGATCCTGATCAATTTCTACAGGGTAACCACCGGCCTCAACTATGGCATAAATTTTTCCTGAATGAGAGATTACACTTGTGTTGGCATTAGAATCATTGCCGTCTACAAGTTTATTTTTATACCAAAGTGCATTACCAGAATCTAATCTAATGCCATGAAGCATTCCTTCTCCCAAGAACCAATGATGTTTTTTTTCATTTACTGAAGACATTGGATTTGGACCATTTCTTACAAAAAGACCTGACAAGTCTTTGGGAATTTGTCCTGTCACCTTAAGACCTGTCTCAGAAATGAGATTTTTTACAGGGGCATAATTTCCCTGCAAGTAATAATTCTTTTTTGTGGTAATTCCTGACATGTCTACTCCTATTCCTGCAACAGCTAATCCTCCAAGACTTAGGCTGGAAACTTTTAAAAACTTTCTTCTGTTCATTGATAGAATCCTGCTATTATGTTTACTAAGATAACATCTTAATAGACTATGTTAACTTAGTCAACATTAATGAATTATGGGATATCACAAAGAGAATCTTAAAGAACAGCTTGTTGAAATTGCGTGGGACATTTGCAACGCAGAATCTTGGCAGAACGTTAATATGCGTAAGGTTGCTAAGAAGGCTAAAGTTTCAACAACTGCTTTCTACAGGCATTTTAAAAAAAAGGATGATCTTAAAGCAGAGTTGATGCGCAGGGGTTACGAGTTAATTAATGAAGGCAGAAAAGACGTAGATACGTTTGCAGGTTACGGTGCTCATTACATAAGATTTGGGTTGGACTATCCATTTATTTACGATTTGATGTTTGGAAATACAGATTTAGATATGTCTCTCTATCCTGATTTAGAAGAGCAATCCAATGCAGCTTTTGATGGTGTCTTAGAAGCACTAAAGGATTTTATGCCTGATTCTGCAGAGAAAGATACCAGAATAAAAGCTATCAATATCTGGGCTTCTGTTCATGGATTAGTCGGACTTTTGAGGAATGGGGATTCCCATGTTTATAAATCTGAAGACTTAAAGTGGATTGAAAACAACTTAGAAGAGTATTTGCAAATGACAACTTTTAGTTAAAGCGATTTTTTCGTTATTTTTGGATTGCTTCTAACTATTATGAATTATTAGCTCAAAAAAATTTGCGTTATCTCGATAGAGCTATATCTATTGCACTAATTTGATCCTGGTCGAGTTCTCCGAGTGATTCTGCTTCTAAGCAATCTAAAAGCTCTTCCCTATTTTTTACGCCCAGTATTACAGACGACACTTTTTCTGCACTTAGAGCATATCGATGTGCAAGAATTGATGGATTCATATTCCATTCGGAAGCTAGCTTTCTGAAAGGTTCGGCTTTATCGTAATCCTCAAAATCTTTTATATCAAAGCCCGACGGGTGAGGCTCTCTATCCATTTCTAAAGTTAATGCCCCTGCTTGAACTGCTCTAATTCCTAGTATCGGCACTCCAACTTTCTGACTTTCAGTGAGAATTTTTTGCGGGTCGAAATCTTGATCAACATATCCTATGGCGCCTGCTGAATTTAAAGGGTTAACAACACACTGAATAGCTTCGGGTTGAATGTCGTGATTTAAGGCTTCAAGGATTGCTTGAGTCTGACCTAACCCACCTATACCCCAGCTACCGATCTTGCCCTCTTCTTTTAATCTCTCAAAGGCTGGTATAACTGCATTGTAATAACAAGAAAGTGAAGTTGTATTAGTCTCTCTGTATTCATTAAGTGTGTACAGCTGGAAATCATCCTGTCGTAACTGAGAATGCAGTAAAAAAAGATCAACCCTTTCCATATTGAGATTATCAAGGCTTTTATTAAGAGAAGAAATTAAGCGTTCATACACTTCGTCATCTGGTAACGTTCCCAATCTGCATTTTGTAGTAATTTTTACATCACCTAAATCTTTTCCTTTAAATACCTCACCAACAACTCTCTCGGCCTCTCCTTTTCCATACATTGGTGCAACATCGAGGTGAGTTATACCCTTTTCAATGGCAAGATTCACAGTTGCAACTGCTTCCTCTCTTGAAGTCTCACCCCAAACTTGACCCAACCCTCCGCCACCTAGAGTAAGGGCACTTACTGAGTCAAAAGGTTTA
>Ga0255766_10000867_pt1 | contig 27744 bp, 28 predicted proteins | sample 071ome_23_FD_179966 | JGI IMG/M metagenome (GOLD analysis project Ga0255766, IMG submission 179966) | Coastal salt marsh microbial communities from the Groves Creek Marsh, Skidaway Island, Georgia - 071403BT metaG (version 2) | ecosystem: Environmental > Aquatic > Marine > Intertidal zone >...
CTAATATAGTCTTATCTTTTTTATCAATTACGAGTTTATAAAAAGTATCTTTATTGGTTTTTGAAAATGTCTTTTTCATAGATTTAAAGTTTGTAGTGAGTTCATAGGCATCTATTTTATTTTTTTTAGCCATTTCTAAAGTTAAACCTACCGTTCCTATTTGAGGAGAAGTGAAAACGGCAGTAGGAATGTTGGCAAAATCATATTCAATGGTTTTTTTATTATTAAATAATTTATCAGCTAAAAAATTACCTTGTCTGATAGCAACTGGGGTTAAATTGACATAATCAATAACATCGCCAACTGCATAGATATTAGAGTCATTAGTTTGAAAATGTCTATTTACTTTTATCGATTTATTTTCATTTAGTTGCACATTTGTATTTTCTAATCCTAAATTTTCAGTATTTGCCACTCTTCCAATAGCAGAAAGAATATAATCACTTGATATCTTTTTCTTGTTAGTCAAATTAATGATTAAGTCATTTTTTGATTTATCTACTTTTTCTATTTGGGACTCTAAATGATATTTAATTTTGCCTTTAGGTGTTGATTGAATTAAAAAATCTACAATTTCACTATCAAAGGATTTTAAAATTTGTTTTCCTCGATAAACTAAATCTACTTTGACCCCTAAATTTGCAAATATAAAAGCAAATTCAATAGCAATATATCCACCACCTTCAATCACCATTCTTTTTGGAAGTTTTTTTAAGGTAAAGATATCATCGCTTGTATTAATTAATTTTGTATTTTTGGAGATATTTGGAATTCTTGGTTTTCCTCCAGTCGAAATAATAAATTTTTTTGCTTGGTAAGTTTTTTTACCTACTTTAATTTTTTGTGAATTTAAAAATTGTGCAGTTCCATTAATGATATCAATTTTATTTCTACTTAATATTCCCTCATAAATCTTATTTAATCTTGATATTTCCTGGTCTTTTTTCTTAATAAATAATTTCCAATTCAAAGAGGGTTTAGGAATAGACCATCCATAAGATTTATAATTTTCAATATCTTTATTGAGTTGTGATAAGTAGTAATAAAGCTTTTTTGGGACACAACCAACATTCACACAAGTACCCCCAAAACGATTATTTTCTACAATAGCAACTTTTGCTCCATGAACGCTTGCTATGCGGGCAGCTCTAACACCGCCTGATCCAGCTCCGATTACTATAAGGTCATATTTCATTTATTTTTTGATAGATTGGTCTATAAAGTCATACATGAGTTGGAAGTCAATTTCAAATTCCCAATATTCAAAGCTTTTAGGTTCTCTTGAGACCAAAAGAGAAAACGATAAAGACTATTATCGTATGATAGTGTCTGAGTCTCATTTAAATTCTGGGAATTTTGCACATGGTGGTTTTTTGATGTCTTTTCTTGACAATGTCATGGGTAATGCTGCCTTTAAAAGCTTTGACAATAATCCTTGTGTTACTATCTCAATGACTACTCATTTCACCCAATCTGCATCAGCAGGGGACGAACTTATCGCACAACCGATTATTGAAAAAAGAACTAAAACTCTTTCTTTTGTAAAATGTGAAGTTTTTTCTAAAGATAATTTAATAGTATCAGGTAGTGGCATCTGGAAATCTGCTAATTGGAAAAATGTTCAATCGGTAAAAGATAAAATACTGAAGGATGATGGCGGCTGGTAAGCCTGCTCTTGAATTAATTGTTATTAGAAAAAAAAGAAATTTACGCTTGTAAGTCTTTATTTTTTTCAATTTCTTTTTTTGTGGGTTTATGGACTATTCGTATACCGGATATCAAAGATCAAATTTCCACTGACTACTCAGGAATGAGTTATCTTTTTGTTATTTTTTCTCTTGGTTCCATTGTAACGATGATAGTAGCTCCCAAAATTATAGAAAATTTTTCGTCTAAGATCATTGTTTTGATTTCCGGAAGTATCATTTCATTTCTTTGGTTATTTGTTCCTTTTGTTTCTGCTTTTTTTCAAATGGCCTTTTTAAGTTTCTTATTTGGTTGTGCTTATGGAATTTTTGAAGTTGTTCTAAATTTACAAGCTACAAATCTTGAAAAAAAATATGACAAACCCATGATGTCAGGATTTCATGCTTTTTGGAGTATTGGTCTTTTGAGTGGGTCTTTTATTACGAGTATCTTTTTAGAATATAATATTAGTTTTCTGATTAATTCTGTTTGTTACATTATTATTTTATTTCCACTTATTTTTTTAAGCAGCATGACACTCAAAAAGAATGATGCTGAAAAACAATCTTTTGCAGGGATATTTTTTAAATGGCCAACAGTTCTTCTCATCTTGGTATTGCTGTCTATTACTGCAGTTTTTTTAGAGGGAGGCACAGACTCATGGGGTGCTTTATATATGAGAGATTATCTTCAAGCAGAGGGTTTTAATGTTGGTTTGGCAGCAATTGCGTTTAATGGCGCTATGGTAATAGGAAGATTAACAGGTGATCAATTAAAAGCATTTTTTGGTATTCAACAATTTTTATTTATATCTATTGTATGTTCTTTGATAGGAGTGATTGTTGTTCTATTTAGTAAAGTAGTTCTGATTTCAATTATTGGATTTGTCATAGCTGGTCTTGGTGTATCTTCTGTTATACCGATTTGTTATACGCTAGCTTCCTCCATTAAGAATATTAACCCAACGATAGGTATTACTGTTATAACAATTGCAGTATATGGTGATTTTATGATAGCGCCTCCTATTTTAGGATACACAGCTAATATTATCGGAATACAATACGTATACCTTCCGATTGTAATATTATTTATTCTTTCAACATTGATTTTAATGTTTAAAAAAAAAGAATTATAAATATTTAAAATTATCTTTTTAAAATAAGAAAATTACCTAAAATTATAAGGGTAGCCCCTATAAATAAATTCAAAGTCCAGATTAAATTTTCAAATATAGTAGAGACGCCTAGGGCAATTAAAGGCATGATTATCGCTACGTAGGCAGCTTCATTGGCCCCAATCTTTTTAATTAAACTCAAATATAAACTAAATCCAAAGACGCTCCCAAATACTGATAAATATAATAAAGAAACACTATAGGATAATGTAAATTCATAAGAAAAGGGTGTTCCTATAAACAAAAGGTAAACAAACAAACTTAGCGATCCATAGAGCATCCCATATCCTGTTACAGAAATCACATTTAAATTTATTTTTGAGGTATGAGCGGAAACTAAATTACCAAGTGATGCAAAATAAGTAGCGATAATTCCTAGAAATATCCCATAGCTAGTTTTGCTGGAGAATTCAAACGATACTATTTCATCAAAGAAAATTACAATTAAACCAAAAGTTCCAATAATACCCCCTAGGATCGTCATTATTTTTGGGGGTTTTTGATGAAAGATTATATTATTAATCACATTCATAAATAAAATTGAAGAAAAGCAAAGAGCTACAAATCCGCTTATAAGATATTGGGTAGACATATAAAAGATCACATAGTTTATGTTAAATAATAGAATGCCAAGAACTGCGATATAGAAATGTTCTTTAAGTGAAAACCTAAGAGGAAGTTTTTTAATAACACATGCTAAAAGAATAATTAGAGAGGCAAGAAAAAATCGATAAAACACTGAAACCATTGGGTCAACAATTCCAAGTTGAAATTTTATGACATACCAAGTTGGACCCCAACATAATAGTGTTGCAATAAATAAAAATATTGTAGAATTCAATTATGCCTTCTTTTGATGTTGTCTCATCACCTGATTTACAGGAAATCGATAATGCCATTAATAATACAAAAAGAGAAGTTGATAATCGATTTGATTTTAAAAATACAAATTCAACTATAGAGAGATCAGATTACTCTATTACAATTGAAACAACCGATAATACTAAGTTAAATCAGTTTAATGAAATTTTAAAAAATAATATTGTTCGTCGTAAAATTGACCCTAAATTCATCCATGTCAAATCTACTGAAAATGCCTCTGGAAATAGAATTAGACAAATGGTTGAAATTCTCAATGGCATCTCAAAAGAAGATGCTAAAAAAATTACTACCTTGGTTAAATCATCAAAAATGAAAGTACAAGCTTCTATTAATGGAGATGAGGTAAGGATTACTGGAAAAAAAAGAGATGATCTCCAATCAATGATGGAACTGCTTAATCAAAGTGATTTAAAGATACCACTTCAATATCAAAATTTTAGAGACTAGTAATTTCCTTCGTCTTAAAATTTATAATATTAACTTTTACTAAGCTCTTTAAAAAATCAAGGCAGTCATTTGTTTTCATTTGAATTGTTTTTGTGTTTATCAAAGGGTGAAAATTACATAAATCAAAATCAAGGATTTCTTTATCTAGAAAAAAATTAACATCTTTGTCTGTATTATTTATTAAAGAGTAGGGACTAACAGAACCTGGTTTAACACCAAGTTTTTCATCAAGGTATTCAGGACTACCAAATGAGAGGTTTCCTTGAGCAGATATGTAATTTTTAATTTCTTTTAAATCTACTTCTTGTGTATCAAGGCAAGATATTAAAAAAAAATTTCTTTTTTTATCTCTTAAAAAAAGATTTTTAGTATGTGCCCCTTGCATATCGAGATCAGTTTTTAATTGACTTGACTCTTCGACTGTAAAAAACGCCGCATGTTCAAATAACTTATACTCAATTTTATTGCTATCCAGATGGCTTAAAAAATTTTCGGCTTCAAATTTCATCATTGATGGATAAGATAACTAATATATATGAAGAATAAAATCAATAGACGTAGTTTTATTAAAAAAGCTTCTTTGCCAATTATTGGTGCAGCTTCAATTGCACCTTTTAATGTCAATGCAAATACTGTCAAAGAACTTAGTATGGTTACGTCATGGCCAAAAAATTTACCAGGGATTGGCCTCGGAGCAAATCGTCTGGCTCAAAGAATAGAAAAACTCTCTAACAATCAAATCAAAGTTAAAGTTTATTCTGCTGGAGAATTAGTTCCTCCATTTGGAGTTTTTGACGCTGTTTCTTCTGGAACAGCTGACTTATATCACTCGGCAGAATTTTACTGGGGGGGAAAAAGTAGAGCTTACCCATTTTTTGCATCAGTGCCGTTTGGGATGACTGCAGAGGAATTTAATTCATGGATATATCAATCTGACGGTCAGGAATTGTGGGATGAATTAGGATCTAATTTTAATCTCAAGCATTTTCTCGTTGGAAATACAGGCGCAACATTGTTTGGATGGTTTAAAAAAGAAATCAATAGTGTTGATGATCTCTCTAAAATTAAGATCAGAAGTCCAGGATTTGGTGGGGACCTCTTAAAAACAATGGGAGCGACTCCAATTAACATACCAGGAGGAGAGATACTACAAGCTCTTGCTAGTGGGGCTATAGATGCATCTGACTGGTCTAATCCCGTGATGGATTTAGCTTTTGGTTTTTATAAAGTTGCTGATTATTGTTACTATCCAGATTTTAAGAAACCAACTGTTTCTATCTCTATGGGAATGAACCTAGATAGATGGAATTCATTTGACACTCATACCAAAGATGTAATTGAGTACGCATGCCAATCTGAAAATCAAGAAATGTTATCTGATTTTATGTTTAAAGAGGTAAAAGCTATTGAAAAATTAAAATCTTTAGATGTTAAATTCAAGAAAGTCCCTGACGATATAGTTATCCAAGCTAGTAAAAATGTTAACTCTGTTATTGATGAATATGCTGACAATGAATTAGGAATTAAAATTAGAGATAGTTACATGAGTTTTCTTAATCTAAGGAGAGGGCATAGTGACTTTGATATTTCAAATTATTTAAATTTCAGAAAAATATAATTTAGTGTGTGGAAGATATTCACTCGATTTACCTTCTTCAAAGACAAGTTTTAAAAAAGAAACTATAGAAAAATTTCCAAAAGTTTTTGATTATGTAAACGTTGATATTACTCCATCAACTTTCAATCCCATAATTTTTAAAAGACAAGATCAGTATATTTTTGAATTTGCTAAATGGGGTTTTGAATATGATTGGTTACCTAAAGGAAAATTATTATTTAATGTTCGCTCAGAAACAGTTTTCGAAAAATCATTTAGTAATAATCTAATTAAAACTTCAAGATGCCTAATACCTTTTAATAGTTATTTTGAATGGAAATCTACTGACTCAAATAAAGAAAAATACAAAGTATATTCAAATCAAAATTTATGTTTTTTTGCCGGTATTTATTCTATTTTTAACGAGAAGCTTTCATTTTCTATTTTGACAAAGAATAGCGCCCCTCATATTGAACACATCCATCATCGAAATCCAATAATTTTAACCCTTCAAGATGTAAAGAGATGGTTTGCCAGTGAATTTGTTAATTTGTTTGGCGGTTCAGATAATGAATTGATGGCTGATATTGTATGATTATTTTTTAAGTCTAAAAAACGAGAGTAATTTTTCTATTCCTGAAAAATTTGACTCTAGCCTGGCATAGACGTTATCAATTTTATTGATGTGAGCATCTAGTCTATTATAAAGAATATCAATTTTTTTCTCTAAAGCCTTGATTTCACTATTTTTATTTATTTTAGTAGACTTCTTTTTAATGACTTTTTTCTTAGCAGTAGGCATATTTAAATATTATCATAAATATGAAGAATTAACTGAGTAAATTAAGAGAAGCGTAAATTTACCTCAGGTATCCAATTTTTAATTTTTTCAATGCGATTTTTAGGTGATGGGTGAGTAGATAAGAATTCAGGAGGGGATTTGCCTTCTTGAGCCTTTTGCATTCTCTCCCAAACCTTGTATGCCTCGTTATTATCATATTTAGCCATTGTCATGAACGATAAGCCTAAATAATCTGCTTCGGACTCCTGAAGTCTATTAAAGGGTAGGGTAAGGCCAAGATTAACCAAATAATCATCTGCAGAACTACTAGAAAGAGCGCCTTCAAGGGCAATATCCAAAATAGTTGTTCCAACTTTTAATGCTAATGATTGACTTGCTCTTTCAAGGCTATGTTTTGCGACAGCATGAGCGATTTCATGTCCCATAACAGAGGCCATTCCATCCTGATTTTCGGTAATATCAAGAATACCAGTATAAAAAGCTATTTTACCTCCGGGCATGCACCAAGCATTAAGGGTATCGGGGTCATCAATGAGTATATATTCCCATTCATAATTTTTGAGAGTTTCGAATTGGCCCATTTCATTGAAGTAACTCTCTACTGATGTAGTTACCTTTTTACCCACCTCATTTAGCATCCTTACTTGACTACCTGATTTGATGATATTTTCTGTTTTTTTTATAGAGTCGTATGCTTGTTTTGCTTGTTTGTTAATCGACTCCTCTGAAACAAATGAAAGTTGCTTTCGATTAGTAATAGCCACTTCCGTACATGACGATAAGAAAAAGGGAGCACAACAAGCACAGGAAAATTTTTTAATAAAATCTCGTCTTTTTAGATTCATGATAATATTATACTTAAAAAGATATTCACATGACAACTTGTTATATTAACGGAACCTATCAAGATATTTCAAAGTCTAAAGTTAGTATTACCGATAGAGGTTTTCAATTCTCTGATGGCGTATATGAAGTAATTGCAGTTTATGAAAATAAATTTGTTGATATGGAACTTCATTTAAAAAGGCTGATGACATCACTCACTAAATTGAAAATAAGAATTAATCTAAAACTTAATCAAATTGAAAATATCTCAAAAAAAATAAAAAAATTAAATAATGTCAATAATGGAATAATTTACATTCAGGTAACAAGAGGAAATCAACATCCAAGAGATCACAAATATCCAAAAGGCTTAAAACCTAATGTAATTATTTATAGTATTCCAAAAGATTTTAAAAAAATTAATTCCAATGCAAAAAGGGGAGTATCGACATCTCTCTACCCTGACATTCGATGGCTACGTTCAGATATTAAAAGTATTTCTTTATTGGGAAATTCAATGGCGGCTAATCATGCAAAAGAAAATAAAAATCATGAAGCTATTCTTTACGATGAAAAAAATTATATCACGGAAGGGAATTCATCTAGTATCTGGATTATAAAAAAAAACAAATGTATTACTCACCCCTTAAATTATCGAATTCTTAAAGGGTGCACTCGACACAAGCTTATAAGTATAGTGAAGAAGAAAAAATTAAAATTTGAAGAAAAGAAATTTTCGATCAAAGCACTATTGGGTGCAGATGAAGTTTTTATGACCAGCGCAACTAACTTTGTAATGCCTATAATTAAAGTTGATAAACATAAGATTTCAGATGGAAAACCTGGTCAAATTACACTTAGCCTCAGAGATGAGTTTATTAATCAAATATGAAATATTTTTTGATTATTATTTTCTTCCTTTTATCTATTAATACCCATGCTTCTATAAAAAGTATGTATGTAGCAGGTGGTTGTTTTTGGTGCGTTGAAGAAGTTTATGAAAAAGTAGAAGGAGTTCTTAGTGTTTATTCCGGTTACTCTGGTGGCCACGTTGAAAACCCAACCTATCAAGAAGTTGTTTTGGGTAATACGGGTCATATTGAGGCCGCCGAGATAAATTACGACAGTTCATTAGTAAATGAGGAGCAATTAGTTAAGCTGCTTTTTTTAAATATAGATCCTTTTGATGGAGGTGGTCAATTTTGTGATCGAGGATATTCTTATAAAAGTGCATTTTTTACTAGTGATGAAAAATTAAAAGAAATAATCAATGACTACATTTTAAAAATTGAAAATAATCATAATCAAAAAGTACAAACCCTAGTTTTGCCTTTTAAAAACTTTTATTTAGCAGAAGACTATCATCAAGATTATTATAAGAAAAACCCTATTAGGTATAATTATTATAAATATAGCTGTGGTAGAGAACAAAGAATAAAACAATTGAGAATAAATCTCAGATGATCAAAATTTTAATTTTTCTCTCTATTATAGCTTTGTGTGTTTATTTCTTTTTTGGAAATAAAATATCAAAAGAATACAAGAAATATTTTATAATTTTTTTTATTGTTGCGATTGGATTGTTATTAATTTTTTCAGGAAAACTTAATTTCTTACCGGTTGCATTGGCTCCTGCACTTTTATTTTTTAGAAGAATTTCGTCTTTATTGAGTTTGTTTAATTTATTTTCAAGATCTTCTTTTGGAAGCAAGATCAAACCAAAAATTAAAACCAAATATTTGAATATTGAAATTAATATTCAAAGTAGGAACGCAAATATTGAAATAATCGATGGAAAATTCAAAGATAAAAATTTAACTCAATTAACTAAAAATCAAGTAGAGGAATTATTGAGTGAATTGAAAACAAACGATACCCGAGGTTTTAATATTTTAAACCTATTAATAAACCAATCTTTCCAAAACTCTCAATCATCATCTGCCTCAGGTTCAATGACTGAAGAGGAGGCGCTCTCAATCTTAGGTCTTTCAAAAGGGGCAAATGACGAGGAAATTAAGAAATCTTATTACAATTTAATGAAAAAATTCCACCCGGATAAAGACGGAAACAATTATCTCTCTAATCTAATAACTGAAGCCAAAAATAAACTTTTAAATCAATAATTTTACTCTATAAGACATCTATCCAAAATGAATACCATCAAGAATCTTGCTATAATTGCACACGTTGATCACGGTAAAACTACCTTAATTGATAATCTATTAAAACAATGCGGTATCTTCCGCGATAACCAAGAAGTCAACGAAAGAGTAATGGACTCTAATGATTTAGAAAAAGAAAGAGGAATTACAATTTTGGCGAAGCCAACTTCTATTATCTACAATGATACGAGAATTAATATTATCGATACACCAGGTCATGCTGACTTTGGTGGGGAAGTTGAGAGAGTTTTATCTATGGTTGATGGGGTTATCTTACTTATTGACTCTTCTGAGGGTCCGATGCCCCAAACAAAATTTGTTCTTGGAAAGGCTCTGAGTCAAGGTTTACGGCCAATAGTGGTCATAAATAAGATTGATAAATCTGATGCAAGACCTGATGATGTATTAAACGAGGTTTTTGATTTATTTGTATCTCTTGATGCGAATTCTGATCAATTAGATTTTCCAGTATTATATGCCTCTGGAAGAAGTGGTTGGTGCGTAACAGACCTTGATAATGAGAGAAATAATCTTACACCACTATTAGATCAGGTTATTTCTCATGTGCCGTCTCCTGATGTAGATAATTCTAAACCTTTTGCCATGCTCGCAACGCTTTTGGACTCAGATCCCTACTTAGGAAGATGTTTGGTGGGACGAGTTGAGCAAGGTTCAGCAAAAATAAATGACGGTGTCCATGCATTAAATCTTTCAGGTCAAATAGTTGAAACTGGAAGACTTACGAAGTTATTAAAGTTTGAGGGAATGAAAAAAATACCTGTTAATGAAGTTAATACTGGCGATATTGTTTGTATTGCTGGTCTTTCTGTTTCATCAGTGGCAGATACTATTTGCTCGCCTGAGGTAAAAACACCAATTAAATCAACACCCATTGACCCGCCAACAATGTCAATCAATATAATGGTTAACGACTCTCCTTTAGCGGGTACTGAAGGAAAAAAAGTTACTTCCACATTAATAAGAAATCGTTTAATGGCCGAGGCTGAAACAAATGTTGCAATCACATTTTCTGAGAATGAGAATAAGGACTCATTTGAAATTGGCGGAAGAGGGGAATTACAGTTAGGTGTTTTGATAGAGACTATGAGAAGAGAAGGGTTTGAGCTAACTCTATCTAGACCAAAGGTTGTTTATAAAGAAATTGATGGAATTAAGTGTGAACCATATGAAGAGGTCACAATCGATGTTGATGAGGAATTTTCAAGTATTGTAATTGACGGCATGAATCAAAGAAAAGCTGAAATGTTAGATATGAGACAGTCAGGGGTTGATAAGACTAGATTATTGTTTATTGCTCCTTCAAGAGGGCTCATAGGCTATCAAAGTAAGTTTTTAACTGATACTAGAGGAACAGGTGTTATTAATAGAGTTTTTCATTCATATAAACCTTTTAAAGGCGAAATTACTGAAAGAAGAGCAGGGGCTCTCATTTCTACAGGTCATGGTAAAGCCATTGCTTATGCTATTTGGAAATTACAAGATAGAGGAGTTATGTTTATAAAACATCAAACTCCAGTTTATCAAGGAATGGTAGTTGGAGAACATAGTAGAGATAATGATTTAGAAATTAATGTTCTAAAAGGTAAACAATTGACAAATGTTAGAGCATCTGGATCAGATGAGGCTGTAACTCTTGTAACGCCCAAAATTATGTCTTTAGAGGAAATGATGACTTATATCAATTCTGATGAATTATTAGAAGTTACGCCAATAAGCCTAAGGTTAAGAAAAAAATTTTTAGATCCGAATGATAGAAAGAAATTTTCTAAAGCAGGAAATTTTTAAATTAAATAAATTATTAAATATTTAAATTAAAATACTGTTTTTACTATATTATTTTGAAAATAATTTCTTTTTATTATATAAAATAACTCAATAATTAAAAATCTGATTTTTATGAATTAATTAAAAAAATAAATTTAAAAAAAAAACAAAGGATAGATTTTTTTAACAAATTAATAAAAAACTATAAAAATCAGCAATAATTAAGTCTTTAAATGCTTATCAATAAGGTTAAATCTTAATTTAAGACATATTTTAATTTTATTATTTGAAATTTTTAGGGTGCGATAATAGTTTTTATGATTTTTTTAATAAATGAGTAAGAATTAATAAATATAATCCACTATTGAGTAGAGTCATAAATCAAATAAACAGAAATTCCCTAAAAAACTCTATTTTTTGCTTCGCAAATTACGACAATTCATAAAAAAGAGAATATTGATGAAATTTTGAGCATAATATTATCATTATTTTTTTTATAAAAACAATAGCAAATTCAACATTTTTTTATAAGGATTTATACTCCTCCTTATTTCAATATAGCTAAAAACGCAAAAAAATGGAAATAAAAGGGGGTCTATTGATCTAAAATTATATAGTTAAATGGGTACAAAAATTAAAGAAAAATAGATAATTCAAGTATTTTTGATAATAAATTATAAAAACCATATTTTTCAACGTTTTTGTGAATATTCCATATTTATCCAAATTATTGTTTAATTTATTGAAATTTTTGTGATCTGGTCAATTCTGTCGCATGTATAAGAACTATGAAAAATCTTTTTATAAGTATTTACAATGGAATTATGGATGCAGAGTGGAATCCTCTTAGGGCAATTCCTAGCGTAGCAATGAGACACCTTATTATGCAGCTCTTGTCCTGGATGTGGTGTATCATTTTTTCATTATATTTTGGTTCATTTATTGTATTTGGAATTACTGTAGCGGCCCACTTTTTATTGATTTTCGGTACTTTTATGACAGCAGCAACGTTTGCAGCTGCTCCTAGAGTAGTCAATAGAGAACTATTTAAAAAATAGTTACTTTTTTACCGAAACGTCAATTATTTTGGCATCAAGCAGATTTATGAGTCTTGTTCTATCTATTATAACTGAACTATTTCTTGATCCAGCTGCAGGAATGACCTTTTCATAGTCATTTAAGCTTATATCTGCATATATTTTTAACTTTTCTGGAAGTCCAAATGGGCAAACTCCACCAACAGGGTGGGAGGTGATTTTCATAGTATCTTCAGAATTCAGCATCTTAGCCTTTTTGTTAAAGGTGGTTTTGTATTTCTTGTTATCTAGCTTCATGTCACCAGCTATCATCACTAAAATCGGATCTTCTACAACCAAAGCCATGGTTTTTACTATTTGTCCAACATAGACACCATGAACTTCAGCAGCTTCTTCTGCTGATGCTGTTTCATTTTGATGTTCCAGAACAATTAGGTCAGGGGCTATTTCTGATAAGTGTTTAGTTACTGATTTTATTGACATTTATACATCTATTTGTTGCATAATATATATTATAGGAAATACATATATCAAATTTATTTTATTTCCAGTATTTGACCATCATACGCTGGCATGTAATTCTCGTTTTCTAAATAATTTAATGTATCTTTATAATCCAAATGAGCCGTCATATGGCTTAAATAAGCATTTTTTGGTTTAACAACATCTAGCCACTCCTTTACTTCCGATAAAGAAGCATGCGAAATATGTGGATCAATTCTTAAGCATCCGACAATCCAATGATCAATATTTTCAATACTTTTAAAGTATTCATCCTGGTCATAGAAATATTTAACATCTAAGTTATAGGCAATTTTATTGTCAAAAATGAAGCCAATTGAGTCAATATCTCCATGATTTTGGCTTATAAGCTTTATATTTATTCCAAAAATTTCAAATTCTTTGGATGCGAAAAGATTTTTTGAGAGTATTGCTGGATAATAACTTTTCTCAGTATTTTCAAAGAGATAATTAAAACTATTAGTTATTTTGCCCATGGTTTGCTCATTTCCATAGCAAGGAATAATCTTGCCATGAATAAGATTTATAGATCTTAGTTCGTTGATACCGTGTGTATGGTCTGCATGCTCATGGGTGTAAAAAACAGCATCAATATTTTCTATTTTATTGCTTAAAATCTGCTGCTTAAGGTCCGGACTAGTGTCTATGAGTAAATTTTTACCGTTTTTTTGAACTAAAATAGATGGTCTTGATCTTATATTTTTTGGCTCCTTTGCATCACATTTACCCCAGATATTATGAAATAAAGGGACTCCAAAACTAGAACCACAACCCAATATAGTTATTTTTAAGGCTGACATGATATGAATCTCTCATAATTTTTTGATGAAATATGAGCAATATCAGTAAAATTTTCACCTGTAAGCTCACAATAATACTCAATTATATACTTTAATAAGGAAGGTTTGTTGATTTCCCCTCTCCTAGGAACTGGTGTCAAATAAGGGGAATCAGTTTCAAAAAAAATCTTATTTTTTGGTAGTTTTTTTATTGTTTCTCTAAGTTTATCAGCATTTTTGAAAGTAATTATGCCTGTAATTGAAAAATAACACCCAAGTTCCATAAATTTCTCGGCATAATTATCATCTCCGGTAAAACAATGGATTAAAACTGTCTTAAGCTCTGATTTGTAATCAGATAAGATATTATATGTTTCCTCAAAAGCATCACGAACATGAATTAAAATTGGAAGATTATTTTTTATAGCTGATTCAATATGTAATTTAAAAGATTTAATTTGATTTATTGGTTTTACATCATAACTGAAATCAAGACCAGTTTCGCCAATAACCTTTATCTTGGTTTTATAAGAGTCAATATGTTTATCTAATAATACTTTGAAGCTTTCCTCATCTACTTCGTTACATAGATATGGATGATGCCCGATAGAAAGGTCAATAAAATCATAATTTTTTACCAAATTATAGTCAGTTTCAATTTCATATAAATTAGAGTTCACAGCCAAAAATCTCGAGACTCCCCCTTCTCTTCCTTCAGTTATTATTTGATCTACAGAATTAATGAGATCTTTATGGGAAAAATTAACATGTGCGTCTGTTAACACGACTTTTAACCATCTATTCTCATAAATACGGGTTCGGGCTTTGATATTTTAAGTGATTTTTTTTCTAAAATTTCTTCAAATTTATCAAAGCTAAGATAAGTTCCATCTAGTCCAAATGTGGAGTAAACTTTTTCCGCACCATTGGGTATAAATGGACCTAAATATTGAGTGATTTTAAGAATACACAAAGATATTTGATCTAATACCTCCTTCATTCTTACTTGATCTGTTTTTCTTAACTCCCAAGGAGCTGATTTATCGACATAGGTGTTTAAATCATTTAGATGGCCAAAAATAATTTTTAAATAACCATCAAAACTATACTTATCCATCATTTCAAATAGATTGTTTTGTGATGAAATGATGTTTTGATAAATATCAAAATTTAAAACTTTATCTGTAAAATCAATTGTTTGATTTGAATTTTTAAATATAAAACTTAATACTCTTTGCATTAAATTTCCAAAATTATTAGATAAATCTCCATTTATTCTATTGATCATTGCGTCTTTTGAAAAATCACCATCATTGCCAAAAGGAACCTCTCTCATTAAGAAATATCTAACTTGATCAAGTCCATAAACATTAATTAATTCAATAGGATCTATTACATTCCCTAGACTTTTGCTAATTTTCTCACCTTCGTTAGTCCACCAACCATGTGCAACGATCTGTTTAGGGGGTTTTAAACCTGCTGCCATAAGAAATGCTGGCCAATATACGGCGTGAAATCTAAGAATATCTTTGCCAACAACATGAATACCTGGCCAAAAATTTTTATATTTCTCACTTTCTTGATCCGGAAAGCCTAGAGCGGATATGTAGTTTGTTAATGCATCTAACCACACATACATAATGTGCTTATCATCATTAGGAACATCTATCCCCCATTTAAAAGTTGTTCTTGAAATAGATAGATCTTTAAGCCCTCCAGAAACAAAGCTTTTTACCTCATTTAAGCGAGATTTAGGATGAACAAAATTTGGAATTGAGTCATAGAGTTCTAATAATCGATCTTGCCATTTAGATAATCGGAAAAAATAGCTCTCCTCCTCCACCCAGGTTAATTCAGAGCCAAAAGAATTAAACTTTTTTCCACCTTTTTCAGTTATTTCATTTTCAGCAACAAAAGCCTCATCTCTGACGGAATACCAGCCTGAGTATTTAGATAAATAAATTTCATCATTTTCCAGAAGTCTATTCCATAGATTTTGAACTGATTTTATGTGTCTATCTTCGGTTGTTCTTATAAAATCATCATTATCCAGATTTAATATATCTGATAATGCTCTAAAGTTTTCAGAGACCTGATCAGTAAACTTTTTGGGATCAACTCCTTTATCTAAAGCTGCTTTTTCAACTTTTTGTCCATGTTCATCAGTTCCTGTTAAAAAATAAGAACCATAACCACGTAATTTGTAAAATCTCTTTAAAACATCAACAGAAATAGACGTATAGGCATGACCTATATGAGGTTTGTCATTTACGTAATAAATGGGTGTAGTAAAATATTTATTTTCCATATTTGATAAGGTTTGAATTAAGTCTGGTAAAATAAATAGCAATTAAATCATTAGTCAATGTATTAAATTTAATACTTTCATCTAAATCATAAATAAAATCAGAATGTAGTTTAATTAGATATCTAAAAAGTTTCTGATTATTCAAAGATTGATTTAAATAAAAACTTAAAACTTTTAAAAAAACCTCAGATGGTAAATTTAAATTATTTTTATCAAAAAGCTTCATACATTCAAAAAAATCTGATGTTTTTAAATTGATAAAGGGTTCGATAATAGAAGATATAATATCATCAGAAATATTCTGATTATGATTAACTGTCGTATTCAATAAATCTTTTAAATTTGTTGTGGTATTTGAAATAGTTTCTTCAATTCTAATAATTCTTGCCCTTGATAAAATAGTATCAGGAACTTTTAAAAGGTTTTGAGAACAAAATATGAAGTAAGTTTTTTGAGGAACTTCTTCAATAATTTTCAATAAGGCATTGATAGAATTATTATTAAGAAGATTAATTTCATTTAAAAAAATGATTTTAGAAAGATCTAAAACATTAGTATGAAGAAATTCCTTCTTTAGTTTTCTTATTTGTTCAATGCTAATTGATTTAGATGTTTCCTCTGGTTTTATAAAAAAAAAAGATGTATCGACTTCATATTGTTTTTGAAAAAAAATCTCTTTTAAAGAATTTTCTATAATTTCTGATTGATAATCAGCTTTTATTTCAATTAAGAAAAAACCATTTTTTTGCGATTTTATAAAACTTACTACCTTATCAATTTGCATCTTTTTAAATTTTCAATTATTTCTTTATGGACAATATCTTTAGGCTTGCTGGCATCTATAGTGATAAACTTTCTTTTACCAACTTTGATTTTTGCAATTTCATCATAATTTTTTTGAATACGTGTAAAATGCGAAGAGTATTTTTTATCAAAAAAATTCTTTTCGCCTCTCATTTTTTTTCTTTCTAGCAGAGTTTTTTTATTAATTTTGAAGTAAAATGTAATTGTCGGGATATATTTTTTTTCAATTTGATTGATTAAATTCAATATTAATAATTTATCTTTACTTGTAATTTTTTGATATGCATAAGTGGAGTCAAAAAATCTATCAAATACAACCAAATTTTTTGTATTCATCGTTGAAAGAAGAGTAAAACGAGATGCAAAAAAAAATAAAATTAAACTTAGATTGTCAAAATCAGACTGAAGTATAATTTTTCTTATTTTTTCTAATTGTTTGTTTCCACCAGGTTCTCGAGTGAAAGTAGATTTGATTTTATTTTTCTTAAAATAATTTTGTAAAAGTTTTATTTGTGTAGATTTTCCAGAATATTCAAAGCCTTCAAAGCTAATTATTTTCATAATTCTGCTTAGTTAGAACCTAAAACTAAATAATAGAGAGCTGAAGTAATTCTTGAAAAGAAACCTTTTTGCTCAATGTTCTCTGAGGCTAATAATGGATATTGTAATTTTTTATCAGCATAAGAAATTTGAACTAATCCTATCTGATCGTTAATTGATATTGGAGTTGGTATAGGTTCTTCAACAAGAACTTCAACTTTCATATCAGAGATGTGGGTTTTAGGAATACTAACACTAATATCTTGTTGTGAGGATAGTTTAACCTTTTCTTGTTTACCAAGCCAAGTTGAAGCTTCTACCACCACTTCCCCCTCTTTGTAAAAGTCAACTAATTGAAAATTATTAAAACCCCAGTCCATTAATCTCAAAGACTCTTGCGCTCTAGCTCGTGAAGTCTCTAAGCCATTTAAAACTAATAATAATCTTCGGCCTCCCCTTTCTGCAGAACCTACCAAACCGTATCCAGCAGCTTGGGTATGACCAGTTTTAAAACCATCAGCACCATCAAAAGAGTATAAAAGTGGATTTCGATTATCTTGCTTAATTCCACTATAAGTAAATTCAGTTATTCCATACATTTTATAGAGCTCTGGATGCTCGTTGAGAGTGTATTCCGCAATTTTAGCTAAATCTTTAGCAGTTGTGTAATGGTTGTCATTTGGCCAACCACTACTATTAACAAAATTAGAATTACTTAAGCCAATTTTTTTTGCCAAATTATTCATTTCTATCGCAAAAGTTTCCTCAGAGCCTGAAATACCCTCCGCTATTGCAATTGAAGCATCATTACCACTCTGAACCACGACACCGAGAAGCAAATCAGAGACTTTTACTTTTTTGTCTACTTCTATAAACATCTTGGATCCGCCCATTTTCCATGCCTTTTTGCTTATTAGAAACTCTTGATCCATCGACAGAGTGCCATCTTTAATCTTTTCAAAAGCCATTAAAGCAGTCATAATTTTAGTCATACTAGATGGATATGTTCTCTCTTCAGAATTTTTATCAAGTAGCACTTCGCCAGTCGAAAGATCTATTAGCAGAGCTGTTTTAGCGATACTTTCAATAGCATTAGAATTAAAAGTAAAAAATATTAGAGAAATCGATAAAATTAATGAATTAAGGGTATTTTTGAGCATTCGTATATCCATTTCTAATTAGAAAATCTATTTTTAGATTAATATCATTTTTTTCAAAAGGACCAGCAAAAACATTGATTTGGTTCTCATTTTTTTCGAATATAAGGCCTAAATTTCTAATTTTATTGGTAATTAACTTTGCAGAACCAATGTCATTATAGCTGTCAATAAGCACTAAACCTTCATAGTTCTTAGATAAAATTTCAATTTCTTTAATTTTTTCTTTATCAAGGCTTGCGCTTAATTCTGTTTGCTCATCCTCTAAACTCTCAAAAGAAATCTCCGTATCATCCATTTTTACTCTGCTTTGTTCTTTTGAGCCCTCAACCTTTCTCAATCTAAGGGAGTCATCTTTTAAATATTCAATATAAATTCTTGAATTTACTTGCAATAGAGAGGACAAGTTTTCACTTATTTGTAATTTGCTGTTAGTTTCATTTTTAACATTCCTAACAACAACGTATTCACTCAAATCATTAGGATTAGAGATTTTTGCAACACCAGGATATGGCAAATTTTTATGTGAAATTTCATAGTCACCTAGATTTTCAGATATTGTGAAACTCTCTAATGTTGATAGTTGTATTTCATAATCCTCTATATCCGATAAAATTACAGAAGTTTTGGTGAAATAAGACTCTTCAGATACCTTTTCAGTAGCTATATTTTCTTTTTCTTCTACTACTACAGGAACAGTACAAGATGAAAGAAATAGTAAAAACAGTAATTTATGAAAATTATTTAATTTTATCACTTAAAAGTCCTACAGATAGGGCATAATAATTAGAACAGTTATATGACAGGATATTTAAATAGTTATTATAAACAATGAAATATCTATAATCATTTTCCTCTCTGCCCATTCTTACTAAATAACTATCTATGTTTAAGCTATCTACTCTATCTCCATTTAATTTTTGAAAATTCATCTCTCTAAAGGCTGATAAAGGTAGTTTTTTAGATAGTTTTTTTATTGCTAGACATCCTTTTTCTCTTTTAATGAAAAGCTCTTTTTCTAATTCTTTGATGTTTGTTGGTGGAATTACTTCTCTACCCCATGTGTAATTTGGATCCCATTTATTAGATCCGACACCTTGGAGATATCTGCCAATTGACGCTAATGAGTCTTCAACATCTGTCCAAATATTCTTTTTCCCATCATTATTAAAGTCTTGAGCGTAGTTTAGAAAGCTAGATGGCATAAACTGATTTTGACCCATTGCTCCAGCCCATGAACCCTTAAAATTTTCCAAATCTATATGACCTTCCTCAATGATTTTAAATGAATTGAAAAGCTCCTTAGTGAAGTATTTTCGACGTCTTTCATCGTATGACATAGTGAGTAAACTCTCTATAACTGGATAATTACCAGTAATTTCTCCATAAGCAGTTTCTAACCCCCATATCGAAATAATAAATCTAGGTTGAACATTATAAATTTGTTTAATATTTTGTAATAAATTATTGTTTTCATTGTATTTATTTATACCATTTTGAATTCTTAACTTCGAAATTCTTTTTTCGATATACTCAGAAAAAGTTAAAGTGAACTCAGGCTGACATTTGTCATTTTCGATAACTCTTTTATTGACCTGGTAATCTTGAATTAATGTCTTCACGAAATTCTTATCTAAGTCATATTGAGGGGCATTTTCTATAACCTCCACTTTCCAGTTATCAAATTGGGAAAAATCATAATTCTCTAAAACATCACAATTTTTGGGGTCATGGGAGTAAGATGATTTTACAAGTAAAAATAGAGTCGAAAATGTAAGGATTATTAATTTGTGCATAGTCTTAGATTCCTTATTTAGACGTTGATTATATATCTTTTAGAATGATCTTTTTGATCTGTTTTGTAAGTATACTTTTGCTAATTCTCTCTTTTCTGGTATATTGTATACATGGAATTATCAAATGTAGGTAAAAGATTTGTTTATACTTCAATAATAATGATGTTTTTATCTATGGTTTTACCATGGGAATCTCTTTCTGATTATACTTATTCAGAATCAATGGGGCTTTTAATGAATATCATCCCTGCCGTAATCTTTGCTGTTAGCGCTTTAATGGTAATACTTAAGCCTCTTGCATCTGCCTTAAGCAAGCTTGGCGTAAATTACATCTTATTGTTGTTATGTTTATTAAATGCCATAGTTCTTTATTTTGGAATGCAATACTATCCTGATACTTACACTATTGGATATTTATTATTCCCCTCCTCTGTTATCGTTTTTATGCTAGGAACAATTTTTAGCGTAAGAAAAGTTGACGGTTCTAAGGCTTAGTTTTTAATTTCAGGTTGTTTTTTAAATTATAATCGTTATTAAATAACGTCTATTACTGCTTATTCGGAAGGATGGCTGAGCGGTTGAAAGCACCGGTCTTGAAAACCGGCAAAGGGGCAACTCTTTCCTGGGTTCGAATCCCAGTCCTTCCGCCACTTAAAATATTTATTCCGAAATTATTATTCTTGTATTTGTTCCTATGGAGATAGTAACTTTTGATCCGATTGGTATTTGCTCATCTCCTGACTGAACTATAGATATATCTTCATCGCTGTCTTCAATATCTACAACATATTGAAAACCATTATGATCACCGAGTCTTGATGCTACCGCATTTCCTATAATGGCACCACCAATAGCTCCAACAACCGCTACTGTATCGCGACATTCGTCATCAAAAATACCTTCGCCGCAACCAATAACAGCTCCTAATAGTCCTCCAGTAATAGCACCTAGCCCATCATCCTCACCTTTGATTTTAACGGGTTCCGCGGCAACGAGAGTACCGTATTTCACTGTATTTATTCTTTGAGTATCAGATTTATTAACACCATCGATCATGTTGTTGCAACTTATAAAAAGTATAGATGATAGGACTATTAATTTTTTAATTAGGTCTGTCATATTCAACAAATTTCTTTAATGAGTTTGTCAAAAAATCCTCATAATTGTCAATATCATATTTTTGTTCTTCTTTTATTTCTAAATATTTAGGATCTAATTTGAAATCATAGGAAGGTTCAAAGAAAAAAGGGATAGAAATTCTTTCTTCTTGGTTAAATAATACACGATGATTGGTAGCTTTCATCTTTCCATTAGTTAGATATTCAAGAGCTAAACCGCTATTAACAACATAAGCATTTGGATCATGAGGTACATCATGCCATTCTAAGGTATGGCGATTTTGAACTTGAAGACCGCCTTTCTTATCTTGGTATAAGATTGTCATTATTCCACTATCAACATGCGTCTCACAACCTAAAGCAACACCATCTTGTTCTGATATTTCAACTGGTTTTTCTTGTTTTGGATAAAAATTAAATCTTAGTGTAGATAGTGTTTTTGGTCTTACAAAAGCTTTATCGGCCAAATCTAAATTTGAGGAGTAGACGCTAATAATCGATTTGAATAATCTCATTCCCAGTTCAAAAATAGAATTATAATAATCATCAATAACAATTTGCCACTCAGGATTTAAGTAGGACATATCATGATTAACTTCAAATTTTTCTTTTACTAAGAGATCTTTCATGTCATCAGATAATTGAGGATCGCCAATATCTAAACCTTCTTTTCCATTAACAGAACTAGGAAAATATCCTCGATAAACTGTATCTGTATTTGGATTCCACTTTTTAGGAGCAATCTTTAATTTTTCTTTATCTGGAGAATGAAAAAAATGTCTACAAGTAGAGAGTAATTTATCAATCTTGGTATTGGAGATCCCATGGCCAGTCACTGTAAAAAAACCAATCTCTTCAGATGCCTTTTTTATCTCCTTTGCAACATTTTTATAACTATCATCATTAAAATCAGAAGATAATAAAGAAGAGATATCTATATTGGGAATATAACTATTCTGCATCGCCTATCTTAAAATATAATTTTTTAATATATTTTTGTTTTCTTTTTATTGGAAGTTCAAAAAATTCATCGGGGGTAATCGGTTCACCTATTTTTTTTTGATTTTCAGTCAATTCAGCTAAAATTGATTGATAGTATACTAACCACTCTGCATTAGTTTTTGGCAGTTGTTGATTCATATCTTCCATATTAATAGCCTAACTTTTTATAGAATAACTTAATACTATAAAAAAGATCCTCCTTTTCTACATTATTAATTTGTATAGCTTTTGAAGATTTCATTTTTATAAAATTTTGTTGAACCATATCCAACAGAATGGTTGAAACGTTTTGATTAACTTTATGGAATACTAAATCTATATACTTTTTTTGAAGATTTATCTTAATAATACCTAAAGAAATAGATTGAATTTTTATATTCAAAAGATTTATGAGATTTTTGACTTCTAAGGGGTAACTCCCATATCTATCTTCCATTTCATAAAGAACATCTTTTAATTCCTTATTTGATACAGCGTTTGTTAATTTTCTATAAATTATTAATCTAGATACATCATCTGATATGTAATCTTTTGGAATGTAGTATTCAAAAAATGCATTAAATTCAAATTCTTCAAAAATTTCTTCTTCTTCAGTGCTATGACTTTTAAGTCTTTCTACCTCTTCTTTCAACATGCTTTGATATAATTCGATACCTATTTCTTTTACATGGCCACTTTGTTCATCTCCCAATAGATTTCCAGCTCCTCTAATTTCTAAGTCTTCATTGGCTAATTGGAAGTTAGAGCCTAAATTTTCATAATTGGCTAATACTTGTAGTTTTTTTAATGCAGTTTTATTTATTAATTTTTCGCTATCATGGAATAGATAAGCATAAGCCCTTCGATTAGAGCGCCCGACTCTTCCTCGTAATTGATATAATTGTGAAAGTCCAAACAAATTGGAATTGAAAATTATTAGTGTATTTGCATTTTTTATATCAATGCCTGACTCAATAATATTTGTAGAAATCAAACACTGTATTTCTCCATTGGTGAAAGAAAGGAACACATCCTCTATCTCTTTTTCTTTCATCTTACTGTGTCCAACCCCATAGGATACGTCTAATTGAAGTTTTTTAAGTTCATTTTCAACAAATGGGATATGGCTAATTCGTGGAACAACAATAAATACCTGCCCTCCCCTCGATATTTCATTTGTGATTGCAGTTAAAAAAGAAACTTGTTCATATTTTTGAACATAAGTTCGAATACTAATTCTGTTGGAAGGAGGAGTACCAATTACACTCAAATCTTTTAAACCAAGCAATGACATTTGAAGTGTTCTCGGTATAGGAGTGGCTGATAGAGAAAATAAATGGATGTGAGGATACTTATTAATTAAAAACTCTTTTTGATCTACTCCAAATTTTTGTTCTTCATCAATTACCAAGGTCCCAAGATTGTTAAATTCAATATCCTTTTTAAAAAGACTATGGGTAGCAATAAGAATTTGAGTATCTCCATTTTTTAAACCTTCTAAGATTTGTTTTTTTTCTTTTGATGATGTAAAGCGTGAAAGAGTAGCTACTGGGGTATTGAAAATTGAAAATCTAGATATAAATGTCCTGCTATGTTGCAGAGCTAATAATGTAGTCGGAACTACGATTACAAATTGATATCCTGAAAGATACGTTGCGCAAGCAATACGTAATGCAACTTCCGTTTTACCAAAACCTACATCTCCACATATCAAACGATTAGCTGGTTTTTCTTGAGTTAAATCATCAAGTGATTTTTCAATAGCCGTTAATTGATCTTCCGTCTCAATAAATTCAAATTTTTCATTAAACTTATCTAATTCTAATTGAGAGTAATTTAAGGGATTAATATTTATTGAGTCACGCTTGGCGGCATTTTTAATTAATTTATTAGCTAAAAATTTAATTCTCTTCTTTACAGAGCTTTTTCGGAGTAACCAATCATTAGAACCTAGTTTATCTAAAATGAGATTATTGTCGTCAAAGCCATATCGACTAATTAAATTCAAATTTTCTATAGGAAGAAGTAATTTATCATTATTTCTATAAATCAATCTTATAAATTCCCTGGTCCTTCTATCAACATCAATTCGATCGATGGAAATGAATCTACCTATTCCATGTTTATGATGAACAACAGCATCACCAAGATTAAGGTCATTGAAATTAATAACCTGACTAGTTTTGTCTTTATTTATATTTTTTGAGTATAAGTTTAAGTGAATAGAATTATCTAATTCATAATTTTTAGATATTACTGTGGATTGAAAAGTTAAATTATCCTCAAAAGAAGGGTTGACCTTGATTTTTTCATCATATTCTTTTTGTAGACTTGATAAATTATTTCCTTGGTGAATAAATATTTTCTTTTTTTCATTTTTTAGTTGTTCCAGAGTAATACTGTTATTTGTTAATGAAAAAATAGGTGATGATGATTGTATATTAATAAAATTAATATCCTTTATATCCTCATTATCCAAATAATAAGAATTATAAGGATTAGTTAATTCTGTCTTTTCATATATTGATTTAAAAAAATTGATACGATCAAATAGAACAATATCTGAACGATTAAAACTATAGATATCACGATTTTCTAAATAAGATAAAAGTGAAATCCCTTGACTTGAGTTAATGTTATTTTCAAAATTTGGATTAACAATTGTAATAGAGTCTAATGATTTTTTATTAGTTAATTGCGTTTGGGGAGAAAATTCTTTAATTGACTCAATTGTATTATCAAAAAAAGAAATTCGATAAGGATTATGATGGTAGTTATATATATCAAGAATATCACCTCTATGAGAAAATTCACATCGATTATAAACATTCGCATTATTAACATGTTCAAAACTAACTAAAGTTTCAAGAATTTCACTTATTTTGACCTCTTGATTAAGATCTAGTTTAAAATAATGCTTAGTATCATTCTTAATTAAAAATTTTTTAAGTAAATTATTACAACTGATAATTATTACATTTTGCTTTTGGAGTTTTATTAATTGAAATGATCTTTCTAATAATATCTCTTTACTAGATTTTTCATCGCTAAACGGAAGAGAGTCGTGCGCAGGAAAATAGCAGATATCATCTTGGGGATAAATTGAAATAAGAATGTTATATAAATCTAAGGCAGATTTATCATCTTCACATAAAACGACAGATGGCTTTTCAAAATTCATTATTTTGAGAGATTTATAATAGTCTCATATTTTGACCTTAGATCTTCCATCTCTGGATGAAAAAAAATATCAAGGATTAATTGAGTCTCCTTTTCAACCAATTCCTCTAAAAGAGAGATATCTTCGATGTTTTGTGAGTTTTCGATTTTTTGAAATATCTTAGAAAAAGTAACATCAAGTTCTTTTATGCCTAATGTTTGGCATCGATATTTTAATTTTTTTAATCTATTTTGAATATCAGTCATGAATGAAAATAATTTTAAGTTCTTATATCAAAATGTAGATAAACTTAAAGGCATAGGACCTAAAAAAGCTAGTTATCTCAGAAATTTAGGAATTAGTTCCGTTATAGATGCTTTTTATATCTTGCCCTCAAGAGTAATCGATCGCACACAAGACATAGATTTTAGAAAATTAGAAAAAGGTCAAATAATCACAACTTCTTTAAAAGTAAAAAAACATCACTACCCTTTTAATCCTAAATTGCCTTATGTTATTGAGTGTAGTAAAGGAAAATTAGTCATAAATTTGATATATTTCTCTATTAAAGGGAACTTTTTAAGAAATAAGTTTCCTGAAAACAAAGAATTCATAGTTAGTGGGAAAGTTTCATTTTATAAAAGCAACATTGGTATTGCCCATCCAGATTATATAGAAGAAATAGAAAATGAGGAAAAACTCAGAAGTTTTGAAAACATATATCCTCTAACAAGGGGTATACATCTAAAAGACTTAAAAAAAATTTTTGACTTTGGAAAAACTTATATTGGGAAATATGAAGAATGGATATCAGGCTCAATCCTTAATAAGTTCAATTTTCATAGTTTCTATGAGTCGATTTTAAAATTACATTTTCCTGAAAATAATGAAGATGTTGAAAAAAAAGAACTATTTAGAAAAAGACTTGCTGCTGACGAGTTGATTTCCAACTATTTCGCAATTAGATATTTAAAAGAAAAAACTAAAAAAAAGGATGATAGTTTAGATTTAGATTTTTCATCTCAAAAACAGTTGCTCGGCAAACTACCCTTTAAACTGACAGAAAAGCAAAAAACAATTATCGAAGAAATAAATTCATTAAATAATAGTCATTATCGTGAAACAATTTTATTACAAGGAGATGTTGGATCAGGAAAAACAATTGTATCCTTATTAACCGCAGTTCCCTTTGTAATTAAAGGATATCAAGTTGCCTACATGGCTCCTACTGAAATATTAGCAAATCAAATATATGAAAATCTTAAAAATCTTATTCAATTAGATGAAATTAATGCCGTTCTATTAACAGGCAGTACCAAAAACAAAGATGTTATTTATCAAAATATTAAAGATAAAAAATATAATTTTATTGTTGGAACTCATGCTATCTTTCAAGAAAACTTAACGTTTAATCAATTAAAATATGTCATCATTGATGAACAACATCGTTTTGGTGTAAAGCAAAGATTAATTTTAGGAGAAAAAGGTATTAACACTAATATTCTTTTAATGTCAGCTACTCCTATTCCCAGAACATTAGCACTAGCTCAATATGGGGAAATAGAGCAAGTAGTTTTAAATGAAAAGCCAGCTTTTCAAAAACCTATTATTACAAAAGTTTCAAATACTGAAAAAATTAAGGATCTTATTATTTACTTAAGAAAATCCATAACAGATAAAAATCAAATATATTGGATATGCCCTCTTGTAGAAGAGTCCGAAAATCAAAGTTATAAAGATGTAGAGTCAAGATTTAAGTCTTTGCAAAAAGTATTTGGTTCGAAAGTTGGTTTGCTTCATGGAAAAATGAAAGCTATTGATAAAGAAAACATTATCAATGAATTTAAATCTGGAAAAATAAGTATTTTGGTTGCCACAACAGTCATAGAAGTTGGAATAGATAATAAAAATGCAAATACAGTTGTCATAGAGAACTCAGAAAAATTTGGATTATCACAACTTCATCAATTAAGAGGAAGAGTTGGAAGAGGAAACGAGCAAGGGTATTGTTTTGCTATTTATGGCGAAAATATTACCGATGTATCTAAAGAACGTCTTAAAGTATTTAAAAATAATTTAGATGGCTTTCAATTAGCAGAAAAAGATTTAGAGATAAGAGGAACTGGAGACGTGCTTGGTTATCGCCAAAGTGGCGACTCTCTATTTAAGTTTGTGGATACTA
>Ga0255766_10000870_pt1 | contig 27677 bp, 42 predicted proteins | sample 071ome_23_FD_179966 | JGI IMG/M metagenome (GOLD analysis project Ga0255766, IMG submission 179966) | Coastal salt marsh microbial communities from the Groves Creek Marsh, Skidaway Island, Georgia - 071403BT metaG (version 2) | ecosystem: Environmental > Aquatic > Marine > Intertidal zone >...
GAAATTTTCAGTCAATGGTCTATATTCATAAACTGGATGTGGACCAAGGTGACCCGCTTTCTCATGCGAAACTCGGCGAATCCAACAAATCCTCTTCAATATCTTTTGGCTTACATCATTCAATTTGCCAGGTTTTTCTATAATCAGATATGGTATTTCATAGCTCTGTTTATCGTTGCGTGGTATTTAAAGAAAAAGATAATCTATAAATGAAATGACCATTTGTTCAAAATTAGAAGATAAGCCTCGTCTCGTATTACAAGGTTGTCGTGCTAAAAATGTAGAAGGAACTAAAGATAAATCTTCCGAAGATTTCGTCCCTGGACCAAAGAAACAAGCGTTTTGTAAAATTCACAATATTAAGAGGTTTGGCAAGTGTTCAAACATGCGATGCACAAAGTATGCATGTGTTACTGCGCATATACGCTTATCTGGAGATAAAAATGTATACGTTACTCCATTATGCTCATCATGTAATAATCATAACAACAAGAAGTGGTTTCCCTTAGAAACATATGCGCGAGTCATCAAATTGATACGTGTGCGAACTGTTTTTCTTAATAACCCAGTAGTTAATAAAAGTGTAGATCATATACTTAAAGAAAAGAATCTATAGATGAATACCAAAAACATGAATACCTTAGTTGTTCAGAAGATGCATTCTGATGCTATGTTACCGACCCGGGGCACAGAACTTTCTGCGGGCTATGATCTGTATGCCTGCTCGGACTGCGTGGTCCACGAAGGCAAGAGGTTCGTGGTTCCCACGGGGATCCGAGTCAAGATTCCTGGGGGATGCTATGCCCGCATCGCCAGTCGCTCGGGACTGACCGTCAAACATGGCATCGAGGTGGGTGCCGGTGTCATCGACCGCGATTATGAGGGTGAACTCAGGGTTGTTCTTTTCAATCATGGAAACAGACCGTTTCATATCAAGCAGGGTTATCGTATCGCCCAGTTGATTCTGGAGCGTTACGAGCATTGTGACCTTGTTGAGGACCCGGAACTGTATCCACAAATTCCCATTCAGGATCCTCCGGTGGCTCCCGATCCGTCAGAATTACCAGATCCTCAGTTGACCGCCAGGGGCGTGGCAGGTTTTGGTTCCACTGGGGTTTAAACAAAAAACACTATATTAGTTAAATGACGTTCTTTCCTGCACTTTATGGCAAAGATGCCAATGGAAAGACTCGCATTTGGCAAGTTGAGGTCGTCAACGGAATGATTAGACGAACCACAGGTCTTATCGATGGTAAAAGATCCGTGACGGAACGCCCTCCAGATGCCAAACGCAAGACTCCCATCGAGGAGCAAGCCGCTCAGATGTGGCGAAAACAGGTCAAGTTGGGGTACATGGACAATATTCAACTGAGGTCCGAAGTTGTCCTCAGACCCATGCTGCTCTACTCGTTTAGTTCGAGGTCCTATGGAATTGATGGTGACATTCGCTTTCAGCCCAAGTTGGACGGTGTCAGGATGCTCGCTGGATTTTCGGGTGGTGGACTATTGCTTCAATCCAGGAATGAACAGAGGATCGAACATTTGACTCACTTGGAAAAGGCTTTGGAGGGAAAGTTGGAGGAAGGTGAGTTCTTGGACGGTGAACTCTTCTGCAAGGACTTGGATTTCGAACAGATCACCAGTGCTGCTAGGGGTTCAGAAAGTCCCTACGCACCCAAACTGGAATTTCACTGCTTTGACTACTTTCGCCTAAGTAAGTTGGAGATGCCCTTCATGGAACGCTATGAGAGGCTCAAGGAAATTATCAAGTCAATCAATCATCCGATGATCAAGATTGTTCCAGCCTATCAAGGGACCGCCAAGGATGCTGACAAATATCACGACAAGTTTGTGGCAGAGGGTCACGAGGGTGTGGTGGTGCGCGTGGCCGAAAGTCCCTACTTGCTCAATAAGCGGTCATCCCAGTGCATCAAGTACAAGAAGATGATGACCGAGGAGTTTGAAATCGTGGGCGCCGAGGAGGCAGAAGGCAAAGACCGTGGGACGCCCATTTGGATCTGCGAGACCAAGGACGGTGACACATTCAAGGCCCGACCCAAGGGAACCATGGAAAGTCGAAGGGAGTTGTGGAAAAACCGAGGCAAGTTGATGGGCGAGATGCTCACCGTTCAATTTCAGGGACTCACCCAAGACGGCGTCCCTCGCTTCCCCGTGGCACTCGCCGTAAGAAATTATGAGTAATATTAATATAATGGTTTCACCAGAACAATTACATAGTCTCAGATTGTCGCGACCAAATCTCATGCTAATTCATGTAGGTTCACAGAAGCATTTTCAGAATTGTAGACTTCCGAATTCGATCAACTTTCCCATGGCGGAGTTTGATCGCATCAATGCCATCCTTGCCGGTGAAAATGACCCCAAGCGGATCGAAAAGAGGTCCTACGAGGAAAAGGTGCTTCGGGAGCGCTCCGATCGCCTGTTGCTGGCGCGGGGCAGGGTGATCACTGCAACCGACGATGCCAACAATGCTCGAATAGAAGAGAATAGCGCAAGAATTGCTTTTGAACAAGTGAGACCGTTGAAGAATATCGAGCCCCTGGAATTTGCCGAGAAGTCCAAGAAATTTGAAGACGCAACCAAACTGAAGATCAATAAAGAGACCGAATTGGAGAGGGCCTTTCGCATGTATGATGTTGAAGTCGCCAGACAGAATGAACCCATCGTGATGCCGACGACGAAGTCTGAGACGCCAAGTGAACCACCTCAAAAAACTGAAAAGGTAACTTACTTGGATGTGGAAAAGCGAGGGGAAGGACTTTTCTCCGGAACCGGTCGAACATTTCCTGGATTCGACCAAGCCATAGTACTTTACGGAAACAACAAACAGTCACTGGTTGCCAAGATGGCCAAGGTTCACATGAACGAATATGGGTTCACTAACATATTTGTCCTTGAAGATGGTCTGGAAGGGTGGAGGGACAAGGGTCTCCCTGTGGAGGGAGATTGTGATGTGATGTTAATTAGAGAATACATTCGATAGTAAGATAAATGTCAGAAATCCGTGTTGAGAAGCATGGGTTCGTACGTCTTGTCGATACAATGCCGAGGGAGGATCTTGACCACGCCATAGTGCAAGCCGCCCGCGTTTCGTATGGAGAAGGCACAAAGAGTGTTCGGAGTGACCGCGGACTAATTCGCTACCTGCTCCGTCACGCCCACACAACCCCTTTTGAGATGGTGGACTTCAAGTTTCATATCAAAATGCCTATCTTTCTGGCTCGGCAACACATGCGTCATCGGACTGCCAGCATCAATGAAATTTCGGGTCGCTATTCGCAACTGCCCGAGGAGTTCCACGTTCCGGCAGAGTTCCGTGGCCAGTCCAAGGTGAACCACCAGGGGTCCGATGGAGTGTTGGATTCGCCCGAGTCCATGGTTCTGTTGAGGGACCAGAAGGCTTCGTGCGAACAGGCATTCGAGGTCTATCAAAGACTATTGGACCACGGAGTTGCCCGCGAGACGGCGAGGGAACATTTGCCTCTGTCGACCTACACCGAGTTCTATTGGAAGATCAATCTACACAATCTTCTTCACTATCTGCGTCTAAGGATGGACAGTCATGCCCAACCGGAGATCCAGTTGTACGCCAAGGCGATGTACGATCTCGTCAAACCACTGATTCCAGCGGTCGCCGAAGCCTACGAGGACTACATTCTTGGTTCTGTGACCCTTTCTAGATTGGACCTTGCGAAAATAAAGCAAAATCTTCTTGAGGGGGCGCATGAACCCTACCCTTCACAGAGTGAGGAACAAGAGTTTTTAGAGAAGCTCCGTGCTCTTGGGGTCGCCTAGACTTGTTCGGTGGTTTGTATCGCTCTCCGGGAGCAAGTTCACGGGGTTCAAATGTCTTGGGTAAAGAAATGACCGGTTTAGGTTTAGGTTCTTTCGGTACAACAACCTGTTCATCTTTGTCCTTTTCCTGCGAAGAAGCCGAAATGATTGTTTGAATCCTTTTCCATGTTTCTTCATCAAGTTCTCCACCTCCCAATTCATCTTCACGGAATCCGTAAGAAAGGTAGATCGCCATGCGTTCTTCAAACGTCTTTCCTTCGAGTTTCACGATCAGTTCTTGGCACTGTTTGTTTGTTATGACGTGATATTTGTGCAGTGGCATGCCACATCCTTCCACCGGACAGGGTGGATAGTAGCGTCGCGTGTTCGTGTCACAGCGTTTGTGGCATATTTCATCATTATTACTCAAGTGGACATCAAATTTATCAAGTATAATTTTATTACATATTGAACATTTTGTGAATGGAACGAGACCGAGACGACACTCGTGATGAACGTGGTGACCACAACGAACTTTGGCCTTGCAGACAAAAGGAATCTCTTTGTCGCAGATACTACACATTCTAAATATCTTCCACATCTTTTCTTTAACGCTTCATCACAGTACCACACATCCTGCAGGTGATGAATAAGGTCATCGGCTCGTCTGCAGATCGCGTCTGCTTTTCCACATAGGTAGTCTTCATGGACTTGCACTTGCCACACTTGAACATCCCGTCTTCGTATTCCTCAGGCCTCTTCTCGACCACTTCCTTCTTGGGTTCCTGATACCAAAGATCCCATATCTCCTTGGTGTCGAATGTGTTGGGCTTGAGTTCTCCACTCTTGATCCTGTCCAAAAACTTGGACTTGTCGTTGTTGCGAATCGCGTACACCAGTGATCGCATTCGACTTGCGTAGAGACGTTTGAACTCTGGATTCTTCCAGTTTGCTCGCGTGTCGTTCTCGCTGATGACTGTGGCGTTTTTGAAAGGATTGGGCACCTCGACCATGTAGTCGCTCAGGTTCGATGAAATGTGTTCCGAGATTTTGGCATGCTCGGCTTTGAGTTCGTCGTTCGCATGTTTCTTGTCCAAGAATGATACCCTTTCTGCACGCGTCCAACACTCCTTGGAGTTGATGTAAATATCGCGTTGCAACTGGACCAAACTTGTCATCGTGTCCCTGCGAACTTGTGTGAGTTTCTCGCGTATCTTTTCCATCTTGCCAAGACGACGCATGTTCAGAAGGTGTAAAAGTCTCTTGAGAATTCGTTTCCTCTTGGGGATATCAGGAAGGTCGTGGTATTCGTCTTCCTGGTTGATGAAGATCTTGGGTTTGAAGGAAGGTCGACGAATGAAGTAGCGTTCCAGTTTTTGGTTGATCATTGTCAGACCCTTCATCTCATTTTCCATCTCGTCAATGTCTTTCTTGACCAAAGTGAGCAGTCTGTTGAGTCGTACTCGATCCAGAAGTCTCTTGTTGACCTTTTTGATAGGTGGCGCAAAGGTTTCACCAACCATCTGGTTCTTGATCGCCAAAAGGCTTTCTTGTTTCTCCACCAGTGGTGTCTTGCGCTTTACCAGTCCACTGTCGGTGGTGTCGAATATGTAGTTCCTCTTGGCGAGATATTCCGTCCACACCTTTGAGTTGAACTTTTGGATCTCCCTCTGGTTTTCGTTCACGTCCCTTGGCTTCATTTGCTTGATGCACCAGTTCTTGGCACCCTTGCTAAGGTGGGTGGCCAGCGCATCTGCCTTGGTCTCGCTCACCAACCCAGAGTCAATGAGCGCGGTCGTCACGAGTGCGATGGATTTGGTCTCCATTGTGTCCCTTGGTTCCAATGCCCATTTGGGCATTGTTTTTCTCCCTGAATAATTATTTCAACTTCTTCACCTGGAGGGCTTGAGAGTTCTTATTGCGCCTGACTTCATTGGGATCCTGACCAGGTTTGGTGGCGCCTCCTGCCTTTTTGTAGGTCTTCTGGTGGAGGCTCCAGAATTGCTGAGATCCCACTCGGAAGTTCTGATGGATCTTGGCCTTGTACCAGAACACACAGTCCTCGATTCGGTTGGACTTGGACGTATTGTCCAGCACCAAAACCTCATAGTTTTCTGTGCACGCCGTCATCACCTGGTTGAACATATCGAAATTTGGGAAGATTCCGAAGAATGCCTTGTACAATTTTTCTCGGTTCTGGATTACATTTTCTCGAGCGATGAATACATAGTCCACGTTGGCGCGGAGGTCCGGACTGAGGTCCATGCAGTATTGCATCGTTAACATAAAGAAAATCTTCCAGTGGCGTCCGTTCATGAAACATTGGCGAATACAGGCATCCTTTAGGAACCGTCGATCGTACATGCAATCGTCCATCAGTATAAAGGCTCCAATATCTCTTGATGTCAGTTCCTGCTTCCCTGGCGGTGGTTTCATATTCACCATCTTCCTCTGCCTGTCGATGACCCTCTCTATGATGTCCTTGTCGTACTCACCGTAGATGAACAAGTCCGGAATGAACTGTTGATACCAGTGGTTCCCTTCTTCGGTTGCCGACATCACCACGCCCGCCGGGAGATGCTTTTTGTGATAGAGAATATCCGTCACCAACGTTGATTTTCCTGTGCCACGCTTACCAATAAACACGCATACCTTATCGTCGCCCATTGAAGCGGGGTTGAATTTTTTGAGTTGAATGTTCATATCTATTAGTCGTATGTATTTTTTGAAATCTTTTTTTGACACATCATAATAGTATGCGGCTTGCCGTCACAGGATACCAAGACACCTTTTTGACTGGAGACCCACAACAGAGTTTTTATCAAAAGGTGTTTACGAAAAGGGCTGGATACACGTCTGAGAACCTCCGTCTGGCCTTTGATTCGGATATTGGATATGGCAAGACATCGATTTGTACAATCGACAATGATACTTGTGACATCATAACGGCTTTCATAGTGAATTTCAGATTCGACGATTCTCAAACTGTTCCGCAGGATGCAGGGCACGCATTTATAGAGCGTGCAGAACTGGCAGTCGGTGGACAGACCATCGTGAGTTTGACTGGAGAATACATGGCGGTTGTGTCCGATCTCACGGACAGCCAGAGAACTAGAAACAGCAACAATTCCATTCTGAAGCGCACAGCGACACCCATAAGTTATGGAACGTCATCGATCACGAATCAATTCTTGGTTGAAATACCATTTTTTGGAAAGGGATACGAGAATTCATTTCCTTTACTGGCTCTGAACAGGCATACCATCGAAGTCAAGATAACACTTCGGACGCAAGCAGAGTTGGGAAGTTTTCCTGTACCCAATGTCGTGCTCGATCTACAGGCTGCCTATCTGAACGAAGAACATCGTCAATTCTTCCTTGGAAAACAATTGGACTATGTCATAACACAAGCGCAACTTGCCCGAGTCACATTGGGTGACCTAAATCAAATTCGCTTCAAAACTGAATTTGAAAATCCCGTCAAGGAATTCGTTCTGGTGGTTCAAAATGACTCTGGAACCAGGGGTGTGTTCGACTATAGTTCAGGCGCAAGTGCAATTTATGTGAGTTATTCCAACGACCAGGTGACCCGATGGCGACTATTCTTCAACGGTCAAATCTATTTTGACATAGATCAAATGACAATGAGAGCCATTCAACCCTATAATTATTACAGTCAGACGCCAAGTTATAAGACGAACGTATTTCATGTAGGCGAAGGAACCGTCAATATGAGCCGAATATCCAGTCAGATTTTCGAACTAACTCTTGTTGATAATAGCATATCGCGTAAAGCAAGACTCTACGCGGTAAACTATAACATTTTCCGCTGCCAAGGCGGACTCGGTGGAACTATTTTCGTCTAATCAAGTTTAATCTCGCGACGTTTCTTGTCAGACGTTCGCATCTTGAAGAACAGACGAAGCACACCATCCACGTAACTCGCCTTGTAACCCTCATCCGATACATCCACGTAACTGGGCAAATCGAATGAGGCACTTCGGTTCTCGCCGTAGCCGATGGTCACCTCGTGGTCGTCCGAAGAAAGCATGATGTGAATGTTGTCCTTGCCCACTCCAGGGAGGTGCATCTCAATCTCAAAACCTTCATCCGTGGTGTGGGTACGCTTGTATAGATATCTGTCAGCCATTTTAGTATTAAACTGCTTCTCCATGTTGGGAAGCTCATTCAGAACCTTGGACGTCGTGTCCAGAAGGTCATAAAGATCGCCATGCCGAAGAAAAGGTAAAAAAGCCATTGTACTTTATCTTGGAATCTTTTCTTTAATTATTTTCCACTCCTCCCAGTTCGGAGATCTCGTGTCCGCCACACAGACCTCAGCGATCAAGCGCATCGGCGTGGGATACACCGAATACACTTTGGTGTATGGGAAGAATGAATACAAGTGACTCAGGTGAGGCGTGTGCTTAATAGGAAGATCCTCAACTTCACATTCCCAGCCAAGTGAATGCAGTGGATCAATCTCATACTGCTTTCCGATCTTTCCGTATGGACTGAAATTTACGACATTGTAAAGTTTTCCAAGGTTGTCTGGGTCAGGAACGGTAGCGTGATTGGTTGAGATTGTGATGTGTGGGATGTGTCTGAACTTGTAGACCTTTGTCAGAAGACGGTGATTCAGTGGCACCAGCCAAACAGAATAACCATACATTACTATATATGCAGGATCTTTCTTTAAGCCAGAAGGCGGGAGTTGCCATCGCAGTTGCTCCGACAGTTCTGATGTTTGGTCCAATTCCAATCTTTCTGGCTTCGGGGGATTACTGGATGCGTCAAATAGTTAAACATAAACTCCAAGATAACAGTGTGAAGTTCAAGCCTAGGTAGCCTCTTATGGAGTGGATTGCCTGGGTGATTTCACATTGTTCTCCGGTAGCTCATTAGGTAGAGCGCAAGACTGTTAATCTTGAGGTGATGGGATCGAAACCCATCCGGAGAGTTTTTGTTGATCTGTAAAAATTACTTGTCAACAAAGTACCTGCGGGCCAGATAGAAACCGACCGCAACGATGAGACCGCTGACAGCCAGTCCGGCCATGCTGCGAGATCCATCCTTGGACATAAAGTTGGGAATGTAGATAGCCAACTTTGCCTGGACATCGGGATAGAAGACCAGAGCAACCAGTGCTGCAACGATAAGCGCCTCATACTGCTCCTTGGTCAAACCGAGAGGATATTTCTTCTCCTCTACCACCTGGACGGGAGCCGGGGCGGGGGCCGGAGGAGGCGTGGCTGGAGGCTGAGGTGCCTGAGGAGCCATCAGCATTTCGTGGGGAGCCACGGACGCCTGAGGTGGGATCACGGTGTGCATATCTGCCGACATCATATTGTTCATGGGCTCCTCATATTCGAGATCCGAGATGGGAGTGGAAAAAGCCATGCTACTCATCTGCATCGGTTTATCTTGCTGTTGAGTGTCATTATTTTTTCGCTCCAAAGCAGCCCTTTGTGCTTCGTATCCAGTGTCTCTGTCAGTCTGAGTTCCAGGCTTTGGAACATTCAGACCCGTCCCACCACCATTGTCAGGAATACTTGGGCTGTAGGTCAGAGGCGTACCACCACCTCCACTGGAATTCAAATCGTACATTTCCATTTCTATTATTGAAAAATAATCATTTGAGACGACACTGACGCATCTTATTGATGGCCCGTTGCTGATGCCATCTAACCTGGGTTGGTGCAATATTCAATATCTGTGCAATTTGTTCTACCGATAGTCTGTTTATGTAAAGGTACGATATGATTGCCCTCTCGCCATGAGAAAGACATGCCATGATATCTTCGACCTCCGCGAAAGATTCCGATTCCGATTCCGGTTCGGGGTTGTATACCTCGGCCACCGGTAGGTAGTCCATGGACTTCCTGGTCTTTTGAACATACCTTGACATGTATGACCTTATCCATGGATAAGCGTAGGTTGATAATTTAACTCCCTTGGATGGATCGTACTTGACAATCGCGCGGTGCAGTCCCAACGTCCCCTCCTGAATAAGATCCTTCCTAGAAATACCAGGTCGCTGATATCTGTAGGAAAGTTTATGAACCAACCCAAGATTCTGGTGCATAATCTCAGTCGTGGTCTTCATGTTTTTCTAGTTTCCGCCTTTTTTCTTTAAACGAAGATCGCCTTCCCACCGCGCAGACGAAGCACCAAGTGGAGCGTGGACTCCTTCTGGATGTTGTAGTCCGAAAGGGTCCGACCGTCCTCCAACTGCTTCCCTGCGAAGATCAACCGCTGCTGATCCGGTGGGATTCCTTCCTTGTCTTGAATCTTTGCCTTCACGTTGTCAATGGAATCCGAGGAATCAACCTCTAGCGTAATAGTTTTGCCTGTCAATGTCTTCACGAATATCTGCATCCTTAATATTAATCTCCAGAATTATAAATGATTGGCGTCGTCGCTTTAACTACCTTTTTGGTATTCTTCATTGAAGGGCTCGTGCATTACAATATTGGCAAGAATAAGTTGACCAAGTTACAGTTTCCTCAGGGTCGGGAAATTTTGCAGTGGATCTTCACGCTGACCTTCTTCAGTCTGCTGAACGGCGTCCTGGCATCCTACGCCGAGGAGGTCGTGTAACGTGAACTTCGCATGATCTTCCACAGAATGATGATAAGTATGGTTATAGTAATCATATGAATGATTGCGGTGCAAGTTAAATAGTAGGTCAGATGTAATCTGAGTGGTTTCCACAGACGCGTGTGTATGTCTGGGTGACTGAAAATCATTTCTAGCGCTTGAGTAGTTAAATCCTGTTCCTCCTCCTTGCTCATGGACAAGTTTCTTAAAACCAAAAAAGATAATATCTTTGATAAATGCGAGCCAGGCAAACTATTTCTAGTCAAGGGCTGGTCTACGGCACAAATTTGCAAGACCATTGGTGCGTCGGCGGTCTATGTGGGGACCGACACCCTGCGTTCTCAAAATGTCACCGAGAACTTTTTCGGTTTCATCGGATTCAGCAAGGCTGACATTGTCATGGATGATTCGTCTATGATCAAAAATGAGTTGCCCGGTTGGCGATGGATCCAACAGAATCGGATCAAGATTCACTCGAGAATATTCATACCTTGTGAAAACAACTTGGACACCATTCAAATTCAAGACAAAACCTTGGAACCGGAAAATAACAAAGAGGTCGTGGAAACACTCCACCAGAGAGACCTGTTCAAAACTACCAAGGAAATCATGGACGAAGTTCTAACCACCAAAGGAAAATTCAAGGTGAATGACTATCTCGGTATGCACATGGATGAACCTGGAAATCGCATGGGCATCGTGCAAGAAAATTATGTCCAAGCCAAAGGAATCACCATAGAAGAATCATCCGCGATTGCAGACCACCTCGTCGAAGCAGATTACTGGGATAATATGATGTATTCAACTATGTACAATGAACAAATACACGAACAATTTGTTTTGTCTGCGGTGATAAATCCATGTGCCATCATTCAAAATCGCATCCAAGACAATAAGATGGCGGCAGCCAGAGTGTGGACAAAGGATTTCAATATGCGTCTCAAGAAATCTTTGGAAAAACATTGGGTTCGTTCGGATCCAGATACTATGCAAGTTCTAAGACACAAACCCGAATTCATACCTGAATACTGTACAAACTCAAGTGGCATCCACTTCATCAATCAGACATCATTTGGAACAAAGATAAAGAATGATGTCCTGAAGTCCATCAAAGGTGTCTTAAAGGAGAGAGAGCAAGACTTTTTATAACAAGCATCATGAGGCGCCCCTATGCCAGAGATGACGAGTCCGACGATGGAAGTGATGCTGGGTTTGGTGGCGAGAACTACAACATTGACACCATAGGAAATGATATCCACTTCACAGGTGAAATATCTGATGAATCCATGCACGACCTTATTGTTCAGGTGAAGACTCTGGAAAGGAAACTTCTTAGTGTCAGGGAATACAAACCAAAGATTACTCTTTATGTCAGGAGCGATGGTGGCGACTTCTTTGCTGGTCTGAGTTGCATGGATCACCTCAGGAGACTCAAAATCAAGTTGGTCACAGTCGCGGATGGTTTTTGTGCCAGCGCAGCCACCTTCGTTCTCATGGGTTCCAAGCACCGAAGGATTATGCCTCATGCCCACTTGCTCATCCACCAACTTTCCACAGGCGCCATGGGAAAGTATGAAGAACTCAAGGACGAAATCAAAAATTGTGACAAACTCATGGAGACCCTGCGCAAGATCTATACCCAGTATACACAAATCCCAGAAGACAAATTGAACAAGTTGCTCAAGAAGGACATCTACTTTACCGCCGAAGACTGTGAACGGTGGGGGATTGCCAAAAATAATATGTGATATTTACAAATAAGAACATGAACATGAAGATGCCTAAGTTGTCTCAGCAGGCCATGATCGTCGCCTTCGCTGCCGCCCTCCCGGTGCTGGCCTCGGCGTGGAACATGCGTGTTCTCGATGCCGCCGTCCTGGCTCTGTCAGGGGCGCTCGCCGTCTACAACGTCAACTGCCTCACCGCAGGCAGCTGCAACACCTGGGCTACCGTGGTGTCCGTCTCTTTCTTCCTCATGACGATCCTGCAGCTCATGGCGCCGCGCGAGGGTCTTGAGGGAGAGGAGGAGATGCCCAAGGAGGAGGAGGTGATCGTCACCGACAAGGAGGAGGTCACCGAGGTGCCCGCCGAGGTCGAGGTCGAGGAGAAGCCCGCCGCTCCGGCCGCCGAGCCTGCCCCGATGGAGGCTAAGATGCCCGCCGAGGCCAAGCCTGCCGCTGCCGCCAAGCCCGCTCCCATCATCACCACCGATGAGGAGTTCGAGCTGCTCAAGGCTCAGCTGATGGCGTAAAGTTCACTGCAGCTTCATAGAGATCAATCCCGTGGTCAGCGACCGCACAACAGGCTAGCGAAGACGCCTCGAGCTGCTCGAGGTCTGGCTTGTAGCCGTAGGGACTGGTAATGAAACATCCCTTTACGTGTTTGAATCCCCAAGCACGCAAAGGAACCCGAGGGATAGGATCGTTCACATCCACAAATCGGAAACTGTTGTCGATCACAGCGTCGAAGAGGTTTCGGAAGTGTCCACCTCCAACCCGTGGCGATCCGTAGGTCACGCAGTAAGTCTCCACGTCACCCTCCACATTCTGCTCCACGTCCAGGGCACAGAGCGTAGAAAGTCCGCCACCAAGTGAGTGACCCGTGCAGACCACCTTGGGGTTCGCCATATACCTGATCGTGTCGATGATTAACGTTCGACCACTCATGTACTGACCCAGGAAGCCAGCATGAACCCTGCACTCGTCGGGCAAGAACGGTGTCTTCACCCGAAAGGTCAGAAGGTCCGTGCATACATCATTCAACTGATCCGTCTCGGTGCCACGGAACACCACCCACGTGATACCGTCTTCAGATTTGATGAAACAGTCCAGACCGGTCTCATCACTGCTGATGGGCTGAAAACCATCCCGACACATTTCAGCCTTGTCGTAAGATTTCTTGCAAAGAGATGCACACTTTCTAATGATTTTCCTGGATTCCTCCTTCATCTTTATACTTGGGTGGCATTTTCTTCATCTGAATCTGTCGCCACTTCTGGCTGACGAAGCCCCTGAAGAGTCTGCGCCACCCTCTGCTCCTCGAACGTCGGTGGGAATACCTCGGGTCCGTCCGAAAAGGTCACACTGGACGTCCCAGGCGATGGCGGTGGCACGTCGTAGTTAATGTTCTTGGTGCTGAAGAACCGCGACGCCGCCCTCTTGATTCGCTCCGCGGAACTGACCTGGAACTTCTCATGAGCCTCCTCGCTGAAGGGTGTGATCTCGCGGATGTCAAGAATCTCGGGACGCGCGAAACTGTGTGCCTCCTTGGGAAACCGCTTTTCGAACATCTTCAAAATGTCACCGGGAATAGGCGGACTCTGCTCTATCAGACGGTCCATATCGAGCTTGGTCATATTGATGTACTCGTGCCCCGACATTGACCTCTCCTCGGGTGGCAAACTCAACTCCAGACGCATGTGACGCGACATCTTCCCGTATGTTGCTGCACTCACCCTGTGTGCCTCCATGAGCTCGTTCACTTTGAGGAACTGAGCGATAGTTGTTGCGATCGCTGCAATAAGGTTAAGACCACCAATAATTAGGGGCACGGTTGATTGTGTGTTGGAAGGGAATGTACCCTGGGCAAAATTTGCAGTCCCAGTCACCGTTGAAATGATGATGATTGGAATTGTAAAGCGCATACTCATCTTTTTGTATTTCTGATAGGACGTGAAGTGAAGAAACCGATAGGTCGCAGCGACCTCTCCCCATATTTTGAGGATGCCTGCCTGCTGTGGATGCCAATCTGCTTCACTTACCATCTCTATCATAACTAACTACTTTCTTCTCATCTGCTCCTCTCCCTTGTTCACAGGTCGCTCCACCTGACCGTAACGCGAATCAAGACAGTTCTTCGCGTAGGCTTCCCATCTCTCGGCCCACTTGTATTCACCCTGAGATCGCCAGTGGTTGGCATACTTCTCCGCTTCCTCCGCCTCGCGGATCTTTTGTGGAGTCGGTGGTGTGTATCTTGTCGGGGGTCTTCGCATTTGTCTTCTTTGTCTCCACTTCTTTAAGTGCGTGCTCAATGATATTGTTCTGAATGCACCAACGAACAAAGTTCAATTGACCGATCGTGGTCTTTATGTTCTCGCCGTTCACCATGAAATCGATGCGCTCCGTTCGACAAAAGGGATCGAATAACTTTTTGCTGTAACCTTCCAGCGTCGATTTGTACTCAATGTGCACTGTGAATACGCGCCCAGAAACCTCTTTCTGGTAACTCACGTTGTTCTTTTTTGCGTAGTTAGTCACGAACCACTCAATGGTCCGAAGAGAAATACCGTTGATTCGGTGATTGATTATATCCAGTAATTTTGAACCGTTTTTGGGATCATCGTAAAACCGCTCAAGACTCTGGAGAAGAAGTTTAGAACGTCCTTCCATACTAGTAATTAGATGCGTTTATTCTTTAAGACCCGAACGAAGGCATGACTCGGTTCGGTAAACTGCTCCGTCTCGCGTTGTTGTTTGTCATCTGCTCATAAGCCGTCGGCATCGCATGCTTCTCGCAGTATCCACGAAGGACGGCCGGCGTGGAACACTTCTTTTCGCGATTGTCCAAGTGACAACATGTGTACATGCACTGGTACTTTGCCATCGTCTTGTACATGTCCTGCTTGTAAAGACTTGGATTGTCCATGAGTAACGCTTTTATGGCATTTTCAATACATTGATCTGCATAGATCTTCATCTTGCGATCCACATTCGTTTGTAACGCTGAAAATTCACTTGTCAAGTCCATCTTGTCTTTGTTTGAGTTATTCTTTTAAAAGTTTATCGAGCGTTAGATGTAATACTATGGAACGAGCATGGGAACTGTTCTGGAAGTTGGATCAAAGGGATAAAATGATCCACGTCACCAGTCCATCTGAGTGGGTCGAAAACAAAGACCACTGGACCAAGACCTGGCTCGAATACAAAAATAAGATACCAGGTTTTATGCGACCGTTTATGTTCATGAACCCTTTTTCGTTCTACATGGAATATTGCTATAGGATGGTGTCCGAGTCAAACGAAACTCTTCGAATGCCACTTGTACCTCCGGAGTCTGAGGTACTCTTTGACGGCTGCACCAAAAGTGAGCAAACAGAATCGCGTCCGAGATGTCGTGCCATCGAGAACTCGTCTCGGGAATCGTCCCTGGATGACGGTGACGCGCCAGAGCCAGACTTCGTTCCTTTCGGCCCTCATAGTCCAGATGGTTCATCGTGAAGTATGCATGAACCGAGTTAGGGCTCACCAGATGCGCCTTGCGACGATATTTAAACAAAAGCAGCGATTGTATTTCAAGAAGACCGCCTGGTGGCTGCCGTTCTAGCAGGATGACGTCCGCCTTTTCGAAGATCGGATGATACTCCTGTATAAAGTGAGCCACCAGGTCTGCCATCTCATTTGTGTGCGGTATGTCACACTTGTGAAAATCCACCCGCTTGTGAGGCATTTCCGTCAAATCAACCTTGTGCCACTTTTCTAGTTCAGGGAAATGTCGGGGATGCTCGTCCCACCAAAATTCAACCATACCAAGGTTCTTCAACCCAATATCGATGGATACAATGTTCATCCATATTATGTTCTTTAATTTCTTAATTGATAGTAGATGATAAAGGATTTGTTCGAGGAGAAATATGGCATCAGCCTCGGAGAACGACTGGGCACTGAAAGCAGTTACGGCGTTGTCTATGTGATGCCCCAGAAGTCAAGGATCGTCAAGATCTTTTACGCCAAGTCCGATGATCACGCCAACCGTGAAATTGCTATCAGCACCATCATGGGCGAAAACGGTATCGGACCCAAGTTGTACAACGCCGGAAAGATGAAAGAAGACTACTACTACATGGTCATGGAACGCATCTCAGGCGACCTCTTAACGATGCCAAGGTGGATGCGTAAAAAGTACGAACCCCAGATTAACGATCAGATTCGCAAACTCATGACCAAGATGCACAGTCTCGGATTCATCCACGGCGACCTCAAGTGGGACAACATCGGCTACAAAAACATGAAGCAGGCGGCACCCAAGATCTATATCATCGACTTTGGTATCTCCATCAAGTTTCCTAGGGACATCCGAACCAACGTCAATATCACAGAAGGAATTGCCCGCGTCTATCGTGGCGTCGGGTTCAGACCGCGAAACTTTGTCAAGTCCCCGAAAGATCTCAGTGGTGCACTGAAACGCGCCATGGAAGAAATCAGACAGAGCAGCGTCAGACGAACCAAAACCCTGAACGTCGACAACATCATGACCGCTGCACTGAACGTTGTAAACAACAAGCCCTTGAGGGTCAGTATCCCCAAGGATAAGCGCGTCCCAAGTCTCCCATCCAAGAAGAGGATGGCGTTGAGTCCAATTGATCCACCCTACACCGAGATGTTCAATGGAGGACCGCCGGTGGTACGGGTTCCGCCTCCGAGGAATTATGACCCCCTGACCTTGGCCAACGAACTCAATGAAGTGCTTTCGGTTGCACTGGATCCCAACTGGAAACCATCGACGCCCAACAATACATTCGACCCCAACGCCTACCGACCCTACGCGCCACCGACACCCCCATTAAAAGAAATGTCAGTCAATAATAAGATGCCCAATGCCGTCGAAGAAATGCTGAAAAATAACACCATGGACGCCAATCAAATTCGCAACGTTGCCAAAAACATTGTGAGTATGAATTCTCTCCCCGAAAACAGCACGATTACAGTTAACATCAATAAAATTAATAATATTAGAAGGTCACCCACAATCCGAAATGATGCGGAACTCCGCGAACTCATGGACGAGCTTATGTTTACCTACCTTGCCCTACTGAAACTTTCTTACATCAAATCCAGGAAAGGTAAGTTGTCCGATAAACAAAAAGCAGATCTGGCTATGCTTCGCCGAGGACGCGACATGGTCCGAAAGCGCATCAAACGCCGCTTGGACAAGTACAACATCAAGAACGTTGAAATGTTGTAATTAAAAAGATAACTAAAATTAGTTAATATAATGTTATTTTTAGAAGCATTGACACAAATGAATGATGAATACTTATGTCACAGAAATTCTATGTTGGAAACAATAACATATCCTGCTGTAAACGGTAATCAGTACATGGTGGATAAGGCAAAAATGAAGTGTCTGAATACAATTCTTGGTCACAATGGGAATATAAATCATATCGAGTTGAAAGAAAGTAACATACACGGTCTTGGATTATTTGCAAAGGAGCCAATTAAAAAAGGTGATTTCATAACATTTTATCCAGCAGATATTGTGGCGTATGAACCTGGTAATGGATTTGCAGCAATAGGGTACTCTCAGAGATTTCTAGAACTTCATGATAACCCAGATGAACATATAAAATCTTGTAACAGATACATCGTGACTGTTGATAATTTTTATTCAATAAGCGCCAGCAGAATATTCGATAATGACTTGGCCTACGCCGGTCACTTTATTAATGATGCCTCTTCAAAGAAAATGTTAGAAGAATATTTAGAAGAAATAAAAGAAAAACAAAACTGCGAATATGTAGAAATTAGACCAAATAATCTGCATGTTGGAATCGGGGCAATCAGAGATATAGAGCCCGGTGAAGAAATATTATCAAGTTATGGTTTCAACTATTGGAAAAATATTTAACAAATATAGAGATGTGTATGGTGACCACTGCCCGTTACACACAACCCGAGTTAAGACACGCCATGGAAACCCTCGACGATGAGGTCTTCTATGCCGTGTATCGGTGGATCATGGAGAATGATACGGAGTTCGATAAGATGGGTGTGGAGATGCTTGGCATGACCAACTCGCAGTCCATCGGGATCGCGTCCGAAGTCATCGAGGCGCTCCTAAAGTTCTCCCAACACACCTGCCAGGAAGATATTAAGGACTATACAGCCAGTCTGGTCTGCTTCATCGACTCCGCAGTCTACGCCCTCCTGGTGAATGTCGACAAAGAACGCTTTGGTGCCAGAAGGTTCGCCAAGTTCATTTATACCACACTGATGAATGCGCTCAAAAGGGATCTATTGGAAAATCTCTATGTATTAATATAATGAGCCTCGAGAACGTCACCTACAAGGATACGACCCCGTTCGTCCCTCCGATCACCGGTGGAAAGGTAATTAAGGTATATGATGGTGATACCTTGACCCTCGCCACCACCCTGCCCTTTGAAGGTTCGCCCCTTTACCGCTTCTCGGTGCGCACCAAGGGCATCGACTGCCCCGAGATGAGGACCAAGAATGTCAACGAGAAACACTGCGCCAAACTGGCCCGGGACATGATCCGAAGCAAGTGCCTCAACAAGATCGTCGAACTCAGGAACGTCGAATTGGAGAAGTATGGCAGGATTCTCGCCGACATCTACGTAGACGGTGTGGACGTCAAGACCTTCCTATTGGAAGCCAATCTGGCCGTGGCATACGACGGAGGCACCAAGATCACACCGGATAACTGGCTGGAGTATTACAATCTCAAGAACGCCGTGCCCTAGGACGCAAGAACCAACGGGGCGCGGGACTTCCGACTTCGTCCGTTTCTCCCCACACGCCTATGCCAGCGTCCTTGCCGTTCTCGTGGAACCTGTGCCACCTCTTGCCGTTGAATTCCAGGTAGTCTGTGCAGCCCTCGACTTGCTTGATGTCCCCCTTGGTCGGCATTTTGTGATCTGCCCTTGGTTTGAAGATTCCCCTCCCTGAATGAAAAATGACCTATACTACTAACCTCTGAATGCTAGACGTTCCTCTTGTCCAGTTTGATCGGTTCACTATCAAAACAGATAAACTGTCTTCTTCCCATCCAAGAAAAGTCCACCACGTGTTTTTAGGTCTAATAAACACCTTTTGATTTTCTCCAAAAATGATTATCTCTTTTGACGTCTCGCATGCCAACATGGTGCCGTCAGGAGACCACGCCACCTTAACGTCCCAACCGTCTATGTCGGATAATGTGACGCGAGTACAATTGGTTTTAAGGTCCCAAATTAGTGTCCCACATGCCAGTTGCTCGCGACTCGGATGCCACGATATACTGGTAGCCCAATAATCGGGAACATGTAAACTGTGAATGCATTCAAAAGTTTTCGTGTCGTAAACACATAACTCACCCGATTCGTTTGAGTAAGCGAAACACGTACCGTCGGGTGAAAAACTGACAGAACATATCAAAGCATCGTTATGTTTATCTATCCTGTGAATAATTTGTCCCTCTGCAAAGTCCCATAATAGTATAGATTGGTCGTGCAACCCCGTCAAAATGTACTTACCGCATGGACTCCATGACACGCTCCATCCGGCTTCTCCAATTCCTCTCAATATTCTACTAGGTTCGCTGCCTTCAACGTCCAATATTCTCATGAAGTTTTCACCTCCGACCGTTGCTATGTAACGTCCACATGGACTCCAGCACATATCATACAAACCCCTTTCGTAACTCCTGAACCATCTAACTTTTTTATTCGATCGCATATCAACAACGACTATCAAACCACGTTCACCAGGCTCGCTGTATTCGAGAGATGCCACTAGATGCCCACCATTGGGTTGCATTCTTGGATGTAGGAGCCTTCCGTCAATATACTTTATTTCATCCCTAGGGATCTTGTAACGCGTAAGTTCGTGCTTGTTGGCCAGATACATTTCCCATGTTGATCTACAAGTAGATGCCAAACTTGCCACAGAGTGATGACTTCCATATCCATTGTCATGGAGAGATCTCATGATGTTCAGGCTGGCAGGAGAGTTGAGAACTTCTTCCATTTTTAATAGAATGTATGTTATTTTTAATGAACAAAGCACTGCTACACCGTGAACTCAATGGACGTTTCAAGCGACCCCACAGTTGCTTCAAACTTGCACTGATTCATGCCTTGGAGACATGCGAACCCGTCGACTTTGTCAGGGTCTTCAAACTCAATCGGGCTCCGGTGGACGAGTGGATACGACGCCGCGCCTACCCGAGCCTGGAACGATTCTTGGACTTTCACCCGGACATTGAAATGCTTTCACCAGACTGGTTCACGTTCATGATTAATGCCACATGGATTATGACCTGTCTGAACTGGATAGAGCCAGACGAAGACGGTGCCTCATTAAAACTTCATCACGAATTATAGTTTAATGAACGTTGGTCACTTTGTGTATCTCATGGAGAAGAAGAGATGGGCACTAGGTCGCCTAACAGATTCCGATGAGTATGTACTAAGGAACTTGCGACTCACCCCTCACGATATGACCATCGACGAACACATTGATATCTTCTCTGCCCTTCCGCGTTACATAGACAAGTTCAACCAAACCATGACGCGAATGGCAGCGTGGACTTGGTTTACCAGGAAAGAAAAATAGAATCAACTTGTAATGGGTGAATTCAAGAAGAAACCCAACTTTGATGCACTCAGGGGTATACCTGCATACATCAAAATGGTAGAAGATGCAATAAATACACTATTGTCGTTTAAAACCAAACCTCGTCCGAATCATATGCCCACACGGTATCCAAGTCAGAAGGATCCACAAGAATCCCGTCGATAGAGTAGATCACGACCGTGTTGAGTTCTTTCTCGTCGAGTTTCCTAATGTCCATCGCCGGAATTTCACCCTTGTCCGCCTCGTGGCAGGTCATGAAGAGGTCGCCACCCTCGTATTCGAACACCCATCCATATTGATACTTGTCCTTCATTTTGCGAACCACCATCTCAGTGCTCTGCGCCTTCAAATTCATGGTGGTCGGAAAGAATTCGTGAGCCCTTTTTTCAGGTTGGAGATTTTCAAGCAAGGTCACGTGAGGAATCTGCTTCGCGTTGTATTTTTTCTGAAACGTTCTGGCTCCAATCGGAACAGCCCAAAGTGATAACATGTTTTTTACTTACTATTGAGTTTTTTCTTTAACGTCCCTCATCCACCGATACTTTCGACGCATCCCTTCGAGTATCTCTTCCGGTGAACGCCTCGGTACTGGTGGACAATCTGTTGGCTTGGGCAACCCCTCTGCCACAACCATGCTAGAGATCGCCTTGGCAAGCTGTTGATTAGAAAACCCCTTACTTGGTGGGACGTTGAACATCCCTTCTGCTAGTATTTCTGATTTTTATCTTTAAACCCAGTGAAGTTGAAAAATTTATTCAGGTGAACCATTTTTAAAGGAGAGGGCATCTACAAAAACAGCAACAAGCGACCATGGACATCCTTCCTCTTGACCTCCAGTGCGACATTCTCAAGCGGGCCACCATCTTGGACCTCAAAGAGAACCCCTTCAAGCCCAAATACAAAGTAGGTTTCACATTTGGCATCAATGCAGTCATCACCCTCGAGTGGGACAACGACCTTGTCGAGAGCGATCCCTGGGAGTTCTTGGACATGATTAGACACTACTATGACAAATCGATCGAGGACTACGAGGATCTCATCATTAGAATGGTCGAAGATGAGAAGAAGAACTACGAGCCCCACGTGGGTCTGGAAGGTCAACTGTTCTCACGCCTCTACCAGGAGAATGAGCACATGCTCACCTTCAAGTTCTTTGTCAAGTCAGGTGACACGGTGCTGGACCAACAGGACCTCGAGTTCTTCAAGTCCATGGAACCCCATCTGGACAAGGGCTACATCATGTATCAGCTGGTTATGCTCACCCAGTTCCTCAGGGACATATACTCCATCGAGTTCCTGGAGAAGTACCACGAGTATGTCATGCGTGAAGAAGGCTTTGATGAAACTGAGTGGTAAAGGTAGCATGGACACCTTGCCGTCCGACCTGGTTCACAACATCTTCACGAGAGCATGCATGATGGAGATGGAAGAAAAGTTCCCACTGAACTACCGATTCAATACAGATAACAGCGAGATTGAGTTTAGCTCAAACGATCTCGTTGTGAGGAGAGATAGGGTCATCGCTGACCTTTCAAACTTCGTCTACAATCACATCTTCACGTCCATGCGACTTCCGATTCTTCACTTTGAGAAACGCATCGGCAACAAGGTCGTTTATTCCCAGCACGTCCATCTTTGGAACGATGAAATCATACAAAGACACACCGGAAAGATCCCAAAGTCACCCTTGGAATCCTACCTGTGGAATATGATGATGCTTATTAATTAAAGAAACTAATAAATTATTTTTATTAAAGATGGATGTCATCGTTCCTTTTGGTAAATACAAAGGTCAGCCAGTAACCAATCTTATCAGCGATCATAAATATGTGGAGTGGTTAAAGGATCAAGATTGGTTTTCAAAACATAAAATTTACAATATAGTAGTTAATCAAAATATAAATACAAATCAAGATAGTAAAACACCGGCTCACAATCAGATTCAAAATCTATTTCTAAAAGAAAAAAATTGTATGAAAATTTATAAAACATTATATCCTAATGCTGACGATACAATGCAAAAACACAAAAATCAAGTTAGTAAAATAAAAGAGTATTCAAAAATCCCAGATTTTGATAATTATTTCGAACTTATAGGAGATGATAAATTTTATTGTAGAGCACGATTTGAAGCAGAAAATAATTGGGATGTGGAAATTAATGTTGGCACTTTTATTGGACGTCCCTTTTGTATAAAACCTAAATATCCAGATAAGTTTTATGAAAATCAGTTGCATAAAGAATATAAATACAAACCTTTACGAGATGAATTTCATAAAGAACAAGAGGAATTTTCAAAGAAACATTTCAAAATTGAAAAAGCACTGATAATAAATTATTATTTTTATATAGAAATTAAACCAATTTTAAGTGATGATTATCCAAATGTCCTAAGAAAAATGATCCAACAAGTTGATTTTTTAAATAAAAAACGCTTTAATAAATACGATAGAGAAATAATTCTTCTCGTAAAGGATTTCTCATCATCTGTAACTTCTAAAGATGAATTGGTTTCTATATTCAAACAACATAACATTAATGTGTTGTTTGTAAAAGATTTATATGGTGATGTTAAACTCTTGACAAACATCGAAGAAACAATAGAAAGTTTAAAAGAACGTATAAGATTTCTTGAAGAAGAAAATGCCATGCTTAGATCTAATATGTAATTAAAGAAATGGTTACCTAAGTGTTTGTGTCTCTCGTTAGCTCAATGGTAGAGCGTCCGACTGTAGTGTCATGTCTGTCATCGGCAGGTTACTGGTTCGATTCCGGTACGAGAGAAGCGGTCCCCGTCCATGTGAATTAAAGGAGTGTTTCTACCTTTATCCACAGAGATGATACTCACTCCCATCGCCACCGGTGGATTTTCCAAGGTTCACCATTATGTTGATGGTCATGGAAATCGGTTTTGTTGCAAGGTCACTCCGAAGAAACACCGAAAACAATTTATAAACGAGTTGGATATTCTCACTTCGTTTCCACCCAATATCAGATTTCCACACGTCTACGATCACTTTGAAAACAGGGATAATAGTTACATGGTGATGTCTCTTTTTCGTGGAACCAAGGTGAATAATCTGGACAAGTATACCGAAAATACACTTCGTTCAATCCTTCGTGGTATCGCCAGGTGTCTGATTCTGTGCCACGAGAACGAGGTGATTCACTTGGATGTCAAGCCACAGAACTTGATGATGAGTGACATGTCTGAAACGGCACTCACCAAGATGATTGACTTTGGCAACTCGGTCCGTGGAACCTGCGTCGAACTCAAGTCACGAATAGGAACCTTGGAGTATATGTCGCCAGAACATCTGACTTTCCCCTATCGTGTGACTCCGAAGAGCGACGTATGGGCCATGGGCGTCATCATGTTTTTGATGGGTTCGGGACAGATGCCATTCAGTACCGAAAATGATTACATCAATGATGTGATTGACAATATCAAGAAAAAAGAACCGAACTACAACTGGATCGAGTCACCAGAACTAAAAGAACTCGTCAAGTGGATGCTCATGAAGAATCCCGAAGATCGTCCAAACGCGGTGGATGTATTGAATCACCCGTATTTGAAAGGGGATATCTGGGATCGGTATGAAGGAAAACTTTACCCAGATGAGCGCATCGAAAACTTCAAGCGCCCAAAGAATACCTTCGTCTACTTCGGGCAAGGACTCGCCTTGTAACCGAACTTGTCCGCCAGCCAGTTGCGATCCGCGCAGAAGACCTTGGAGGACTCGGGCGCCGTTGTGCGCGTGTAGACCATCAGTGCGTTCAACTTCCGGAAGAGAGCAAGAGGAGTCTCCTTGCCTTCCCGAAGTACCCGCATCAGAGCCCGGTGACGCGCCAGCTCTGTCATGCTCACCACATCCTCATAGCCGAACTCAGACAGTCCGCCCTTGCGCAACTTACCGATGCCTTCGCCTGGTCCCTTGAACCCCTTGCCGGGCCTGCCGACATCCTTGATCATCCCTGGAGGCACATAGGACCCCTTGACCTTGGTTCCGTCTGCACGCGTGTATGCCTTCCGGTAGTAACCGGCACGTTCAATCATCGCCATGTTATTATCTAAGTAGATTATAATATGAGTTCGGCTCTGAAGATCAAGTCCAAGGGAGTCACCAAGACGCGTCAGACGTCCAAGAAACCCAACCTCTTATCAAAAAAATTCAGTAAACTTACTTTATCAAATTCACCCATGAATGTGAATAATAACATTAACGTCAATAACTTGATTGAGCGTTTCAAAAAACTAAGCATCAAAAAGGATGGTCCATGGATTGTGGCGAGCCAACATTCTTCGCTGAGGCGAGATGGACAACTTCGCCAAAGTTATAGATACTTTGAAGGCAAGCCTTTCACCACCAATGCTTTGTATGCAGAGGAACGCGTTAGACTTGACGTGACAGCCGAGCGCTACAAACTTGGAAAGCAGGAGAAACTTGACAACGACGTGATTCTCAGCGTGGCCCACGGAAGGCAGATGCTCGACAAGCGTTATTTCACAGTCCCGAGCGACACCATTGTCATTCTGTTGACTTACCCGGATCATCTTCTGTATGCATCTCAGAACTGGAGAAACTTCCTCAATCCCCTCTACACCAGAAGGGGTCTGGACGAGCTATTCTTGGGTGGCAATCTTGAAAGGACACTGGTTTTCAACCGCGAAAAGATTGACCACGTTCAGGTCGATATAAGGATTCCAGGCGATCTGTGTGAAAACTTGGAACTTCAATATCAAGACCCAGAAAGATTTCCTCATCTGGGTGTCTTCAGTCTTCCATTCCAAAATCCAAGGAAGGGTGGTATCGCCGATTTTGTCGTGACCAAAGGAAATGACGACTGGCCGGGAAATGATTACATGCAGTTGAACGCGGCAAGGAGAACGCTCGATGGATTGGTTAAAAATTTCAAGGGTAAGATCATCATCGTGAATTCGTGTCGCGAAAAGAACGAACCTATGAGCGTCTAGAATAAAATATCACCAAATACCAAATGTCTCGCCTTCGTATGATGTTCGATAATCTTTCCGACCAGGCCAAGTTTGCCCTGCTCGCCGGTCTCCTGCTCCTCGTCCGCGAGATCGCGATGACCAAGTCGCTCAACACCGCGGCTGCCACCGGCATCCTGTCCATCTTCGGGACCATGGTGCTCTCCACCTACGCCGTGGACTGCTACTCCAAGGGCAACTGCGAACTCCTCGCGTGGCTCGTTTCGGGCTCGATGTTCATCTCAACGCTCGTGTTGTTCATGAACAATAACAAGTAAATTACCTCTTTAACAAATATTTGACATAGTCGCGTTGAGCCACGTAGATCGACGCGAGGTAGAAGAATACTCCCATCGTCAGGTGTATCCAGTGAGGCGGACACGTGACGCCGGGAGCAAGCGTCGCCACCAGAGCGCAGTGGGTCGCGTGGGGGAACAGACCCCAGAAAAGTGCGTTCAGAGCCAGGAATGCGAGAAGGAACATACTTACCTACTGGCACTATTATATTTCGGAGTAAACAAACTCTTCAGGAACTCCTGGCGGGTCATGGGTGGTGGTATGGGAAAGTTGTTTGAACTATTCAAAATCATCTGCATGAAGTCAACTATGTTCTCCTTGGGTTTGAGACCTTTGAAACGCGCGTTGTAGGGCACCACCTCGATGGCATATTGTCCGAGTGGACTGCCTTTCATCTTTGTCACCCAATTGACATCTCGACGCTCCCACCCCATTCCCAATCTGTTAGTGAGAACCTCTTTGTAACGTTTCAACAGACCCTCCTTGGTCAGATTGTTTTGACTAACCGGAGAGGCAAATCCCCAATCAATAATTTTTATAGTATCAGTCTTATCGTCATACATCGCGTTATTTCCATGCGCGTCAAAGTGACCGATCCCACACTTCCGATGAATCGTCTGTAACGCCTTGATGTATGCCCTCATGGCTTTTTGAAAAACACCCTTTCTGTTTGATGTGTACCAGTCCCAGATGCTTTTGCCAGGTACATTTTTCATCAAAACCCAATTCTTGCCGTAGGCGAATATCTTGGGAGTGAGAGAGCGATACCTCTTTGTGCAGTTGTAAACCATCCGCTGCATTCGCACCTCTCTCAAAAATTCTTTGACATTTCTATTATTAATTCTGCTATTTTCTAAAATGTCTTTCTGAACTTTTAAAATCTTGTCTCCAGAACTCAAAATAATGCCATAATTACCTTCATTAATAATTTTCCAATCACCTAGCATGCTTCTATCTAGGTCCAAAAACCCCATTTCATCTATTGAAAACCCAGACTTCTGTAACTTTTTGACAAAAGTGGTCATCTTACTTATGAATATTAAAGAAATAAAAGACATGATGATTAAATGGCAACGCGTCGCCTCCAAAACGAGTTCAAATTCATTCAAGACAACCCCATGGACTTCTGCACCATAGAGCATGTTGAAGATGACATATTCACCTGGAATGGGAAGTTCGATGATGACGCCAAATTTCAAATCAAATTTCATGAAGATCATCCATATTCGCCACCAAAAATACTAATAAATGACAAGCCATTTTGTTACAATGTATTTGACTGGTCACCTGCCATCAACGTGGAGGGATTAATTTCTAATGTGTATGTGCTTCATAGTGATCCGCGTCTGAAACGCAGGGAATGTCGTGTCCCTTAAGCCCTAAACCACTAAAAATAATTCAGGTTCGCCGACTTCCGCAGGATGTCCAAGTTACAAAATGGTTCACGCGAACGTCCGCAGGCTTGTCCTCAAGTCCCTTGACAGCCAAACGCCGGAGTGTGGCATCTGCCTGGAACCCTTCACCCACGCCGATGCCACGGTCATGGAGTGCTGCCACGTCACCTGCAAGGGCTGCTTCCAGCAACTTAGGAAAAAGGAGTGCCCCTTCTGCCGCCACAAGTTCACCGCGCCCAAGCG
>Ga0255766_10000878_pt1 | contig 27528 bp, 33 predicted proteins | sample 071ome_23_FD_179966 | JGI IMG/M metagenome (GOLD analysis project Ga0255766, IMG submission 179966) | Coastal salt marsh microbial communities from the Groves Creek Marsh, Skidaway Island, Georgia - 071403BT metaG (version 2) | ecosystem: Environmental > Aquatic > Marine > Intertidal zone >...
CCTGCAATCCTATCTGCAAAATATTGTAAAAAACCAATACCCTCGCAGATGTAACCAAGAATCTTATCTCTAAAATATGCTAGTGTTTCCAAAGTTGCCTCCTTTAAGGTCCGCACTGAGCGTCTAACATTACGACGCTTCTTAGGATCTTTGATAATTTTAGCCATACTTTATTTTATAGGTTTGCTGACAGGATGTCAATAAAAAAGGCGGATATAATCTACCCGCCTGGTATTTGTTACAGGAACATACGTTTTTGGCAATCGCTATACTGCCATAACCTCATACGGTTTTCTAAATCTGTAATGTTCTGCGACTTTGACAGATAATACTCTAACGCACGTTGGTCATGTTTTCTTCCCCAACTTTCCATTTTTTCTAATAGGTCATTGAAAAATTTCAGCATGAGGACCACCATCCACTTGTTTTATACTGCATGATTCTTGCGTTGGCTCTTTCAGCCTGCAAACGAATCATTTTAATTATTGCTTTCTTAAAACTTCTCTTGATTTTCTGTGTCATTTGTGTGTGTTTTCCTTATAAGTGTGTGAAAATGTGTGTGTAACTCTACGTTACGCAGATATTTATATTTTATATTATAAAACATTTATAATTTACAGCAATAACTGTTATGCAATATAACCGTAGAATTGATTATTTCTAGGTTGTCTATACTGCTGTTTAATTTTCGATAACTTATCTTCATCTAACTTGTTAATGCTATCAGTAATATCTACATTGTAGAGTCTAGCGGCATTGAGTCCCAGTATCTTCTGTTTGACTATGCCGTTAGGTTCCCCTAATTGTTTATCCCAGCCCATGCGATTCATTACATGGTCGGGTATCTCAAGTCTGCGTAATGCTTCTATCTGCCACTGTGGTGAGCCATACCACACAGAATCCGTACCCCATAGTATTCTGTCCTCACCCATCATATTAAGCATCTGACCTAGCCAGGCACTTGCTACCAATGGATTAAGAACAACCATACTACCAAAACTTGTACCTAGTTCTGCATAAACATTTTTAAGTCCATGCTTGTGAACAATGTCGCACAGATCAGTAGTCCATTCTATACGTCCCGTTTTGATGAAGTCCTTGAGAATATCTTCTGGATTTTCTGGACTAATACGCAGAGCACTATGATAAACAATAAAGTTTAGGTTGGGCCAGTCTCTAGCGGCTTGTGCTACATCTTGTACTGTGCCGTACTCCCATAAATCTCGCCAAGACTCTTTGTAGTCTGGTGGCAGTAGTCCTTTGTGTACGCAGATATTTTTAATACCCGACTTCTCAGCACGTTCAAACCAGGGATAAACTAGTTTTTCGTCATCTAGTCTAAACTGTTTGTTCTTACGTGTAGGATAGGCAAAGGTCCCTATTGTATAACACTTCCAACTGTCGGGCTTTATGACTTCGATAGCACGATCAACTTCATCTAAGTATCCTGGAACTTTAGGCTGTACAATAGTGTGACTGAAACTACGCTTACTGCCACATATACTGTTTATAACATCGCTTGCCCATTTAATACTGTCGTTGTCTATTAGATCTTCGTCATAAGAATCACCAGGTGTTCCACTTATCAACGCAAGTTTGGTATCGCTGTCCAAGTAAACTTCTTTAACATAGTTGTCAAACTTTTGTGTATCAAATGTTGGATAACGTTCTACGTCTGGATTTAGGTATTCATGTGCCCACTGTCTGTATACTAATAATCCTGGGTTGCTGTAGTTATCTTTAATAAAGTGTGTTTGCACATCAAATATAAACTGATCGCTAAGGTCACCGTAGTCGGAGTAAACAAAGCCTGGACCATATACAGTATTCATAGCATTGAAGGAATCTTCAAATGTGCTATCAGCATTTATTTTGGATTGTACTAGTCGTTGTTGTGGTGTTTGTGGCAAAGGGGTATACTCCCCATTACTCACGTTTTGAGTAGGGATTGGACTGGGCTGTAAGTTTTCTGCAGGTTTGTTAGTCAACTTCCACTATTGTTCCTATAGTCCAGGCATTTATGTTGTGACTAGATAATATTTGATAAGCATACTCAACATTGCTTTCATTTAAAATAATGGTCATGCCTATGCCACAGTTGAATACTCTAAGTAGCTCTGCGTCATCAATGTCTGCGGCTTTTTGTATACGTCTAAATATTTCTGGTATTTGCCATGTGTCTACATCTATACGAGCGTGTAGATGTTTAGGTACTATGCGTGGTATATTTTCCTGTAGGCCGCCGCCAGTTATATTGGCAACGCCATTTAGTCCTATCTTTTCGTGTAATTCTAAAATAGGGTTAACATACAACCTTGTTGGTGTTAATACGTCCGGTGTTGGCAACAACTTTTCAGTTTCAATTAAGTAATTAATAAGACTGAATCCATTGCTATGTAAGCCACTGCTGGCTAAACCAATTATAGCATCGCCCGACTTAATACGGGAGCCTGTTATAACGTCGTTGCGTTCTGCAAAGCCCACACAAAAGCCGGCAACATCAAAACCACCATTAACTATTACATTGGGAAGTTCTGCTGTTTCACCGCCTACTAGGTTACACCCTACACTCTTACAAGCATCTGCAATACCACGTATTACCTGTGTGGCATTTTTAGGGACTAAAGGGCTAGTTGCATAGTAGTCTAAAAAAGAATGAGGTTGCGCTCCATGACATACCATGTCATTCACGCACATTGCAACACAATCAAAACCAATATTGTAATAGTCTTGATCTGTATTCGCCAGTCTGACCTTAGTGCCTACACCATCGTTGCAGGTCACCATAACTGGATCATTTAACTTAGGCAGTTCGGATATAGCGGCAAAGCCACCTATACCTGCTGTGAGTCCTTTTATGTTCTCAACAACCTGATTGCCTGCGTCAATGTCTACGCCAGACTCTTTGTACTTCATTCAGCAACTTTTGCTTTGGAATGCTCCAGGAAAGTTTTAACGAACCTAAGTGTTTTACGACTTGTATCGTACACATACTCTTTGGTGTCGTCTTCACCGTTGACCTGAATAACATAGCCGTTGGCTACTCGTCGAATTTCTACGCTATCAAAATTAAAATCTAAGTTTTCCATAATAAATGTGCCATAAAAAATTAATACTACATTCACACATTAACATCACTTGTTGGCAATGTCAAAGTATAATTTTACCATTTAACGCCGTTTGACGCCTCTTGTTGGTCGATATACATGCCAATCATCTTCATAACAATGTCGTACTTCATGACCAAGGTCGCCTAACGTAAGGCTGTCTTTATCCATAATTAGTACACACTTGCGAATACCATTCTTAGGTTCCCACTGTAATGCACAATGTTGAATCACGTAATTGACATCTTTTGCATATTGTCTACACACAGCATCTGCATTGTCAACCACTCTTACTTCTAATGCTATGTGCGGATAAATGACATTAGCCTCAAACACTTGGTCAAATGGAAGATCCCACTCATCTTGTGCTCTGCCCATGTCAATAAACATAACCATTAACACTAAAGATGTTACTACTAATGATTTACCTTTATTCATAACCTGCTCCTGTTATTAAAACAGTTACAAGTATAGGCCCATTTGGTTATTTTGTCAACTAAGTTTATAAGTTGTTGATTTTACTGTAAATAGTTTTGTGCTACATCAAATAATTAACAAGTATATCGACCACTTTTGGGTACACGATGGTGCCTTATATAGTCCTATCACTGACGACGGTTGGACTGTTGACTTTGTGGAACGTCCTGAAATTGCATTTACAGACCCTGACTTTAAGTTGTTTATTGTACTACAGGACATGTTAACATTTAAACCCAATACCACACTGCCTAACGAATTAATTACTATTCACGACTACTATAAAAACCGTGACATCAACATGAAACAAGTTGTAGTCCTAGTATGGAATCACGGTGTTGCGGATACTTGGCATCATGCTAACCCCGATAGTTTCCAAGTTGTGGAATTTAGTCCTTGGCAGTATAACACCGCACTTCAATATTTTACTAAACGCCATGACATAGAAAAAGCGAGTAATAAACGTAACCCTAATTATATTGCTGTCGTACCTAATAGGATCACTAAGCGTCATAGAGAACTTGTATATAATGATTTGAAAAGTAATCCCTTAATGAACGTCAGTCTACAGCAACGTGGCATAGAACTAAAGTACCCTGGCAAAACATTTGAAGGCTACGACTACAATAACGCAGACAACTTAATTAGCATAGGTAAAAATTATGCGGATGCTTGGCTTACAGTAGTTTGTGAAAGTCAGTATTACGAATACCAAGGCATCATAACAGAAAAGACTTACAATGCTATTGTAACACGTACTCCATTTTTACTAGTAGCCACACAAGGGTTAGGGAGACATTTAGAAGCACAAGGCTTTAATCTTTATAGAGCATTAGGCAATGACATTTGTGATGATTTACACAACAACTCCAGGAGACAGGATGTTTTAACTTACTTGCCTAGAAATTTAAGATATGCAGAAGAGATTTATCACATCTGCTACGACACTTTAACTTACAACTATCACTACTTTATGAATGGTTATGCAGACTTTTTATTACACAGTTTTCATAATCAAATCAAGAACTTACGTTAGCCGCCACCGCCCATCATAGTTTCATAACTTAAACGAATGCCTTCTGATCTGATATCGATCTGTTGATCCCATGACTCGTATGCTTGTAAGTAGTCAGGTTGTTTTTGACTGCTGTGTACTGCAAGAATATTCATTACACCACTGTTTACAAATATGTTTGTAGAGTTACTTCTGTGATTGTGCTGATTAAAATTATATATAGGCATCCAGTATAGTTTATACTTAGGAAAATAGTTTGTAAACACATACTCACAACGCCTAGCAACTTCTTTTGTCATACATTCGTATTGTATAACAGGCTTGTGGTTTGCTATAAAGTTAAAACCACCTAATAGAATCTCTCCTTCGTTGCCTTCGACATCTATCTTAACAAGTTTAACTGGTCGGTTGAAGTTACAGACATTGTCTAACTTGTTTACAAAACAAACTGTGTCTCCCTCGCCTGTTTTCATAGTGCCATAGTTACCTTTAACTGTGGGATCATAGTCGCCGATTACGTCTAGTCCTACTTTGTTGCTAAGTCCACTACGAAAAACATGTACGTTGTCTAAGTTATTAATTTTTACATTTTTTACCAGCACGTCATAACTACGCTTGTTAGGTTCAAATGCTAGTACCTGTCCTTTGGGGACAAGACTACTATATGCCAGTGTATGTGTGCCTATGTTTGCACCTATGTCTATAATGATGTCATCGTCATTGATGTAAGGACTTACATAATCTATTTCTAACTTACTGTATTCGCCATAGTATTGTAAACTAGCACCGATAAACTGATCGTTTCTGTAATAATACATTTCGCCATATCTTGTATGCGTCTTACCTAACATCTTCTAACTCCCAATTAACTTCATGTGGTTTTGGTTTACCGTGAAAGACTACAATACTGTTGTCTGGGTGAGCCTTGCCTTCTAAGTATTCCCAACGATAACTGATTGTCCAGTGCCATGGCCACCATTTTTTGTTTTCATTTTGAAGTCTAGCAGTAAGATAATCTTGATCTCCTCTAAACTTACTCATTATCTCTTTTTGATTACTGTAAAACTCATCCCAGTACTTTGTAAACTTGCTGTGGTCAAACATCATAACTGAACTATTGCTGACATGGTAGTCTGGTTTAACTTTTCTATTATAGTCTTGGCATATCCAAAAACTATCGTCCCAGACTTCTAAAAATTTGTCTATAGATTTATTAATAACAACATCCAAATCTATGTAAAAAGTTGGACCGGTGTATCCTATATCCTGCTTGAACATGTACATCTTATACCACCACATCCAACGTACTGGGACTGGATAAGGTTGTACTTTTGCAAACTTGACATTAGGATTGTCATGTGGCATATCAGTAATACACCAAAAATCAAAGTCTTTGGTACAGTTTGCTTTGACCATGTCATACAATCTATCAACATATTCTGTAGAATATGCTGGGCCAACTCTAACACATACTATGTTAAACTTTTGAGCCACCAACAGTTTCTCTTTCTATATCGTCGTGATCGAATTCTGCCCAATATAACTCAAATGCTACTGTATCCTCTAATGCCTCAAACTGATGAAACTCTCCTGGGCCAACGGCTGTGAAGTCTCCCGACTCTAATATTGTTTCGTCTACTAAATCGTAATTGTTTTTCCATACTCTAATTAGTAGTCGGCCTTTCTCTACAAAGAATCCGTTCCATTTTGTTTTGTGCAAGTGTTTACTACAATACTTGCCTGCATTTGCTTCTATTCTGTGGAATTCTAAAACTCCATTAGCATGAATAAGTTCTGTAACTCCCCAAACTTTACCTGCTTTTGTTGTCATACTGTAATCCTTTTGATTCTAAATATGTGTGCCACTGTTGTCGTTGTTCAAAGTCTAATAATTTGTAAGCATCTGCCTTAATACTTGCTGTTAGTACTTCTGGATCTTCTAATAGTTGCCAAAAATCATCAATGTCGGGTATTTGCCAGTCTGCTAAGTTTGCACATTTATATGTAGGTGCTGTGTTAGTGTAGTACTGGTCAAACACTGGTCTGGTGAACTGACTATACAATATCATTTCTGTTACAAAATGTGGATATTGACTGTACTTCTCAAACCAATCAACAAACGACATACCAGTTGTTAGTTTAACATAACTTATCATAGTTTGCAAAACTTTTGAGTTAACTGGGTAAGGCATACCGCCTGGTGCTATCCACATTTCGTCACGTTGGTCAAAGCCTAATAGGTCTTTACATACTGTAAAGCCTTCACTGAACTCGTCGAATACTGGCATCTGATTAGTAATAAACTTACCGTTGTCAAACATAGTAGCAGGATCCAGCGTTCTTACTAAAAATGTTTTAGCATCAAACCACAATGTCCAGTCTGATTGTGCCTGTAATGGTGCTAGTAACTTACATAACTGCTGTGACTCTCTGCCGTTTATTGTTACATTACGTTTATAGCCTATGTCTTCTCTGGAAAGTAAAGTAACACGTTTGTGGTGTACACCCCACCACCTAGTATCGAATTTACGTAACTGATGATCGTCGTTTATAACTACAAAAATGTCTTTGACATCTTTGAGGTATATGTCAAAACTTTGTGCTTGTGTCTTTAATAATTGTAGTTCAGGGTTATATACGACTGTGACTGTGCTAATCACAGACTAATATCCTTATAGTAACTTTCCCAGTCGGTGCTGTAGTCACAATCTTTGTAATCATCAAACCACGGTCCGCCATCAGTGTAGTGTATACATTTTACATCATCTTTGTGGTTATATTCTCCTGCTAACCAATTCCATTCTAAAGGTAAGTCGCCTATTAAGTGATCTCCTTCTAGCCACTTAAATTGGTGTAGTTCTAGTCCACTTGCTTTCATTACATAGTCTGGTGTAAGTGTTGTACACTTTTTACAGTTAAGTAACATAAAACTTGACCAATTTTTCTTTTCGTATTTTGTCTGTATTTGTCCTAAAAACTTTGTATCTGTTTTAGGTTGGTAGTCATGTTTACATAATTGTACTGCGTAACTGTCATCACGTAAACGCCATAATTCATTAATGTCTGCTGTCATTAACATATCACAGTCCATAAACAGTGCCCAGCCTTGATAGTTCATAAGGTGTGGTACAATAAATCTACTAAAACTAAATTCAGTACTACTGAGGTCATTACGTTCTCTTACGTAATCATCTTTAATGTTTTCTAAATATATAGGAGTAATGCTTACAGGCTTTGTGCTGTTTTTTAGTATACTGTAACTAAGAACATTAAACGATACCTTCTCTTTTGTGTCGTATCCTATAAAAACATTAATCATAAATCTATCTTATCCTTGTGTGCAAATACAGTATCCTTGCTTACTGATCCTCGTTGAAAAAATCCCCATTCTAATAACTTTAATTTTACTAAGTGTTTCTTTTCTTTTTCTTTAGGTGTCCTAATAGGAAGTTCAACGCATAGAACAGGTTTATGTATTTCTAGTGTTTTCCTCGCACCATCTAGCACTGATTCCTCTGTGCCTTGTACGTCTATTTTAATTAAATCTACATTTTCAAAATCAAATGAATCTAGTTTACGTTGTTCTACTGGATAACTTTTAAGATCTTCATATGTAAGCAAAGAGTCTGTGGGACCTTCTATAACTCCTTGGGCGCTAGTTCCTGCATTTCCAGTTGCTTTTTCTTCATAGAAAAATTTAACAACTTCTTCTTTGTTTCCTAGTGCATATGGATGTAACGTTACATTGGAGTAGTTTTTAAGATTTATTTCAAACGCTTCTCTACAGTCTGGTTGTGGTTCAAAAGCAATAACTGTTTCGAACCTATCTGCAAATGGTCTACTCCACGTGCCTATGTTTGCACCAATATCTATTACTGTCCTAAAACTTTGGCAGTGTCGTAATGCATGTTCACGGTGTGCAATTTGATAATCAGAGGTATTGTTTGCACTAAAGAATTCTAAAAAGTCTTTTTCCCTTGAAGGCATATACCAACCATAGGCGTTAATCAACTTTGTCATGCAATTATTTATTTTAGCGATTTTACCTTATAAATAATTATATGCACACTTTATCAGTCTTTACGTCCTGGCATCCTGCAGGATATGAAAAATATGGAAAACAATTCATTTCAGGATACAATTCAAATTGGCCAAAAGAAGTTCCATTAGCCATATACGCAGAAGATCATATACCAGACACTGGTGGTAATCCAAACATAACTGTGTATGACCAACGACAAACATTGCCAGAACTTAAAGCATGGCAAGAAAAACACAAAGACAATCCACATGCACATGGCTGGAATAAAGACAAAACACTTAAAAGTTTTTTATGGGACGCAAGTAGATTTGCTAATAAAGTATTTGCACTTTGGCATTGGGCTGAACATTGTAATACGGACATATTCATTTGGTGTGACGGAGATGTAAGAACACATACTCCTATGCCATTGGATTTTTTACATAGCATTGCACCTGGTAAAAAGCAACTATCTACTCACTTGGGAAGAGTTACTTGGCCCGAATGTGGTTGGATGATGTTTAATCGGCACCATCCTCGGTTCAAAGACTTTATGACAAAGTGGCGTTGGATATATGAAAGCGATGATATCTTTAATCACAAAGAAACGCACGACAGTTTTATCTACGGCGAACTAGTAGAAGAATTCAAACAACAAGAAGTTAAGTTTAACGATTTAGGCAGTCCAGAAGCCAGCGGACATATTTTTATTAATAGTGTGCTAGGTCAATATATGGACCACCTTAAAGGATTTCGTAAAGAAGTAGGTAAAAGTCTAGCAAAAGACATACAAAAGAACTTCCAACACAAAGATAATACTTGGTGGCATGATGTAAAAAATTACACTAAGGCAGATATTGCTAGAGAAAAATTAAAAAAGCCACATGAATATGCCGCTAAAAAAGTTAAGACGAAAGGTCTTTAGTAATACGCTTATAGCCTAGTTTTCTAAAATCACGTTTATATCTTTGAAATATTAGTTCTAATACTTCTTCGTTTAAATCTTGCCAACTACCTTGCTTGTCGTCATTAACTAAACTACGACGAGGTTCAACATGGGTACCAAGTTCCTTAAGCCATTGCCATAGTCTATCCATTTTTTCAACTTGAAATATCATTGCTTGACTTCCTACAATATACTCCCACTGACTGCTTTTAATTATTCTACACATGTCTTTCCAATGTCCACCTTTGTGTAACAACCTGTCTATGTCTTTTAAAACGCTTAGTGGAGTAGCCTTATCCCAGTAGAGTAATCTTTCTGCTAGGTCTTCTTTATTGTTATTCTTAATATCCTCAAGTCCGTCATGCATACGTTGGTCAAGTTTTTGTTGATAGTAAAACCAACTGTGATATCTTGCATAAGGATTCCTCACAACAGTAAACCAAGTTTTTGGCGGTGGGAACACTCTAGGCATTTTGCTTTGGCTTTTATGAGGCCAAGCGGTTCTAAATTTTGTATGTGTGTTGAATACGGGCCACGGTGACCAAGGCATGTCTAACCTTTGCTCATATAAACGAGGACGTGGATCAGGACCAGGACTAGCAAATGCATCATATACGCTCGTTCCTGCACACTTAGGAATGTGGATAAATCCTAACTTGTGATTTGTAGTTACAAACATTATTTGACTAGTATGTAATCGTGCTTCTGTTGGTCAACTACTCGATAACCCAGTGTTTTACAAAATTCTAATGCTTCAAACTTTTTACCTTTACCCCACTTTTCTGTAGCATCATTTTGTTCTATGCAAAGAGTAGGACTGTATTTTTGTATTGTTTCAACTGCACCTTTAAGAACTTTAAGTTCGTGTCCTTCAACATCTATTTTAATAAATCCTATGTTGTCGAACTTAAAACTATCTAGTGTGCGCAGGTTTGCCACTTTACGTTTTCTGCTACTAACATGGTCATCTCTGCTTTCAACAATAACTCCTCCCCACGCAGTCAACTGTTCTTCTTTATCATGAAGTCCGTAGTTGTAAAAGGTGCATCGGTTTTCATGTTTTACATAACGTTCCATTATTGAAGTTTGTCTGTAATCAAAACTATAACAATGTTGAAACTTTTCTAGTATAAGACTAGTAAACTGTGCGTACCTTGCACCTATGTCAATAGCGTTACTAAAATTAGTTATGTGGGGTATACATTGTTCCCAAGTTGGTTGGCATGGATTAATAGTTTGCACCTCTATGATCCTTTTGTCTTGTATCTACATTATCGGAACTGTATTCTCCTTTGAGATCATCCACTATATCATTGACATAGCGTCCTTGAAAAGGAATCTGAAAAGGTTGGTCTGTAGTTTTTGTATATGCGGCAACAATGCTAACATTCTGTGCTTTGCCGTCTCTGTTGTGTAAGTTGTCATACACTTGTTCTAATTTGCTAATAGGATTACGTGGCTTCTTCTGTTCATAAAATGCCCAACTGTCCATACTAGTTTTACAGTCTGCATAATGACCTGTGTTTTGTGCCAGCCACATAAACTGCCACTTGTAACCATTTGCGGCTACGATATCTCTGAACAGTTGTGGATGATAACTATAGAAACAATGATTAAACCATGGAGCAAAAGGCAATACACAAATAATAGTGCCACCTACTTTACATAAGTTGTGCATGTTTTCAAATACAGTACGTTGGTCAAAAATGTGTTCACCTGTGCCATTGTTTGTTACATAATCAAATTGTGTTGTATAGTTGTACTTGTCTTTAAGTATAAAGTTAAGATCCATTGCAATACTGCGTAATTCAGTATTAATGTCTATGGCAAGATAATCTGAAAAGCCTAAGTCCTCAAAGTACTGCCATACAAACTCTGTGGGTTTTCGTAAGTTTTTACCACTTACTTTTGCACAATGATCAATCCACTTGTCGCTGTATCTAAATCTTTGATTACCCCATTCTACCACAGTTGCTCCAGGCTTAAAACAACCTTTACTAGATAGAGTTGCAGTCGCTAACTGCATGATGTTATTGAATGCCATATTATACTTTCGTTTTAATTTCTTTTACTTTCCACATACGACCGTTGCCGTTGAATTCGCCAATTATGTTAATACTTCTTCTTCGTAGTCTGGGTTGTATTCTAGGTGTTACACTATGCACACTACCTTTAACATTTAAAAACATACAAAAATTGTTTGCTTGATAAGGTACTTCACGCTGAGGTTGATGTATATCATCTGCAACTTGTCTGCCAAGTGTTTTGTTTACTTCTGTAATTTCCTTGTGTACACTATGAACAGTGAAGTTACCACCTAATGAATCATCTTCAGGTAACCTCATATATAACAGCCCTGCATATATTTCAACAGGATTGTCTATGTGAGGTGTCCTAGTAGTGCCCGTTTGATCAACGGGTTCGTGTACAACAAACTGACAGTCTGCTACATAACTGCCCGAGTTATCTACATCACGCGGAGTAACACTTCCTTGTAATAAGTCGTGCAAGAATTGGTCACCGTATGCTTTTGCAATGTGAGGACCAAATAATTCTATACAAGAATTAAAATATTCTTTACTTGTATGATATGCAAAAAAGTCTTGCCAAATTGCAGGTGGTTGTTGCTGTTGGCATTCTTTCATCTTATAACGATATGTTACACCGTTGTCATGTGGACTTGTACTACAAACAAGTTCCATAGGAAATGTTTCACATAATTCTTTATATCTTTTTTCAGGAAGTGCGCCTTCTACACAAACATAAGGGTAAGGGTCAGTTTCTACTTGTTTTACGTTTTGTAATACGCTTAGTTCATGCATCTGTTTTTCTTTCTTTTTCTAAATATCTCCAAGCACTTCCACTTAACAGCTCGTGTGTTTCGAATTGATGGTTACATAAATTAAACAACCATGGCATTCTGTCAAATTCTTTAAGTTTCTCAATGTCCATTATATTATTACTAATAGGATATGCCGCACATTGTTCGCTACATATAATAGGTATCCCTTGTATAGCGGCTTGTATTGCTACACTACTGTGATAAGCAATCACACAATGTGCTCTTGATAATTCTTGTTCTAAAGGAAGTTGCGTCGGGTCAACCGGAGTACGTCCAATCTCTTTGCCTTTTTCATCTAAGATAACTTCACCAGGCTTACCCCTTACAATTATCTGTCTATTTGTTAAAGGTCTAATAGTTTCTAAAACTTTATTAGTCCATTCATGACTTCCAAACACATAACTTACTGCATCTGTAGGCGGCAAAATTAGAATTGTTTGTCCATCTCTGCGCCAAGGCTTAAGCTCAAATGTTCTATCAAATATTTTGTTAAACTTTGTAGAATCTGTATCTGTAATTTTGTTACAGTTGAACGCATCTGCTGTTACACGCATCCACTCGCTTGATTTATTGTAGCCAGCCTTAAAATACGCATGATCCATGTAGTAAAATTTATGTTTACCTGCAATTAGGTATTTTAGTAAATCACCACCGCCACGTATGATGCCTGCTGTAATTACTCTCGAAGTATCGCTAGGAATACGTTGATTCCTTATCCACCAATCTATGGGCCAAATTCTGCCTTGAGCACCTTTGCTCATATTATGGACAATACGTTCCTGTGTATTTGATTTATTCTTAGGTAAGAATGAAACTATCATTGATGTTATGTATTCCTTGACGTATTTCTTTTTCAGTAAATTGATAATAACTTAATGTATTTAACCATTTTGTACGATCGGGTCTAATAGGAGTTTCTATTTTACTAAGGTCCCACAGAGCTATAGGCGAGGCTGGTCCTTGCTCGTGAGTGAATACAGGTATGCCTAAACATGCGGCTTCGACTGCCGACATGCTAACTGATGTTACAACTGCATGTGCATTACTAGCATCTTCTGCAAAAGGTACTCTAGCCGCGGCTGGCCCACTAGTGCCACGTGCTCTAGGCTTGTGTCTTATTTTAATAGGTCTATCCGTGTAACGTTTTAGTGTTGCTACTGTTTGTTCAGTCCATCCAGGTTGTCCTATGAATCGTTCCATAGTAGGACTACTAGGGCACACCAAAATATGATCACCACGAGTTTGCCAATCATGTACTTCTACTCCTAATTGTTTAAATCTATCATTGGGATAATCATTTACCCAAGTAACATGTGTTGCATTAGGTACAATACGCCAGTAAAAATCCATATTTGGATTGACTGCTTCTTTTAGTCCATTCCAACGACCCCAATAAGGCATGTCAGTAAAGTACCACTTGAGCCCTAGTCTAATATGTTCTTTAACTAAGTGATAATTTTTGCCTACAAATCCCCAAAAGAAACTGGGTCCAGTTTCGTCCCAAGAATAATCTAGTATTTTTCTAAACCCATAACACTCATGTAAAGGGTTCATAACACGATAGGCTTTGCTGTCTTCTTTATGTCCCGGACAATATAAGTTCACGAGAAAACCTTTACTCCATATTTGTTTTCAAATCTATCTGCGTCAGCACGAGTATCTACCATGGGCTCTCCCCTAATGTTTAAACTTGTGTTCAATAACATAGGACAACCTGTTTCTGCGTACCATGTCTCTAACAATTTTCTAAAGCCTGGACTATCGTTCTTGCTAACTGTTTGTACACGGCTAGTTCCGTCTACGTGTACAATAGCAGGAAAGTCTTCGGGCTTTTTACATGTAGCAACTACTTGCATGTAGGGACTATCTTCCCAAGCCATAGGCATATCAAAGTAATCGTGTACATGTTCAGCAAGTATGGCAGGAGCGAATGGTCTGAATAGTTGTCGCTTTTTAATCTTGTTAACAGCATCCTTTATTTCTATACCGCGGGGGTCTGCTAATAGACTGCGATGTCCTAATGCTCTAGGACCAAACTCTGCTCTGCCGCTTGCTACACCTGCAATCTTATGTTCTTTAAGATAATTTACAAGTTCTTTTACAGGGTACTCACCTGGTATGTCAGTACCCAAATAAGGGTGTTGCCAATTTAACTTAGTGCCTTGTAGTATAGCGGCGGCTCCTAGACTACTACCAGCATCACCTGGATTGGGCATAATCCAAATGTCTTCAAAGTATTTGCCAATGTTCCTGTTTGCTACACAATTTAGTGCTACTCCGCCCATAAACACAACACTAGATTCGCCTGTTAGGTCACGAGCCTTACGGAATACAACATCTAACAGTTCTTCCGTTAGTACTTGTACACCTGCGGCAATATCAGTGTCTTTAGAGTCTTTTAAGTAGTCTTTTTCAATGCCCAAGTGCATATTTTTGCTAAATTTAAGTCTCCGAGGATCACTTATTAGGTCACTCTTGATAGTACTACTAAGTTTGCCATCACCAAATGCACTCATGCCCATTAGGATATATTCTTCATCTAGTGGCTTTAGACCTACTCGTTGTGTAAACGCAGAGTACATTAGTCCAATACTATGGGGATACTTGTTTGACCAAAGTTTTTCGTATTCTACTTCTCCATCAAAGTCTTCTACAGCATGCCATATACTCATAGTATCCCACTCGCCTATAGCATCTACCACAACAACTGCGGCACTTTCGAATGGACTAGTTGCAAAGCCAGCGGCGGCATGTGATTCGTGATGATCGGCATAGTAAACCGGAATATCTGACAGTCCTGTAAAGTAACGTAAGTTTGTTTTTACTGTGGGCCATTGTAATGCATCGTCCCATTGTCCTGCAAATGCTTGTCTAAATTTTTTATTCCAGGGATTTTCGTAATAGATTATTTTGTCAGGCTTGCCATACTGAAATGCTTCTTCAAATATCTGTTTGTTGATCCAGTTGTCGTGCTTGTGCTTACTGAAACGTTCAGTATGTCCTGCAAATAGTATTTCTTTTTCGTTGATTAGCGTTACGCCTGCATCGTGGAAACCGTAACTTACACCTAGTATCATATTAAATATGTTTTATGAAAATTAGCTTTTGGCACAACAATGTTGCACTTGCTGGTCAAGATATTTATAAGGCATTTGAGAACACTGTAGCAAAAACAGACCAGATAGTACACGAAGATATGTCAGCAGATGTTGCTGTAATATGGAGTGTGTTATGGCGTGGGCGTATGCAAGGTAACCAAGCAGTATACGATCATTTTCGTAGCCAAGGCAAACCTGTTGTAATTATAGAAGTGGGTGTGTTAAAGCGCAACGAGTCATGGCGCATTAGTGTTAACCACATAGACAACACAGGTTACTATGGTCATTTAGATCATCCTATAATAGAAGGCAGACATGAACGTTTTGACTTTGTGCCTCGTAAGTTTTTAGGTACAGGATCTAAGATTGTTATTTGCTGTCAGAACGAAGCAAGTCAGTTATGGCGTCATATGCCAGACACCAGCACATGGTTAGATCAAGTCGTACAACGTATAAAAATATTTCACCCCACTAAAGAGATCATTGTTAGACCACATCCAAGATATCCTGTCGCACAAAGTGTTCACAATAGATACCAAGTCGAACAACCAAATAGACAGGGTGATAAAGATGATACAGATTTTTTAGATACTTTAGATGATGTTTACTACGTAGTAAGTCCCACCGGAGGATCGGCAATAGAAGCCATTATTGCAGGAGTACCTGCTATTGTTTCTAAAGAAAGTCTAGCAATGCCTGTTGCTAGAACAGACTACGCAACTCCTCTAGTACCTAATAAACAGGATCGCAAACAGTGGATTAAAAAGTTACGTAATACAGAATGGTTCTTAGATGAGATTCAAGAAGGCACACCTTGGCGCAGACTTAGGCCGTTTGTGCTAAATCAAATAAATGCCCGCTGATCCAGCGTAGTAATAAATGAGGTTGATTAGTTACGTGGTTGAATCTATCTATACTTTCCTCAAAACTTTTAGGTAACAATTTCTTATCACGAAGATCATGCCATGTAGTTGTCATAGGATCCATCGGCTTAACTTTACTTTTGTAGACTACTGCATGTAACCAAGGGTCATCTTTGGCTTTGTAGTACAAACCATCTTTACAATCAAAGCCAGCACACGCCATCATGAACACCAAGTTTATAATGTTAAAATTATAAAAGTGTCCTGGTAAATGATGGATGTGTGTCCTATTATATTCAATGTTGTGCAGTTGTGGTAATATTACACACAACATACCACCAGCGTTCATTTGTTCATTCCAAACTCTTAACGTGTCATAGGGATTTTGTACATATCCTAAACTATCATGACTCCATATCAGATCAACCTTTGTAGGAAGGAAGGGAGCCTTTGTAAAATCGTTTTCAACAACTTTTAAATTTTTTGGTAGGTTATATTTTATACTAGGTTTCAAATCAACAGCGAAACATTTGTAGTTATGTGGGATAGGTGGGTCGTCTCTACTTGCGCACTCTGCCCACCACTTTATGTCTAAGCCTGCACCACAACCAACATCTGCTACACTACGAATACTGTCCATTAAGTCATCGTGTTTATACAGTGCTTCTAGTGTAAACAAACTTTGCTGGTGACTTTCTTCTGGTGTTAGTTGTCTCATACGCTTACATCTTCCATACCTGCTGTTCGCAGTCTTGTAATGTGACCTAGTTGCCATTGTTTGGCTTCCAGGCCTTTCATAATACCTAACCATTTATTACGAAGTAGCGCAACTTCATTAATTAGCGTTTCAAAGTCTACTACTTCGTCCTCACCATCAACATACTTCTCAGCATCTCTACTGGTCAACGCACGTTGATAGCCTTCTAGATATTTCTTAAACCATTTACGTCTAATGCGTCGTAGTTCAATGTTAAGATAGTTTAAGACTGCTTCTATCTCTTGTAACTGATTAAATCTATGTTCAGTTACACCAGGCAAGTTAGTAAGGGACTTCTCTACGTTGCCCCATATCTTAACTTCCTGTTTGGCTTCGTCTAACTCATTGTTGTAGTGTGCAATGAAGTCAGGCAAAAAAGCCAAGTCTTGAACTACTTTGTTATACCACATTAGTCGTCAAATTCTAGTTCGTCCATGTCGTCATCGCCGTCCTCTTCATCGAGGTAATCTTCAGCGGCTCTTTTTAGATAAGAATCTGTAGCACAAAACTTTTCGAACTCTGGGTCTGCAATTCCCATGTCTACTAGATTGCCCACTAATTGATCTGCGGCTGTTTGTCTATCTTTACTGGGTACATACTCTTTCATAATCAAGTATGTTTCTGTTAATACGTCTAATTCAACTGACATTTAATTTTCCTCACTTAAAAGCGAATTTAGTTCTGGATAATAATCGCCAAAGAGCGTTGCTCTTTTTTGATCTTGGGGTTCCAGATATTCCCGTACACTACTTATACCTTCTTTAGAATCCATTATATCCAAAATAGGTTCTATTTTGTCCTTAAAGTTTTGATTACTTAGTGACAATAATTTTGTTCTAACATTTTCCTTTACTATACTAGGCAAATTTGTAACTGTCAACTCCGCTGGATTAGACAATGCACTAAATGTAACTGGCATTCCTAGTTGCTCGCCTAATTCAAACACTTCGTTTGCGTACATTACATTTATATTAGTTACTGTGGCATAGATATTACATGTGTACTCGGTTTCTGCATATTTGCGTAAATTGGCAGAAACTGTTCTCCAAGTAGATCCAAAACGTTCGTACATAAAACGTTTGCCCACAGCATCAATACTAAAACTTAGCTCAACTGCTTTAAACTGGTCCCAATAGTCAAACAAAAAATCTGCAAATACTGTGCCATTAGTATTATAATGAAGTGTAACTTGTCTACTAAGTCCTGCATCTATAAAGTATTGTAACAGTTTTCTATGTGTTTTGTCTAGTAGTGGTTCACCACCTGCAAATGTAATGTATCTTACGTCTTTACTGATGCTGATAATATCAGACCAAAATGTACTAGACTCATTTGCTAACCAGTTGAACTCTACCGTTTCTGCATCTGCATAACGACCCCACGTACTACTACATCTAGGACTGCATATTCTACATGCTAGGTTACACTTGTTGCCTAACTTGATATCTAAGTTTAATATCTTGTTTGATGTTAGGTCATTGTAGTCTATGTCAAACTTGTGTTCTCTAAACACATATTCATCGTTTAACCGTTTACTAACACCACCCTGTTCCTCAACTTGCCAACACTTGTTACACGCACCAGGCTTATTTCCTAGTATGAGTTGTTGCTTAAGTTCTTGTTGTTTATCACTTGCAAAGTATTCAACAATACTTGTAGTGTCTTCGCCCAGTTGCCTATCCCATAAACAACAACGATGTAAACTACTGTCAACGTCTATCTCTAGTCCTGCCCACGGCGTCATACAAATTGTATCTGGTATGTTGTAGTTTGTGGGATTGTCTATTGATAAATTGCCTCTGTTTATGTTCTCAACAAAGAATGTATCAATGTCTAAATGTACAAATAACTTGCTAAGGTAACGCTCTAAGTGTTCTTTAGCATCAGAGTCTAAGACATCATCAATAAAAAGAATGCGTTCGTCGTCAGCAAACGCACCTTTATACACTGCCTTTAAATCTTTATAAATTTGATTAATAGGCTGTGATAGTAGACTGCTATAATGTATTTTAGTTAGGTAGTTCATTTAACCAGTTAACAAATGACGTTGGAAATATTGTTAAGTCTAGATTTCGACGTTTTACAAATTCTTTTAAAAATACAACTAGGTTTCTGTGTTGTTCTGTAGTACAGGGTGTCTGTATAGATTGTTTTATAAAGTTATCTTTGTTTTTGAATTGCACTGACTGTAAATGCTCTTTACTTTTGTCGTCTAATACATTTAATGCAAGATAGTCTGGTTCATTACAAAATACCATGTCTATATCATAGTCAGCGTATTTGTCCTCAAATTCTTTAAAATTAAAAATGGTTAAGTTTGATAACACACTACTAAATGACACTTTTCCTGCTTGTTGCAAAAGTTCTAAGTTCCGTGTAAACCTTTCATAACTGTTATTATATCTAGCGAACTCGTAACTGGCGCCCAATCCTTCAGCACTAACCATAAACTCCACATTGTCGCTTACATCCTCAAGTATACGTTCTAACCTATCAGTATTAACACCTAAGCCAGTATATAACTTAACAGGATTCGTAAAGTTTTTTAGCAACTTAGTTAAACTGTTGTTTAAAAAAGGTTCGCCTCCGCTTATAGATACAAACTCGTAATTCTTATACTTAACTATTTCATCTATCAGTAAATTATAAGACTCTGTTTGATCTATTTTCTTTTGCCCTAACTTTAATAAAATTTTATCGTTAACATTTATATCAAACCTAGCCTCATTGAGGTATGCACCGTTGTCGGCTATGTCTCTAAGCCAAGCAGTACTGTATTGTTTTGTGCAGTACACGCAAGTTAAATTACAATCACTGCCAAGATTAATATGTAATACTTCTGGTTCCGTTGTTATATTAGTATGTGTTACTTTGTCTGATCCCATAACAAGTCGTCTACTAGACTTTCCTTGACGTTCGGGAGCCCAACACGTACCTTCACAACTAGAAACCTGTATCCCATCCAACATATCCTTACGCTCTTGTGTTAGTATAGGTATATTAAACAAGTTACCTGGATTGTCTTTTAACCAAGTAGTGTCTATTTTATGCGGATAAGCGGCGCAACACGATTGTAATTGCCGCCGCTCAGGTTCTATAGTTAGCCACCAAAATTTTTGAGAGCAATAACTACTCACTATCTACAACTTCCGGTTCCTCATTGGTAACTTCTACTGTGGGTTCTTCAGTAGATTTTTCAATTTGACCCCACGAATTAATGATAGCATCCAAGCAACCTTCTTCGTTGCGTTCCCACTCTTTACGGTACATTTTAGTTTCTTCACCTTTAGCATTTACATGCTTGAGCCTATTGCCATCTTTTTGTAACAAGTTCTTTTTCTCAAACAAGTCTACTAATCCACTGTATGGATTCATGCCTGTTTCATATGGGATCTTAACTTGTACACCTTCAAATGGTTTTGCATAACGAGTCTTCATTACTTTACAGCCTGCTCTAATACCTTTTACTTCGCTAATCTTGTTACCGTCCTCATCTTCTTTCAGTTTTAGTTTCTTCATAGCAACTACAATAGATGATGCATAGATAAAGCCTTGACCGCCTGAGATCTTGTCATCTGGGTCAAACATATCTTGCGATGCGTATGTGTGGTTAGTACATACCATACCTACGTTGTGACTACCAAACATGTTAACACAGTTACGCACTAGTGCGGTTAGTGCTTTAGGTTTACGACCCATGTCACCTTTCAAGTCACCTTTGTCAAATTGGTCAACGTCTGTAGGTGTCAGCAACATACCTAAACTGTCAATTACAAATAATACTTTAGGTCTGTCATCTTCTGGTGTCGCACGATAGTCTGCCATAAATTGACTAATAGTTTTTGCTACGTCATCAATCATAGCCAAACCTAAACGCAACAATTTGTCCTCGCTGGTGTCAACACCTAGTGCATGTAACCATGCTTCATCTAGAGCGTTCTCACTATCTACTAGTACAACATAAATTCCTTGTTCTTGTGCGGCTTTAATAATGTTACCTGAACAAATGTAACTCTTACCTGCACCTGACTCACCTGCAAATACAGTTACCTTGCCAAGTGGCACACCTTTGTTAAAGTCTCCACTGATAAGATAGTTTAAGGCATAGTTGCCTGTTGAGATCCAGTCTGTAGGATCGTTAAAGCCAAAACTAATACCATCAATGGCTTTAGTTAGGCCTTTTCTAAATTTTGATACGTCGAAGGGTTTTTGTGCCATGTTATTGCCTCATAAGTTTATAAATGTCAGGGAATATTTGCTCACTGTCTGTACTTCTGCGAGCATCTATCCACTGTAAGTATTCAATCGTGCTGTTTGGATTTTTTTCAAACGGCTCTTGTATATATCTCAGTAAATTTCTATAACTGTTTTCTAATAGATGTCCTAGGTTTTCGTTTATTCGTTTACGTAGTATAACACTTATTTTTTCTAGTGTCAATTTACTATGATGCCGAATGTTAAGTTCTACCGGCCCTGTTATTGGTCCTATTACAAATGCATTTGGATGAAAGTTCCAGTCATTTTTAAATTTGTCAATAAAATCAAACATGCTATACGCATTAAGAGCAAAGTATAACATATTAAATGTTATCTTATGTCCTAGGTCTTTGATCCAACGTAAGTTACTACAAAAAGTTGCCCAGTCTCCACCATAACGAATATACTCGTACTCTGCACCCATTGTTTCTGCGCTCACTATCCAGTGTACATTCTTAAATTGGCATGCTAAGTCAAACACTCGAGTATTGGTATGACTAAGGTTAGTGTTGATGCGCAGACTCACGTCGGGATTGAACTCTAAGAGTAACTCTAAGAGTTCTTCGTTCTCTGTCATTAGCATGGGCTCGCCGCCTGCTAGGTAAACGTTTTTTAATGTTTTTATGTTTTCAAAAACATAATTACGCAAGTCTTTATAAGTGTCTTTGCTTGGCTTAGGTTGTGCAATGCCTAGATCCTGTTCCCATTTGCTACTAAACTCTGGACCGCAGTATATACAGGTAAAGTTACAAGTGTTTTGCCAACGTATATCAATTTGATGTAGTTCATGTGTGCTATGGTCATATATACCTTTATCTACATTTTTCAGTTCTTTGATATAGTACTTTCTGTCACTAATAACATTTATACCGGTAGTTTGTCTCTCCAGTTCATAACAGCCTTGACAACTCGCATGTTCTTTACCAGACTGTTGTGTTTGTTGTACTTCTCGATTTTTATCTCCAGAGACAATGTCACGTATAGACATCGTTTTAAGATCGCCTATGTCCTCGTATGCTCTTATACAGTTCTTGACTTGTCCATTATGGTTGACCATCATGCCTGTCCAAGGAACAGGGCAACGTACAGGACTTGTAACGTATTCTTTTGCGTCCATTATGCTAGACTAATGTCGTATACTTCCATGCCAACTTGGTCATGGTCCAATATGTTAGTAAGTTTTTCTACCCATGCTGTAACATTAGCACCGCCTTCACCTTGTGTGTCAACTTTGCCTGGACGCACAATAACTAACTGAGGCCAAGTCAAGTTGTTACGCAATACTTCTACTGCGGACTCTAGTGTACGTTTTTGATGATGATACTTCATCATGTCATAACCTTCTAAACAACTAACAGGCATACCTGCCATCATACTACTGATGTTAATAATCTTTTTACCTGGTTTATCTCGCCAGTATTCATATACATCAAACAATAGTTCTGTTTGTGCGTAACCTTGTTGTGCGTTGTTAAAGAACCAATCTGCTTGTGACACACGTTCTGCTATACGTTCGTGATGTTGTATGTTCCATCCATTACGTTTACTGTAATCTAATACTGTGTGTCCTTTTTTAACATAATGCTCTACTATGGCTTTACCAATGCCATTGCTACCACCTGTAATTGCTATTTTCATAAGTAGTCCTTGTAGTTAATTTTTCGAATAGTGTCTTGATACAGCATCCACTCTGTAAGTTTATGACTGTTATCTTGTTCAGTGCCTACAACATTCTCAAACAAGTCTTTGTGTGGCTCTGTTAAAAAGTTTGTGTGCCTTACACTTAGTACATCTGGTGATTCTAAAAATGCCCATGACCAATTAACTTGTTTACTTTCTACAAATTGTTTAATGTTATTGAAGTCACCAATGTTTAATGCACTTATAGTAGACCATAAGTCTAAATGAAAGTTATCATTTTTAAAACGTTTGTAATAGTTAAAAGTCTTTAGCCATGTTTTCCAAGTAACGGGCCAACGCAAGTAATCGTGTACTTTGTCTATGCCGTCCAAGCTCATTGTTATTGTAACATCTATGTCACGTTTTAGTAATGGCTTAGGATCTATTTTAAGACTACCGTTAGTGTTTATTCTCACATAACGTATATTAGGTGGCAAATACTCTAACAGTTTTTTATAGTTGGGACTCGCCGTGGGCTCACCGCCATTTATGTCTAACTTTACAATACGCTCTTGCGGAAAGTCATAAAACTTGTCTGTGTTGTCTACTGCTATCGTTTTGTTGGCAATAGCACCAAACTTTGTACTTAAGTGTGGGTTACAATGTTGACAGGCACTATTACAAACATTGTCTAGTACCCCGCCTATAATAAGATAATCTCTGCGTATGTTATGTAGTTCTTGATGTTGCTTTTCAGCAAACTGTCTAATACTTTCTTTGCCTTCGTTTTCACTAACACGACAACGTATACATTCATCGGGCCAGTTACCTAAGTTTTGATTCCACTCACTGGCATTCATTTCATTAAATGATTCGAAGCGAGGTGCATTAACCATATGCCCGCAACGACTAACTGTGCCGTCTGGGTTCAATCTTGCAAAATGTCTAAATCTAACGCAATTCATTTACTGGTTCATTAAAAAATGTTATACTTAATACAATACGTGGCCCATACTCAATCTTTACACCGTGTGGTATTTGACTGTTAAACACGATTGGTTTTGTAAAGAACTTGTGTGTAATTATCTCTGAGTTTGCTACCCAGCCTTTTAAGTCATATACTTCTCTATCAAACTTGTCTTTTATTTTTGGTCTGTAACTAATATCCTCATCATACCAATAGTTGATGTTACCAACACAATTTTGTATAGGTATGTTAAGTTTAGCAACTACTGGTTTTGCATCTACGTGTAAGTCTAAGTGTCTAGTAAGGTATGTACAAGCAATGTCCCTAGGGTGTAGTTTAAGATCCTTAACTAGCCAATTCATAAGAGTAGGACAACTACGTAGACAAGTAGCCTCATCTATGTCGTTCCATCCTTCTTCTAATGTGTAGTGTGCAAGATGCTCCAATATTTCTCGCTGTATATGGATTATACCGTGACACTCTAGCTCTTTAAATGCTTTCATGTATGTTTTTACTATGCTCAAAAACTTCTTTATAGTATTCCTTATAGTTTATACGAAGTACACGCATTAGTTCGTCAAAATGTACTTGTTCATCTATGTAGTTGTCCCATATCATCTTATCACAAGTCATGTAGAACTGTACTTTGTCAGACACAGGCACATCCATTGTATTATAGGGTCGTTCGTGAAATACTGTTACTTCTCTAATTTTATCTATGCTTTTAAACACAAAACTTGTTTGCTCGTTCATATAACGATGCAAGTTAATTAAAGTGTAAAACTGTGGTGCATAATGTTTATTTAAAAACAAATACTTCACAGCCGTATGCATACTAATGCCAGTCTGGTGTACAAACGTACTTACACCACTTTTGAACCTTGCAATAGGTTCTCGCCAGTAAACTGTAATTGCTTGTGCTTGTTGTATTTCTTTAAGAGTTGCTAACTTGTATCCTTCTTTATCTATGCTACTTGAGGCATTTTTAAGTATTTTAGCCACAAGTTTGCCTGACGGTAGTTTATATACCTCAGGTGTGTCGGGAAATAGTTCGTAATCGAGTTGTGTAAACATATATTTGTAGTATTAAAGCAGGTACCCACCTGGGTACCCACTTCTAACTACTTACTACTAGGAGGTATTACTTTTGTCTATTTCTAATCATAGCCAAAATGTCTTCTGCTCTTTGGCTTGATGGTTTGCTAGCCTCTACAGGAGCAGTTGCTTCTGCTGGCTCAGCATCTTCTACTACAGGCTCAGGTTGTGCTTCTACTGTAGTTTGTGGTGTAGGAGCAGGCTGTGCCGCAGGAGCACTTTCAGTTGCAGGTTGTGCGTTAGCAATAACTACACCTGCTGGTCTGAAGTAACTGCCCCACTTGTCTGCATCATATGGTTGCCCATCTACTGATGCTTCAAACATCTCTTTCATAACTTTAAGAGCTGTCTCGTCTGGACGCTTGGGCAAGAAGTCTGCTAGATTGAATAAACCATATTGTTCTATAGCCGCTGTTTCTGTTGATGTAAGTGCAGACTCTCGCCTTGCCCAATTACTTGTAGAGTAGTCGCTGTAACCGCCTTTGCTAGTCTTAACTACTCTGAAGTCTAATCCTTGATTGTAATCAGTTGGTAACTCAACCATGTCTGGGTCAAGCAATGCTGACTTAATCAAGTTAAAGATTTGTGGACTAATTACAAATCTACGAATTGGATTCTCAGGAGTTGTTTCCTCCTGCATTGGGTTTTCTTTTACAAAGCCTTGGAACAAGTAACTACGCTTCTTCCAGTACTTACGACCCATATCTTCTAAACTTGGATCTTTAAACCAAGTTCGAACCTCAGCAAGAATAGGACAGGATTCTCCCCACATCTCAACACAGGGTACTTGTACCTGTACAGGTTTGCTGTCTGCTTGTCCTTTAATACCCTGGAAAGGTAAACGGATCATAGCACGTTCTACCCAGAAAAAATCGTTTTTAGTATCTCCATCAGGAAGGAACCTGATAGTTGCGGTCTCACCTTCTTTTATGTTCCAGTGTGCAAAGATAGCATTGTCGCCACCTCCACTTGAACTACCACTTGATCGTGTTTCTTGTTGTTGCAGTCTTGCTCTGATATCGGCCAATGATGTTGCCATAATGTTTTCTCCTTAATAAGTTTGCCATAATGTATGCCTAATATGCACACACCACTTTAGTAGTGTATACAATTTTATTTATCTAGTCAATGCTAAACGGTTAAATTTACTATTTAATTCCGCTTAATCTTTTAATATCTTCTGCCGTTGTTTCGCCGTGTTTCTTTTTCTTTTTGTCTGTAACTGCATCGATGAAATCTTCACTAGCATCGCCACCCAGTGTTTCCATTGTCATGTCACCAAAGTCTAATAACTTCAATAACTCTGGGTTTACGTCTGACAAGTACTTGTGTACTGCTGGTCTACCACAAGTGTCAGGACCTTTTTCGTCTGCCATCTTTTGTATTTCAGCATTAAGTCCTTCATCATCTATAATACCTTGTAGTGCTGTAATAGCATTACTACCGTCTTGTCCTACAGGAAAATGCTGTCCTACTAGTTTTTGTAACTTTTCGTGTGGTGCTACGTCGCCTTCGTTAACATCCTCGTCTTTCTTAAATGGATTAATTTTATCTATTGCACCTTTAATAGCCTTACCAACCTTAGTAGCACCTTTAGCAATTTTATATGCAGGCATTGACTGTGTTACTGGGTCTTTTTCTGGATCATATCCTGCTGGTGCGCCTTCCATTTTGTTACCAGCCTTTAGTTCTTCGTGCCAATTATCTGCTAGTTCACTTGCAACTGCTCTACGTACTGCTGGTGGGAACATTTTAAAGCCATCATTTGCACCATGTTCTTTGCCATACTTCTTAGCACCAGTATCTGCATAATACTTCCATAATGTTTTTGCTTTATCATGGTCATATATACCTTTATCCCACTTGCGTGAAAGGTTACGCATGATAGGCTCGCCTTGTTGTTGGTATAGTTGACCATCATTTTCAATATACAATGCAAGTTCACGTATTGCATCTTCGTCAACTTCATTGTCTTCAACCATACTGTCTGCCCAGTCTGCATATTCATCAGATTCAAATGCAACGTCTTGATATGTTTCAGCATCTTGTTGTACTATCGGTTGGCTTTCCTTGATCGACTTAACACCCTTAATATACTGCTTGGCAAGTTGTACAGCCATACCGTATTCTTCTTTTAAAGATTCATCAACATGCTCTTCTAGTGTGTCAATTCGAGATGCCCATTTAGTTGCAAACTCTTTGATTGCTCCGTCTGCTTGTTCTGATACTTGTTCTAGTACTGTTCTTAATAATGCTTTTGTGTCAACAAAACTTAATGATTCAAAGTAAGCCTTGTCACCACATGTTCTGCCCAATTCTACAGATTCATCTGTGCGTACAAATTCATGTACTTGTTGTAACTGCTCTGACATATTTTTACTCCATGCTTTGTGCGCACTATAAACGTGTGGCAATGCAGACTCTAACTTTTCTGGGAAGCTCTTTTGTACAAATTTTTCTTTA
>Ga0255766_10000885_pt1 | contig 27385 bp, 28 predicted proteins | sample 071ome_23_FD_179966 | JGI IMG/M metagenome (GOLD analysis project Ga0255766, IMG submission 179966) | Coastal salt marsh microbial communities from the Groves Creek Marsh, Skidaway Island, Georgia - 071403BT metaG (version 2) | ecosystem: Environmental > Aquatic > Marine > Intertidal zone >...
AAGAATGAATTTAATTTGCCAACTTTTGATGTAAATACTGGTTTTAATATGACTGGGGGTCAAATATTTACTTTGGACTCATTAGACAGTAATGACCGAATAATATATGATGTTACTTATAGCGGCCAAAAGCAAGCTATTACAATAGAAACTTTAAATGATTATTCTAACTCTCCATTTACTGATTTTGAATTTTCAGAAAAACAAATATTTTTTAATGGAGTAAAAATATATTCGGGGATAGATTATATTGATAATGGAGGTTTTTATCCGACTGGGAATGTTACTGGTTCTACGGGAATTTATTTTAATTATCCAAAATACAAAGATAGTATATCTTTTACTGGAGCTGGAGATCAGCCGATTACGATACAGCATGAAGGAATTATGCCAAAAGGATATATTGTATTCGCAAATGGAATAAGGCAAGATCCGTCAAATGTAATTGAACATGCAAAAGAAAGCGATTTAATTTCTGGTACAAAAACTTTGTTTTTTGGAGAAAAGTTTTTAAAAATTATGAATGGAGAGGAGGAAATAGGTTATGTCTAAATGTAATATAATAGATCAATCGGTTTTGTCTCTGAATGGAGGAGAGGGCTTATACGGAGGAACAGCTACTAGTTTTTCATATACATTTGGAACATTGAATTCAAATAACAGGGCAACAATTTCGATATCAGGGCCAAATCTTGGAAGGCCTGATATTGGGGATAGTATTTCAGTTGGTTTTTTTGGGGGTGCGCCTTTTAATATGGATGTGGCATCATATAGCAAATCAAGATCAAAAGATTCTTCTTCTTTGACTCTTAATTTAGTTGATAGGTCTCATAGAATTTTAGACCAAAAATTCGTAATTATGAATTATGGACCGGGTGGTTTTGGAGGGAGCTCAGTTTATACAATAGGAACAAAAAGAGTTCCAAAAATGAATGATATGGCTGGGCAAGGAGTTCCTACGCCATATACAAGCTTTGTGAAATCTAATAAGCTTTCAGATCCCGGAGTTTCTGTAGGATATGCAACTAATGATCCTTTGGGAGGAACGACTCTTGAGGATACTTTTGGGGGAATTTATAACGGTCCATACCCAAGCGGACCATTAAAATACGAAGGTTCTTGGAGAGAGGTTATATCTAGGTTGGCAAATGACGCCGGAGCTTTGCCTTATTGGGATAATGACGCTGAAAAAGTTGAGGTTATTACTATGCAAAATTATGGAGGTGGAGGAGTTAATGCTTTAATCGAAAAAATAGCAGAAACCTGTGGTGGTAACTATTCAATATCGGAATCTGAAGATTTTAGCGTAACACAAGCTTCATATGTTATAGGCGAAATGAAACAAGAAGCGGATAAACAAGCTTCTTCAGAACAAATGGGCGGAACAACAACAAGATGGTTAAGAGCTGAGTTGATAGATCCTGATTTTCACGTAGGGAAGCGAGGCAAACGCGGTGGCAACACTCTTTTAGATTTTAAAAACGAAAATCACCTGAAAGCTATAGCTGCAGCAGAGGACCCATATGTGTTTGGACTTTATGCGTTACAAAGTCTTGTTGATATAGCAGGTTTTCCGGATGGTATTATGGATGAGCCTTGTAAGCTTAAGGGTAGAGGCGGTAATAGTTCTGTAGATTTATCAGTTGCGGGTAATTTTGAAGACAAAAAATTCGGCTATACCCAAAACGAACTTATTAACGATTATTATTTAAAGGGAAAAGAACCGCCTGAATTGGCAGGAATTAAGATTCTCACTGATGGCATGAAGATAAAAGGGCCGCTGGCTCAAGCAATAGCGGACGATGCTGATAAAAAAAATGAAGATCCAATAGCAAATGGTTTTTGGGATAAACACGGCTTGGAATTTTTAGATTTTGATATGATAGCCTGTGATTCAAACAAATTTAAAAGCGTAATAGATAAGAACGGAAAAATAAACGCAGATAGAGACGCTTTGAGAAATTTTTTATTACAGATTTCGAGATTTAAAAATTCAGTATATGTAGTTCAGGGAAAAAAGGGGGACGGCGTTTCTGGTACGCTTCCTACTTGGAATGGATTTTTTCTTACTGCAGAAACCTCTTTGCCCACTATGGGAAACGCTGCAACAGATGGATTTGAGCATGTTTCATTAAATCCCTTTGTTAGCGTAGCTAGCTGTGGATGTCGGCCTTTAGTAGATTTTGCTAAAGCTATGGTTAAAATGTATGCCCCAAAAAGCTGCCATGTATTAGACCAAACAATGGCTGGAGAATTTATAAGTCAAATGTACAAAAATAATATCAGTGCATTTATCACTGGAGGAGGGGGTGTAGGCGCACATGATTCTGAAAAAGCTGCCGCAGAAGCTGGACAAGGATTTAGGATGCATTTGCTCATAAAACCACCACCGATAAGCGAACAGCCTTCATTTAATCCTTTGTTTAAGGATTGTCACCCAGAAGCTATGACGGTGATGGAAGATATAGCTTTTCAAGCGAAAAGTACTCAGTTAATGGGAGGCTTGAAAGCATCGGTTGATGAAGAATGCTCTAAAAAACTTAAGGAGGAAGGCATGCTATATTTAAAAGTTCCACACATAAACGTTCATGGACTTCTTACAAAATTTGAGCTGGCTGATCCAGTCAGGATTCAAAGAATGTGGTATAATGTTAAATGTGCTCCATCTGTATTTAATAATCCAGCACTTAAATTTAGTGCCGAAGGTGTGCAAGGAAAAGATTCAGGGGGTAGAGTTTGGGCAAAATCATTAACTAAAGTTTCTGTTTCGCCGTCTGACGTCGTAACTCCGGAAATGCAAGAGGCCTTTAATGATTACGAAGAAAAAACAGGTAACCCCGGTTTTGCTATTGAAAAACATATATGGAATATGATGACCTCCGAATTGAAAAGAAGAATGGAACAACAAGCATGGGTTGATGAATTAACTGGAAAATCTACTAGCATAACGTTTGAAGGAACGGGTGGTTTATCAACGATACCTAGCGCTTCTTCTGGAGTAGAATCAATAAGTATTAGTGTTAGCGGCGGAAAGACAAGCACAACAATTAATAGTGGAAACTCTATGCTTAAACAATTGATATCGCTATTAAGAGGATCTACAATTTCAGGTAATATTATTTTTACTGTGCCAGACTATTTAAGTGGAGCAGGAAACAATAATCTTTCAAGATTATTAAGAGGTTTACCTAGATGAATGATGAATAGTTTCGAAAACACAAGAAAAGAAATTAATTATGAATTTGGCTTCTGGCCACTGACTGGAAATTATGATTGGTCTTTTCATCTAGGAAATATAAACGAAGAAGACTCTCTTTATAAAGAGTCGAAATTGATTCAAAATATATCAACAGAAATTAAACCATATTCATTAGATCAAAATAATGACTATATGGCAATAGGCGATCCAGAATCTGGGAGGGTAGATGTTTATTCAAATAGAATATTTTCAGAAATAAACAATGGTTATTCTGATGTGATTCCCCCGACTTCTCCAAATCAATATTCAAAATTTAATCAATTATTTGGTGCAGATATTAGTAATATTAGTGGTTTCGGTAAGTCATTGAGATTAAGCGAAAACTATTTACTAGTTGGGGCGCCAAATACTAACGATGATAAAGGTGCTGTTTTTTTATTTGGAAGATATGATTCTAATGGTATAGGAGTAACTGGAGAAAATGGTTTTGGTCAATTAACGCAAATATCGGGAACGGTAGTTAGTGGCTTTTATGGATCTACTTGTGATTTAGTTGAGAATAGGGGTAGTACTATTATAGCTGCTGGAGCAACCGGAGAAAATGATGCAAGCGGCGCTGTTTATTTATATAAAAATGATGGAATAAATTTACTTAATAAATTTTACCCAGAAAATGAAGGCTCATATCATTATGGAAAATCATTAAGGTTTTTTACTCAAGAGTCAATAAATTATTTGGCGATTGCATATGATTGCAGTGGGACTGGAATGGTTGATATGTACAAAGAGTCCGTACAAAATGGAAACGATTTTACAAAATACAGGACAATCCAATCTCAAAATGCGCACAGTGGAGATATGTTTGGCTATTCAATAGATAATGCGCAAGATTCAATGTTCATTAGCTGCCCAAATGAATTTGGGTCAGGAGCAGTATACTATTATCAATACAATAGTGGAGATGGGTTTTTCGAAAGAAAAGAAAGGATAGTTCCTGACGACTTGGCAAGCGGAGAATATTTCGGTAAAAATATATCTTTTGATAATGACGACGGAGTTATAACTTCCAATCAATCATCTGGTAAAGCATACATATATGATTATGACGAAGGTCCCGGATGGCAACATATATCTACAATAACTGGAAGCGGCAATTTTAGCGGGTCTTTTGGGGGTAATATGTCAGGAAGTTTTAACACTTCTCTTTTGGGTGGCGTTCTTGCAGTGGGATATTCTTTAGAAAATCAAGTAGACTATTACTCTACAGGAGACCCCGTAATAGAAACTGAAAGATTAATATCTTTCAGCGGTGTTTCTGGAAAGATATACGATCAGAGCGGAAGGTTCATATATGGATATTCACCTGATGCTTATATAAAAATACATGGAGCGGCTTTTACTGGCCAGTATAATGTATTTGTAAACGATTACTTATGCGTAAGCAAAATCGATAAAGAAAATTTAATAATTAATGGATGGGAAGTAAGTGGAAACGAAAACTTCAAAGGTTTTGAGCTTTCCTTTTATAACGGCACGGAAAATAGCCAATCAAACGCTTCAACAAACTTTTCTTATTAGTTTTCTGCAAGTATATCTACGTCACTTAATTGATGCCAGTTTGAAAAGTCGCTGCTCCCGTATACTTTAAATTTTGTAGGCATGCCGGGTTGCATTCCAACTCTAGCAAAAGTTGTAATCTTATCTACCGGAGTTTCTTCACCAAGGTCTATGGTTATATAGTGAGGGAATTGACCTAATTTAGATGGATCGCTTTGCCAATCAGCAGAATCTTTCAAGAAGCCTTCTGCTTTTGCCGTCTTTAATTCTGAAGAAAAATCTATAATTTTAGAATTTTCAGGTAAGGATGGCTCTATTTCTATCTTTTGAAGGGCACCGTGGCCATCATAAGAATCTGTTATTTCGTACTTTATATACCTTAGGCTTCCAGTTTTTTTAAAATTGATTGTGGAATCTTGCCAAGAAGTCATTTTTTGGGGCATAATGTATTTTTTTTTGTTTTGATTTTCTTTTTCAGATTTTGGTTCTGGTTCTGGTTCTAGTTCTGGTTTAAGATGTTTTGGGTTATCTAAATTATCTATAAGGTCTTGTATGTTGACATGGGGCTGAGTTTCATTGAAGTGCTCAATGATATCATCATATGGTAACCCAAGTTCTTTATGACCTATTAAGTAATTTTTTATTCTTTCTTCTATAATCAAGGGGTATGGAACTCCTCTAGGTCTATTAAATCTATGTATCCACCTAAGAAAGGGGAGGCACCAGATTTTACGATCATTTTGTTTATACTTTTCATGAATATATCCTTCCTCGCCACCAAATCCCGTAAACTTTTCATTAAAACCAAGCCAGCTTTCTGTTCGAGCAGCAAATACGCCGCAGCCATGCATGGGTATTTCAAAAGGTTCAGCATCTTTATTTTCGCCTTTTTTGTCACAAGCCCAAGTTCCTAGCATATTTCCTCTCCATACGGGCTCCATGTGGGTTACCGGACCATGCTTTTCTAATTGATCGTAAAGCAATGCTCCGTGATACAGATCATCGCTTTCTGGGTTTTCGTCAAAGAATTTTATCAACCTTTTAATAGTATCTGGTTCGAATAAAACATGACAATCAATACTCATACAGAATTCACCTTCTGCTACTTTGAATATTTCATTTTTAACAGAATTGCTGGTTTTTTCTTCGAATGCGAAATATCTTATTTTTTGACTGTCTTGACAGAACTTTTTCAATGCTTGGCCTTCTGCGCTAGACGGATTATTATCTATAATTACGTAATCTAAGTAGTCATCAATGTCTAAATTATTTAACCTGAGAGACTGGTACGTGAAGTAAGCGCCTTCATAGTCATCGTACACGGCGGATCCAATAGTAAGTTTTTTCATCAGAATAATAATAAACTATTATAAGGTAAATGTCAAGAATTTAATTTTTTATGATTATTTAATATTTGCTCGGGAGTTCTAACATAATGTTGTATTGCGCAACCCTCGGGAAGTATTGATGTCTCTTTGCCGTTTTCATCTTTAAAGGGCCATGGTCGAACAAGCCCATTACTATTACATAGAGCCACCTTCCAAGATCTAAGAAAACTTCCTATCGCTAAATCATCCTTACACATTGCATGGTTTAATTTTTTTATAATATCCTTCGAATATACCGCTGCGCTTCCTGAAAGATAGCCACCGTTGTTATTACCCCATGCATCGTGTTCATGCCATCCAGAGTTCATGAATAATTCCACATTTACACTGCAATCATCATCCATTATTAAAACATGAGTAAAATCTTTATTTTGAATGAGGAATCTAAATAGCCAAATCATTCTATTTGTTAGGTCACCATGGGTGTCTGTTCCCGGTGTGTAGATTTTATCGTTTTTTACTATCGGTTTGGTTATGCCAGAAGAGTCGGCTAATATAAAAAACACTTCGCAACCTTGAGAAACGAAGTCTTTGCCCCATGTGGATCTGATCATATCACGGCGTTTTTTTTGACCAACAGGAGAGCGAATACAAGTAATTAATTTCATATTAGGCAGGGGTTAATATAGTTAGCCCGTTATTGTTTTTAAAATGCTCCTTGATTGACCACTGCCCTAGATCAAGAAAATCTTCCAGCGCTTTTTGTAACCCTTTTCTACTAAGTTTTGTGGGTTTTCCTTCGTCGTGATTTTTAAAAGATTCCGTATCATGTAGTATAATATATTTTTGAGCTTTGGAGCTATGCAGCAAAAGCTCACACAAAAGTTGAGGGTAAGAATGAAGAGTATCTATGAATAAAAGATCGGTAACCTCAATCGAAGATGACAAAACGTTTTCAATAATAAATTTATGATTTATCTTTTCGTTTTCACACATTTTTTTTATTTCTTCCATCTTACCTGTTTTGATTATGTCGTAAGATATCATCTTTTGAGGTCTAGTACTTAGAAGGGCTACGGTTGAAGCTCCCCACCTGACGCCCATTTCCGTAATATGATTGCATTTTTTAGCATAAGATCTAAGAACGGGCAAATGTTCATAAATATCAACGGTCCTGTTTTCTTCAGGGAAATTAATATAGTCTAAATATGTTTGATTAATTGATTTCATGCTAATTAATAATTATGAATTTTAGAGCGGTCAACTGTGTTATTAAAGGTTTTTTCAAAAGTTTTTTGATTTATTTTATAAGACTGCCATAGCCAGTTAAGTTTTGAAAATAGTATAGATGAGTTTTTAGTAAATGAAGGAAAATGAATAAATGTATGAGGTATATCAAGAGCTGCGATTCGTTCAGTAAGGTTATAAATAAGTGTTGCGTTATAGTTTTTTTGTTCTTCTATTGAATTTGCCCCCCATAAGCCCCCATTAGCCCCTCTTTGGCCCATTCTGTGGCGGCTTTGTGCAGAGCTGTTTAGGTCTCTAATCGGTATTATTACATGGCGAATATTAAACCTTTGGTTTATGGATTCAATGTTTAATGAAAAATGTGGGGCTTTCTGGATAAGGGTGTCATTGTTTAAGTTTAAGTTTTCCAAACCTTGATCAGGGTAGCTATCAAGTTTATGCCTATCAAACCCAGTGTCTAGCCCTAGATCTGTAAAAATTTTCATTAATAAAGTAGTTCCGGCCCTTCCAGTTCCGGTAATTATTATTTTTTCTTTCATGCTTTTTTATAAATTCCAGTTATGCATTTAGACCCGGTTCTTAAATCTATATATAAATCTTTTTCAATAAAGCCTTGAGAAGATATAGCTTCGTTTAGAGATTTCAAGGTGAAGAAATTAACATGCTCCGAGCAATATAGGCTTCTTTTATACGGAAGGGAGACAATTAAGTTTCCATCTTTTTTTAATATTTTATTTTTTTCTAAAAGTACCTTTTTTAAGTCTTCAGGGTATATATGTTCAAGAACATGGAAGCTTATAATAGTGTCAAAGTAATTTGAATAGCCCTCAATTTTGCAAATATCAGAATAAATGAACTTTACTTTACTAGAAACTTCTTCAGGAAACTCTTTTCTAAATTTTGAATCTCCTAAGTCTAAAGCTTTTCTATTAATATCAAAACCTAGAATTTCCTTTATATTAGGGAACTCTGCCATTAGGTAACAGTGATAGCCGCTATTACAGCCAACTTCTGCCACCCTTGGACCAATTTCGTTTTTATATTGGGATAATATTTGATATTTTGCATGTTCGCGATTCCATTTATCTCCATAATCTCTTATTCCCGTTTCTTTGTCTTTATATTTTTGATGATTCACTAATGACCCTCCAATTTATATTAAGTTGTTTATTGTTTATGCGTTGTTCATGTGAACAAAATTTTTATTTTGTTGTTTTATGAGGTTTATGATGCCATGGTTGGCGCTTCTTCTTATTCCATAAAAAATAATAACCTTTTTCATGTCTTTTTTTATAATACATTAAATATATCACCAGTAACAGCCATATTCTATTTTTTTATAATCCTTAGGTCTTTCTGACTCATTTGGATATGACCAATGGCTATTTATCAACGGTTTTACTTCAGGTCTATTATTCCATCTACTACCAAGAATACCAAAACATAACTGGAGTCTTCCTCCTATATAAATAGCGCTTTTATTTAGGGATGAATAAATATATTCGCATAATGGATGGCCATAGCAACCGCATGATAGTAACGCAACGTCAAAACTTTCTTTAGAGATTTTTTTAGTTAAGAATAGATAAGTCTCTTCCCAGTTTTTATGTGGATAAGGGGGGAAGTTAGTTTGGGGGGTTTCTATTACAGATAAGTTTTTAATATTAATTTTATTATTTGGATATATTAAATTTAATTTCTTTATATTTTTCTCAAAAGATTTTTTGAATGGAAATATTATTAATACTTTTTGTTTTGCTGTTAGTTTTTCTAGTAAATTAATATAATATAAGGGGTCTGTTGGATAAACTTTAATATTTGAATTATTGACTCCGATTTTTTTTAATAGAGGCGAATATATGCATTTATCTTTGTTCCACCAATGTGGTATCATATGAATTTCTTTGCTATTGTTCATTGCGTCAATATAAAGAGTTTTCCATGAATTAAATACTTTTTCGCAATTTTCAGATTCGCAATAAAATCCTGCATTTATTTTTAGGCTTGGGCCTTTGTTTTTTTTAAGGCCTTGAGGTCCTGTAATATTTTTAGATATGGAAATCATCTCAATAATTCCCGGTCTTGTGATTAGGATTTTTTCCATTTTTATTAAGAACACGCTGTCCAACTTGTGACTTGCCCATTAGCATCTAAAGTGATAGTAGCTCTTGCAAATTCACCTTCGGTAGAGTTATGAGCCCAAACGGCAATTGTCTGACTTGTGATCTCTGGATCATTTTCAAGGTCTGGATCATCCCCGTCACCTTCATAAAGCGTTGCTCCTACATAAACATCGCCATTGTTATAACCGTCGCTATACCAGAAGGGGCCATTTGTTAACATATCGTCTGTTAATTGTGCGTAACAATTATAAAGAGTGTAGGGTTCATAGACCTTAATTCCTTCACCTAAATCAAGCATATCGCTACTACTAGTGGTAGAACTGGTTGAGGTACTTGTAGAGGTTGAAGTACTTGTAGAGGTTGAAGTACTTGTAGAGGTTGAAGTACTTGTAGAGGTTGAAGTACTTGTAGAGGTTGAAGTAGTGGTAGAGGTTGAAGTACTTGTAGAGGTTGAAGTAGTGGTAGTGGTGGTGGTAGTGGTAGTGGTAGTGGTGGTGGTAGTGGTAGTGGTAGTTGTGGTTGTGCTAGTCGGGTCAGGTGGATCAACGTGCGTAGTCGTTGTTGAAGTGGTTGTCGTAGTAGTCGAAGTAGAAGTCGAGGTGCTCGTCGAAGTGCTCGTAGAGGTACTGGTAGAGGTACTAGTCGAAGTACTGGTCGAGGTCGAAATGCTCGTAGAAGTGCTCGTAGAAGTGCTCGTAGAAGTCGAGGTGCTGGTAGAAGTACTCGTAGAGGTACTAGTCGAAGTACTGGTCGAGGTCGAAGTGCTCGTAGAAGTCGAGGTGCTGGTAGAAGTACTCGTAGAGGTACTAGTCGAAGTACTGGTCGAGGTCGAAGTGCTCGTAGAAGTCGAGGTGCTCGTAGAAGTGCTCGTAGAAGTCGAGGTGCTCGTAGAGGTACTGGTAGAGGTAGAGGTTGTTGTTGGAGGCGGATCAATATGTCCTCTCAAAAAGACTCCTTTCTCTGTACTACCAAAAGAATCAAGAGAAGTACTAAAAGTCAAATCTACAGTTTTACTCGAGTCGAAAACAGAACTCATCCCTTGAGAATCAAGGACTGCCTTCCTGAACTCGTAAATCATACTCGTGCCTTGTTTACATTTATTTTTAAGGGTAATTGTGATATCACGAGTTTTTTCAGGATTGCATATTATATCGTTTAATGCGCCAGAACTGATATCTGCAACGTTCGCATTAATTGAAAGCGTTGCGGTAATTGGGAAGTCAAGAGTTCTTGTCTTTGGGTGAAAATTAGTCAAGCAAAGCATTGGCGTCCTAGACAAAGGCAGATCAAGTGAAAAACTTTGAATACATGCTTTGCCATCTCTATTTAAAGAGTTTGGATCATTATAATTCATGCCTTCCAAAAGGACGCCTCCTTGATCAAGAGTTTCTTGACCAAAATCTATCACAATATCTCCCGGTCTTAATGCTGCAGCGCTCAAGTTTCCTGTGGTAGAAACTGGAATAGTGATATTGTTATTAATAAAGGAACCATCTTCAGTATTTATCGCTGGATTTTGTACGGAATTACTACCAGTATCAAATCTTAAATTAGCAGCTTCTATCGAAACATTAGCAATGGGGATTTCTCCAACAGAAGCTTCAACTGAATAGCTCGTAATAAAACCGTTTCCTATGCCCATTAAGCCATTGCCTGCCCCGTAAGAGGATGATCCATCACTTGCGTCATGGCCTTCAGGAACAGTTAATAGGTAATAATTTTTTTCTTCGTTTTCGTGATCAGATAAAAATCCAGAAATTATACTTACTCTATTTTCCGAAGTGTTTGGCACAGAGAAACCAATCTTACTTTCGTTGTACCCGTCAAGTACATAATAAGAAAAGTCAAGAGATGCAACGGGAGCCTCAACAATTTCACGCGAAAGCCTAGAAAGCTTACCCATTTCGTTAATGTCAACATATTGAACATCAATACTATGGGAAGCGCTTTGTACTCTATGGAGTTGATTTGGAGAAGATTCTCCAGTAGAACCTACGTACAAAGCTTCTGTTTGGTATATTACCCTTTTTCTTGCCATGGCTTATTAATTATACACGTAATTTAACCATAACCCGGTTCGCCTCCGTAGCCGCCGCCATCGCCTCCGTAGCCGCCGCCATCGCCTCCGTACATAGAGTCTGTAGTAGTGCTAGTACTAGAGGTTGAAGTACTTGTAGAGGTTGAAGTAGTAGTAGTAGTGGTGGTAGTGGTAGTCGTGGTAGTCGTGTTAGTACCGCAAGGGTTGTCTGAGCACTGGTCACCTACATGAAAAGAGCTGGCAGGCGACTGGCTTTCTGAATGATATTTACTATCGCTAGCTATATGATCAAGGTATTCTTTTCTTGTAACTGTGCCAAAACCTCCATCATAACATTCATATCCAACCGGATCTGACCCTCCTCCAGCAGGTTCACTATTCCAAACGCACCCCACTCCTTCCTGACAAAGCTGGGCGATAGTATAATTATAATAAGGTGCGCTACCACCACCCGGTTGATCAGTACAATTAGTTCCAACGCCCCAAAAATATCCTCCGCAATCACCTTCAGATTTAACAGAACAGCTTCCATTTTCACAACAAGCACCTTCTGGATCTACACAACATCCGCTAATGTAAGTAGTATCATCTTCTGGGCATTTGTAAAGCATTTCAAAATAGCACATTGTGAGATCTGAAAAACCAGTAGGCATTTCATCTCCAGTAGGCATTAGAACCCTAAACCCAGTTTCAATATAACCTAAGCATGTAAGCATTTCGTTTTTGCTAATTCCATAAGTTATGGTATTAGTTTCTGTATTTTTTGATACATTAATGCATCCAGAAGACGCGAAATTTGGCGCAGAAATAGTCAGTGAATCACTTTGTATTCTGGTTTTTATATTTGTTCCGCCATTAATATTAAATAAATCGCAACCATTTGCTTGATAAGCTCCCGAATCTCCAGAAAATCCAGTAAATGTTTCACGACATCCAGTATCGGCTATAGTTAGGATATTGCCTGTTATAGAGGTATGTATTCCAGACACTCCCCTAAAACGAAAAGAGTCGCAACCGCTTGCTTTATATTTTCCAAAATTTGCGTAAAAACCAGTGAATGTTTCACGACAGCCAGTATCGGCTATAGTTAGGACATTGCCCGTTATAAAAGTGTGTATTCCTGATTTTCCAGTAAATTGAAAAGAATCGCAACCGCTTGCTTTGTATTTACCGGAATTTGCATAGAATCCAGTGAAGCTTTCGCATCCAGCACCAGAACCAGTATAGCATACTGTAATTTGATTACCGCTTATTTGCGTAAGTATTCCGCTACAACCAGAAAAGATAAAGCTATCGCAACCAGAAGATTGATAACCAGTTAGCCCTAAACCTTCATAAGAATCATAAGTTTGTCCAGAAATGATTGAAAACGCGTTTTTACAACCACCGCCAAAAATTTCTATTTCATCCCATTCTTTTTCATACGCAAAACTTGCGTATTGGACATTTTCATCCCTAGGGTTATATATTGTTCCTGAAGGGTCGCCATAGCAATCTCCGTTTGATATAGTGGTTACATCCACTGGATTAGAGCAAGCAAAAACTGCAGAATAAGCTCTTTCGCTACCGCTAATATTCCCTTTTATTGGATCAGCATTACGACCCCTAAAAAATACTCGCCTAAACTGAACTGGAGCGCCTACAATAGGAGCTGGATTACTATATACGCCTCCCGCTTTTTCTGCAGATGGGCAATATTCTGTTCCACCATAATAACCTTCGCAAGAGGCTCCGTATGTATATGAATTTTTAGTTCCGTTTGATGGAGCATATAATTGATTAGAATCTATATTTAATATAGTATTACTGCTTAGGCAATTTGAATGAGGAGAAACGTTTACTAAAAATCTTTTAACGCCATTATCTACAGGGTCTTTTCCATCTGATTTTTTATCTAGACCATTTTCATCGTCAAATATATCAACGCCTCTTATTGCGAAATATGGATGTTGTGAGGGTTCGCCTTCGCCCTCTGGTTCAGAGATGTTTGAATAATTTGTACCAACAATATTGCCCATTTTCCGTAACCTTATAGTATAAGGTTACACTTAATTTATCAACTAATTTTCTTTAATTAGTTTAATTAATATGCGAGCTTCTTTTATAGGTATATCGTCAAAGCTTTTCCAGTTGGTAATATCTTTATTTTTGTAGATATTTTTTGCCCAAAGTTTTCGTAAGTCAGAAATGAAATCATCGAAATTTCCATCAAATGCAGTGTCTAGCATAGATTGAGGAGAAAGGCTAGGTTTTGAATTCGATTTCTTGAAAGAAGATTTTTTATTAGACTTGTCTATTTCGTCTGCTCCGACAATATGTATGTTAAGAAAATTTCTAACAGCGCGAACGAAAGATCTATTACAAGCCATGGTCTCCAAAAAGCTTTGTCCAAAATCATGAGTATTATCAAGCGTTGCGTTCGCCATATCTTGAAAAGAGATTGATTCATTAGAGGTCTCGTAGTTCCCTATAAAATTAATAGTGCAAACAACCGCTACATGATCTAATTCACACTTTACAACTTCATAAGCAATATCAGAAAACCCCCTGAGTCTGGCAAGTTCTTTAATTCCAGCTAGCTTAATTAATAATTTATGGTCTGGTATTCCTTCAATTGAATTTGGTGGATTGCCATTAAATGCTTGAGCATTTGGGAAAAGATGCTCGTCGTTAACCATTTTTCTCCAATTAATTGATCCATCATCATTAAATACATATTGTATATTCTTGAGTAAACCATGCTCATCTCTTTGGAAACTTTCTGGACCAATTGAATTATCTATCTTGCTTTTAGCCATCTTTTTTTAGGTTGTATAATTTAAAGTAGTCAGAGTCTTCCCAAAACTCATCTTCGTCAATGATGATTTGATCTTCGTGAATTTTAATTTTTTTATCAAATGATGATTTTGAGGAGAATTGACCATCTTTACTGAATATGTTTTTTGAACTTTTATATCGTGTAGTATCGCATATTTTAGATGAATTGTCAAGATCTTTTTTTGTTTTATTTTCTTCTTCGTGGATTTCCCAATCAAAAAATTTTAGCCTAGTTAACTCAATATCACATTTCTTTTTAAGAATAAGAGTGACCCCAATGCCTTTTCTTTTTAAATCAAGGGCGTATTTTTCATTGGAGTTTTCATCTATTTTATAGTAAACTTGTTCTATGGCAGGTTTGATATGAAGTAATATATTTATATTAATTTCTTTTTCTGTTACTATAGATATCTTTCTATTGTTAGCCAAATGAGGGAGGGCCGATTCATTAAAATGATAATCCATCCTTATATTTATAAGAGAACGAGGAAAGAAATTAGGCTCAGGAATAAAGTCCGGCACGACTTCTATTAGAGTTTGGTGAAAATAAGATCCTATTGAAAATATTTCGTATTTTTTAAAATCATTTTCTATATTTAAAGCGTTTAGCGTTTTTTGAACCACTTCTTCAGCGGCTATATTATTAATGGTTTTTATTTGCTCGTGCCCCAAAAAAGAAGGCTTGTTAGATTTTAAATCAGCTTCGATTAAAATTTGATTTTTTCTATCTGACCAAATTGGCGCTGAGTATTCGGGGTTAGTATTTGAGAAGAAAGCGATAAATGGTATGTCATGAAAAGAAGCTAATTGAGAAATAAAATTCTCCGGACCTATATGAAGCAAAGACCTTCTTATTATATACGACCAATGATTGGGCCTAGTAGCTCCTTTTAAGCTTATATTTGAAGAATTTAAATTAACTTCATTATCCCCAATTTCAACAACGCTTATTCCGTTTTTTTTCAGTATGGGCGTTATTATATTTAAGTATTCTTGAAAGTGGTCCCACTGTTTGCTTTGATGATTTTCAGTGCAAAAAGTAATATACTTTTCGGGAACAACGGGAAAAAAAGATTCTTCTATAAAAGGTCTTGAATGCTTTAGTCCTGCGCAAAGAGATAGTGATTCAACGAAATTCATAATGTTTTTTAGCGCTTATATTTTTTAAATGAGAATTATTGAGATTTATATAATAATCAACATAACCTTTATGTGAACCCCTGCCTATCATTAGGAATTCGTCTTCCATTTCTGGTTGGTATTGAAGAACCTTTTTAACATGCGGGTTTCCATTTAAAATATCTTTAAATTGCGGGTGGCATGCAAAATACAAATCAGTATTTTTATAAACTTCATGAAAAGATTCGAATAAAGAAGTTGCCGAAAAAACCAATGCGGCATCAGCAGAGGATATCATTAAGGCTTTCTTTTTTTTGTTTTGCTCGAACAGGTCTTCAAAATTGATTTTTATATTTTCTCGGTTTTCTTTTAATGCTACTGACTTAAAATATTCCAGAACTTGCTGTCTATTCATATCAGTTTTGAGCCTATGCATCCAATGCTGATGACCTTCATCTCTTTCGTCAACGTCTTGAATCAAAATGTTTTTATATAAATCAATAATCCAATCGCTATCGCTTTCGATATTTGGTGGGTTATAATTAGGATCTCTTTCTTTGAAGGAAAAATCGAAATCCCAATTTAAATCTGGCATTTCATCTATAATTGATTCAAGTTTTTTTCCGATGACTGAGGTGTCATAGTTATCAAGAACATACTGCCTTGCTTTTTTTCCTTGTTGAGCGCGTTTGTCTGGTTTCATTTTGTAAACCTTTTTAAGGTTTTTGGAAATGCTTGACGGGTATGTGCTAGCTTTTATAAATTGAGTTCCGGGCTCTCGGTATTCAGCCCATTCTAATGGAATGCCGCCGCTTTGAGGTGTGCAACTATCAGTTCCGCAACTGTAATCAGTTACGAGGGTAATGAGTTCGGTTAGCTTCGCTTCTTGTATTGGAATTTCTTGTCCACCAGAGGTGAATGGATGACAATAAACATCCATTAGATTATATACTTCATTGAGCTGCTGCTCATTAACTCCGTGAGTAGTATTAGTGGTATTAAGCTTTTTCTCTCCACAAACCTTGCATTGTTGTTCTTGTCCGCTAAAAGGTCTTACTTCATAAGAGTTGCAATTATGACAAAAGTAAGTGGTTAGTATTAAATTAGGGTCAATCCCCTTTTCTTGTATCATTCTCATTATATCCCAACCTTCTGACCAATGAGTATGAAGAAGTAATCGCGCATTAGAATTTGGTTCTTGATGAATAAACATCTTGAACCCTTCTAAGATATTAGGGACACTTTTCCTTAATTGATTTCTAAATACAAAACCTATCACATAGGAATTAGGATGAATATTATGATATAATCTTAATTGAGTTTTGTTTTCTTTATCGAGCTTATAGAAAGTCGAACAATCTATAGATCCGTGAAGAGTTTTTACGTGTTTATGGCCAAGTTCGTGCATCCGCTTTTCTGCAAAAGAAGCCCATACATAGTAATTCTTAATTTCTGGAGCTTTATTTACTGCGTCTGGTAGAAGCGGTAGGCTATCAAGGGTGGTCCAAATCATACAATTCGTTTTGTTCCACCAATCTTTATCCGTATATCCGTTGAAAGCCCATATGTCCTCTGCTCCAATATACAAATCAGGCTTTTCTTGCTCTATGATTTTATCGATCATATTAGCTCCATAACCAGCAGCTCTACCTAGCTGTGGATCTCTATTTAGTTTTTCAATTAATGCAGGATCGTCAGGCAAGGAACCGTATGCTTTCCAAGGCATGTGCTTCATTTTTGGATGGCTCCACTGGAAACCGTTAGCGAATTCTACAATATCATACTTCCCCGTCTTATGAAGATGCAGTAGAATGTTTTTGGCGTTTTTACCAAATCCAGTAAAAGCTTTTGAGTGATTACTATGGAATACTATTTTTTTCTTACGCATTTCCTCGTCGTTCTTTTGCTTTCTTGATGTCTAAAATTTGCTTGTCAAATCTATGAGAAAAAAGAGTTTTAAGGTAAAAGCGTAAAAATTCAATGACAGTTTCAGTCTCTCCGGGTTCCAATCCAATTACGAAGTTTTGATTACCGTTTCTGACAAAAGAAATACTAAACGCTGGAACTTCAACCCAATGATCTTTCCATTCACCATCTTCTGTCTTCATTGACTTCTTGGCTTTTTTATCCCAAGGCATGAACTTAATATTAGTCCTATCGCTTTCGTAAGAATGATAAGTAGTATATGTACATCTCGTTCTCATTGCGTGAATAATATGACCAACTTCATATTCGGAGAACTTAACTGTAATATTTTTTTCAGGGTTATCAAGATTCTCTTTAAAGGATCCTTGTTTTTTATTTGAATCCCAGTTGGCTTGCAATATTGATTTGACAAAAAGTGCTGGCTCTTGATTTTTTGATATGCCGATTTGAAAAGAGAACCCAGACCCTGAGTTCTTGGAATTTGGTTTATATATAGAAATACTCATTTTCGGATAATAGTATATATTGAAGATATTTTCAATGAAAAAAGTGTATATTTTATTTAAGGAATAAAGGATATGGGGATAAAATTTAAACAAATAGATAATCTAGAGGAAACATTTGATAATTTATCTGGTGATTTACAGGGTCAAATTACTGAAGTGACAGGAAATGTGAATTCGCTTGCCAGTGGATCATTTAATTTAAGTGGATGGAAATACTTTGCGGGCAACGCCGATTTCTCTGGTGCGCAGGGAATTTTAGTTGACCCAAGCAACATTTATACTCCAAATAATGTTTTTGCTAGTGCTGTAAAAATAGGTTATCCAATAAGCGCTCCAAGAAACTCTACTGCCGCACCAGTGGGTGCTCTTCAAGTAAGTGGCGGACAAATAAATCTTGAAGACCAAGTTAACGTAAAAAATAATAGTAATCTAATTGTAGAAAACGGAACAATTTCTGGGGGAACTGGGAATTTTTATTTTGTTACTGGGGAGAACTTAGCTTTTGGAAGCGGTAGTTTTACTGGAGGACTAACTGTAAATGGAAGCGGAGTTAAATTAGAGACTCTGACCGGAGATTTTGATGCAATTGATTTTACTGTTGGTGTTGGCGCTAATCAAGCCCATAAAGAAGGAAGACTTTTTTATGATGATACCAATAAATCATTAGCAATGTATAACGACGAAGCTGATATCACTTTACAAATTGGTCAAGAAGAATATGTAAGAGCTAAAAATACTATTGGTAGCACTATAAATAATGGACAAGCAGTAAGAATAAATGGAGCGATTGGACTAGAGGGACCAACAATTACTTTAGCTTCTGCTGATTCAGAAGATAATTCTCAGGTTATAGGATTAGCAACTCATGATATAGCCAATAATGACTTTGGATATATAACTACTTATGGGATTGTGAGGGGTTTGGATACGGCAACTTTTTCTGCTGGAGATGAAGTTTTTCTCGCTATAGAATCTGGGGCTGTTACTGGAGTCAAACCAACTTCACCAAACTATCAAGTTTCAGTTGGCCATGTAATTAGAAATCATAGTAATCAAGGTACTATTTTAGTACAGCCCGGAAATCCTAAATTAGGTGGTGGGGATGTAAAGAACAATAAAACAGTTAATGTTAGCGGAATAACACTTTTTGAAGAAGCGGTTGGTTCTGCCGGGATAATTTGCTCTAAAAATAGTTTTGTTTATGATACTGGAAATGATAGATTGGGTATTGGAACTTCTGCCCCAGAAGGGATATTAGATTTATCTACAACGGTCAGTGCTCCAATTATGCCTAGAATGACAACCGCTCAAATGAATGCGATTTCTAGCCCAGTAGAGGGCATGTTGATTTACAATACTGATTCTGGAAAATTTGCAGGATATACAGGAATCTGGTCCTTGCTACATTAATTATCCAAATGGTGCTTAGCGCCTTTTCTTTTACTTGAGTAGTCCTTAAAATACTGCTTTTTGTAAGGATCTACCCCTCCGCATTGAGCGGCTCTTTTGGCACTCATTTCTTTGCTTCTGTCCCAGAGATCTCCCATTGTCCCTGCATTACTAGTTTTGTCTATAAAACTTTGCTTGTCAAAAGGATTTGCGTCAAGATCTATAGCCGCATTTGGAGCAATAAAAACCCTTTTCCACTCCAGACCTGATTCATCAACATATTTATGTTCGTCATTCATTCCTTGGAATACTTCTATATATTCTTCGGTGTTTGGATTTTGATATACGTAAATGGGCATTATTCTTTTTCTATTTTTTTATCCATTAATATTTCTATTGTCTGTAAGTTTGTTATTATGCAATCAGCAAACCAGCAAACACAAGAAGATACTAGAGGAAGAAGAAAGTAGATATCATTCCATTTGAAATGATATAAAAATACTGAATGAGCTAAGCCAGACCAAAAGCCTAAGCATAGCGAACATTTAAAAAGGTCATTAAAGAATTTTACTTTACATAAAAAAGAGCGAATCCAATTAAGTATAGATCCGTACTTTAGTATGAAAGTAAAACCTACGCATGACAACAACAGCAGGGCTGTTGTCACTTTTTCTTGTTAATCTCTTTAATTGCTTGATTAATGAGATTAGCTTGGTCTTCTCTAATGGTAATCTTTCCGCCAAAATCGTCTTGGATTTCGATCATTCCATCTTCATTTTTATGAAGCATGGGGCACTTTTTACTACCACAGCAGAGAATAGCCTTGCCGTCTTCGAATTTAATATCTTTTTTCATTTCAATATAATATAATTAAATTAATTATTTTCAATATTTTTTATTACACAATCTAGCATATTTGAGTAAGAAAATTTTTCTTGTAATTTAATGCCTTCTACATTTTCTTTTTTACATTTTGATTCCGCTTCTTCCATTTTTGAAACAACTTCTTCATCATTGAAAGTGTGTATATTTCCTTGATTGAAGGGGGCTCCTTCTTGAAAGAATATGCCATCATAGGCTGGCGTCTTACCAGATGGCTCAACTAATATCGAGTTTTTTTCATTTGCCCAATCTTTATGGGATGTGGCGTTTAGAACGATACTCCATTTACCCAATGCTGTAGCATTAAAAGCAGGAAGATTCCAGCCTTCTGCACCACTTAAGCCAGTTAAATCAATATCTATAGCATTCATGAACTCATTGACTTCTGAATTAGTTTTTAGAAAAGGTAAGAAATTAATATTTCCGTATTGCTTTCCTTCTAGTGCTTGGTGAATAAATTGATTTAGTTGTTCAGGTTTAATAAATCCGTTATTGATACAGCAAGATAATTGATAATTATAATTATTACCATATTTCTCTGCCCAGAGCCTTAATATTTTTCCTGTATGTTTTCGCTTCTCAAATTTACCCATCAATCCAAAATGAACTTTGTCTTGAAGATATTCTTTTCCTGTTTTATGGAAATCGGGATCAAATCCAATTGGGATGTGAGAAACGTTTTTGCATCCTATTGATTTAAATGCTTTTGCTGAATACTCGCTGCTAAACATAACGCTATCATGTATATCAACGATATTTTTTTCTGTATCAGTTGGTTCGTCAAGCTCGTAAAAGGTTATTAAGTGATGTTTAGGAGTAATCCTGTTTTCACTTCCGTTAATGTGCCATAACTGAAGAGTAGGAAGATCCTTCTTTAATAACTTAAATCTATTATTAATGGAATTTTGAAGCCATTCTTTTAAGTCATTTGGGAGCTTATCGTAAACAGATGCATCGACATTCCCTATGGGAAAATGTGCGACAACCATATCTCTGTTAAACATTTCCCTTAAAAGATTAAGGGAAACGTTACCAAAAGAGACAGAGTTAACTGGGCATTTAAATATTAGAGTATCCATTAAAATGGGACTTCTTCAAGCTCTTCTTCAGAAACCTCTTCTACCTTGACTGGCGCAGGCTCTTTATCCACTTTCTCAACGCTCTTTTTGGGAGGTTGACTTTGTTGTTCTTGTGGTTTTTGAACAAACTCTATATCTGATGCAAGAATATAAAATTCTTTTCTTTGTTGACCCTCTTTATTTTTCCAAGAATTCTCTCTGAGTGCTCCGCAAACATTTACAAGACTTCCCTTCTTGGTGAATTTGGCGCAACTTCTTGCCCTGCCATCCCAAGCTTTGACTTTAACATACATCGTGTCTTCTTTTTTATAGCCGTTAATCGCAATGGTAAAATCGCAAACAGCCTTTCCTTCGTCGAACTCTTTGCATTCTGGGTCTTTAGTCAATCTTCCTGATACTACTATATGATTCATAATAACTCTTTCTTTAATAATTTATTTTTTAGATCTATGATAACATTGTCATGGATGTTTATACATCCTTGAATGCTTAATTTTACTTCGGGTGCAATTTTCTTCCATGGCAAAAGTTTGTAATTGTGTCCGTCATTGTATCTCATTTTGAATATTTTTGATACTCGAGGATCTGGGTGTTTTTGTATGATAAAGTAGATTTCATTTACTAAATTCTTATCAATATTATCATTATTTTCCATTTTGTCAAGAAAATCTAATTCTTCTGGCGTTTTTGTTTCAAAATGTTTTCTTTTAGCCTTGTTGTAAGAATTTAAACAAAGCCATTTAGTCTCATTACCTAAGAAGGTTGAGAACTTAGTACCTTTGCTTGGATTGAATTTTAGCGCAGTGTTGTAAATATGCAGGTCTCTATCTTCGAATAAATCGTGCTTACAGCAAAACTCTGAATTCTGGGGAACATATTTATTTATGATATCATAAAATATTCCGCTATGTCTGTTTACAAGTTCTTTCAGTGAGGCTTCTATGTTAACCTCTTTTTGAATGTTTCCAACGAGTTCATAATCTCTCAAGTACATTTTATTTTTGTTCTAAATATCTTGTTCACTATTTTCCTAGAGAACCTCTCGCCTTCATCTAGGTTATCCTCTCCGAATGTTGGCCACATCATTCTGTAGTCAGCCATTTTTTTCAAGATAGGATTGTTTTTCTTTTCTTCGGAGTTCGCGGGGCCTATTCCTTTTCTAGTTATATATACAACAACTCCATTGTGTTTTTTTTGTATCCATTCCATTTCATTCGGATACCTTACGTCGGTGACAATTGGTATAATATTCATATACTGATGAACACCGAGAGTCTTTTCAAGCCTATTAATCCACCAATTCTCATCCATTTTTCTTATGACCTCCGTACCGTATGTAACAAGTAATGGTCGAATTATTTCTTTCTCTTTTGAGTCTTGTGTAAATGCACTGATTCCTATCTTATGCCTACACAAATCATCCAAGTCTTTCTTGAGTTCATCTGCGAACGCTGCTCTTGCAGCGCCAATCTTCTTTTTCGACAGGATTGATTTAGCGTGTTCGCAAAAAGTATCTTTTCCACTTCTTGCATGCCCACAAACCCCTATAATAAAATTAGTGTTCATTTACTTCCTCCAATATTGTTTCTACTAAAAAAGCATCTTTATCATCTTGCGAATTTTCTACTGACTTACCGCAATCAACGCATAGCATGACTTTTGAAAATCTAGCTTTTTCTTTAAAAAGCTCCAAAGCTTGAGAAGCAACTTGAACACAAGCCTCCCTTGGACTTTTCGCTGCCGTAATTCCGTCCCAGTCTCCGCATTGAATATAAAAAAACTTTTTCTTATTTGACTTTTTCCTGACCATGAGATGGATAATATCACACAATACAAAAAAAGTCAACCTAAATTTTTCATAAAAAGTTGTACTGTATTACTAACGTAATAATAATTATTAAATTATATATATAGTATATTATATTATAATATATGAAATATAAAAAACTATATGATCATATTATACTATATATTTCATATATGTCAATAATAAAATAAAAATCGCGCGAAATTTTTATTGACTTAATGCTCTAAACGTGATAATATGATTCATGGCACAAGAGAAAGTCTCAATGATTACGTCCATGTTTAACTGCTCGGATTTCATCGAGGGATTCATGGATAACATGATATCTCAGACTATATTCTCGGATTCTGAGTTGGTTATTATTGATGCTAATGAAGAGAACGAGAAGCGCTTTGTCCAAGAATACTTAGATAAATATTCAAACATAAAATATTTTCATTTTTCTGATTTTGGTTTATCTTCCGACCCCGGAGTTTATGGATGCTGGAATTTAGGTATCAAGAACTCAACGGGTACTTTTATAACAAACGCAAATCTAGATGATAGAAGATCTAAACAGGCAATAGAAATACAACGAGACAACCTTTTATCAAACCCAGATATCGATTTAGTATACTACAGAACCCTTGAGACAGATAAGCCCAACGAAAGTTTTGAGGATAATTCAGCCACAATGGAGTTTCCATGTATGGATTTTTGCTTCGAATCTCTTATCTCAGTAAACTCTCCCCACTGCCAACCTATGTGGAGAAAAAGCTTGCATGAAAAGTTTGGTTTTTTCAATGAATCCCTCATGTCCGCAGCGGATTACGAGATGTGGCTTAGAGCTGCCAAGGGTGGATCTAAAATGAAAAAAATAGATCAAGTCCTCGGCTTGTATTATAGAAATCCAGAAGGCGTTTCTTCTGGATCAAAAACATTACAAAAAGCCATTCGCGAAGTCAATCAAGTAAGAAATCAATATATACCATCTTACATATGAAAAAAATTATATCATTCTCAGTTTGGGGCGACAATCCAAAATATTGCGTTGGGGCAATTAAGAATTCAGAATTAAGAGAAAAATACTACCCTGACTGGGTCTGCAGGTTCCATGTTCATAAAGACGTTCCAAGCGAATACATTAAATCTCTTCAATCCACCGATGGTACTGAAGTTGTCATTGAAGATCGCGCGGCTAATTGGACTGGAATGTTTTGGAGGTTTGAGTCTATTTCAGAAGAAGATGTCTCTGTAATGCTTTCTAGAGATTGTGATAGTCGCTTAAACCAAAGAGAAGCTGACGCTGTTTATGAATTTATGAATAGTGAAAAACTTTTTCATATCATGCGTGATCACCCACATCACGGATTTAATGTTCTTGGCGGAATGTTTGGCGTCAAGAAAGGTATCCTAGATAATATGAAAGATTTATGCGCTCGCTTTTCTCAAACCGATAATTACGGAACTGATTACAGATTTTTTGATGCGATAATTGGACAAGTCCCTCTTGAGTATATAATGGTTCACGATCCCTTTTTTACTGGTATTGACTTCCCGAATCCAAGAGAAGAGAATCAATTTGTAGGTCAAGTTTTTGATGAGAATGACGTCTACGATCAATCCCACCTTGATGCATTAAATTCTCATTTAAATACCAATTCTTAGAATTTTGATGAGTGGTATAATTTTTCATTCACACCTTGGGCTGGGGGATCAAATAGGTTGCAATGGATTAGTTCATTATCTCCATGAAACTTATAGTGTGCCTATCCATGTAGCCACAAAAGATAGAAACTTTAATAATATCTCTTTTCTCTACAAAGACTACCCTGAGATAAACCCTATTAAAGTTAGCAATAATCCCAGTAGCGAGAAGATGGAAGTAGAACATCTTTCATCATCGCTTAATTTAAGCCTAGTACGCACTTCAATAAATAACCCTCTTGCTTCTCACTGGGATGAAGATCATTATACTAATCTATATTTGAATTATGATATAAAATTTGATTTTTGTAAACTTCCAGTTATATCAAATTCCATGGACATACTAAAGGATCATACGCCTTTTCCCGAACCTTATGCTTTTAGTCATATAAACAATGATGGGCCAAAACCAAGTAGTATGCTACCTATCATTAAAAACATTGAATCTTTGAATGTTTTTGAACTTATACCTATACTTGAAAATGCCAAGGAATTGCATTTAATGGGTAGCAGTATTTTGTGCCTTGCAGAAATAATGAACTTACCCCGCTCTAATCAACTAGCTTATCATTACACTTTTCGATCAGAAAGAGATTTTGGATCCCCTATTAAAATTAGGAATAATGATAAATGGAAAGCTATTAATTCAAAATAATTATTTACTATGATACCCATATATGAACCATACCTACCAAAGCATATTCTTAAATATGCCCACAACGCTTTGGATTCTAAATGGGTATCTTCTCATGGAGCTTATATCCAAAAAACCGAAGAGCTTCTTCAGGAGACCAACCAATCAAAGTTTGTTATTTTAACTAACAACGGAACTTCAGCAACCCATCTTGTCTCTATAGGTTTAAAATATAAATACCCTAATCTTAAAAGTCTCATTGTTCCCAATAGCGTCTACGTTGCCGCTTGGAACAGTTTCAGAATGTCAGAGAATTTTGATTTCAAACTTTGTTCAGTAAATCCAGACACATGGAATGGAGAGTATGAGCGAGCCATTAGAGAATCGGCGCTCCAACCATGTCATGATAGCGAAATAGGTGTTTTAGTCGTTCATAATATAGGGAATATAGTAAATGTTCCTTCCCTCAAGAGTCGCATTGATAATGATAGCGTAATTTTCGTAGAAGATAATTGCGAAGGCTTTTTGGGTTCTTATGATGGCTCTCCATCCGGAAGCGCCTCGCTCTTTTCTTCGGTTTCTTTTTTTGGTAACAAAACTCTTACTAGTGGAGAAGGTGGCGCCTTATTTACGGATGATGAAGACTCATATCATTATTTAAACTCAGTAAGAAATCAAGGTCATTCTTCACAAAATTATGTTTTCAGTAAATTAGGTTACAACTATAGAATGACTAACATTCAAGCCGCTCTTCTTTATGGTCAATTATTGAATATTAATGAAATTTTAGAGAAAAAACAGGAAATATTCAATCTTTACAAAGACGAACTTCAGTCGATAGATGAGATCTGTTTTCAACAGATTGAGAAAAATACTACTCACTCTAACTGGATGTTCGCTATTAAGGGCAAATCAAAAATCTCAGATTTACAACTCCATTTATACCAAAATCAAATAGACTCAAGGATTATGTTCCCCCCCATAAATTATCATAATCATTATAAAAGTTTCGAACCCGATGAAGCTGCAGCTGATTTATATGAAAAAGTTATCATGCTTCCTAGCTTTCCCAGTTTAACACGAGGACAGGTTTGCTTTATATGCGACCAAATTAAATCTTTTTATTTTAACCAGAAAAAAAGTTAATAGGAATATTTAAATGGTTATTGAGGAAAACATATCTTTTGATAGGGTGAAAAAAATAGTTAATAAAAATCCCAATTTAAAATTTCATTTTCGCTATTTTGACTCTAGAGACGAAAGTTGTTTTGATAATCATTTTTATCATTTTATTTTGAACGATCCAGATCCTGTTGGGTATGGACATTTAGACTACGAAGATGATAAAATGTGGCTAGGTATGTGCGTTTTTGATTCTTGCATTGGCAAAGGTCATGGAAAAATAATTCTCAAATCTCTTTTGGATAAAAGGGGGAAGCACGAAATTCACTTAACGGTAGACAAAGACAATTTCAAAGCTATAAATCTTTATTTATCTCATGGCTTTAAAATCTACAAGCAAACTAATAATATCTTTTATTGTTATTTTAAAAACACTTAACAGGGAGATTACTAAAGATGGCTGATACGCTTGGATCCTTAATTGATAAACTTACTACCGCTGATTTAAAAATGTGGAACAATCAAGAGCTTCTGTATGAAATTCGCAAGATGACTTTTGATGAGTACAAGGAAAAATATTTCAATTGCGAGGATGGCGCCAAAAACCTTTGGGATTGCCTAAAGAAATGTTGCGATCTTAATGTTCAAAGAAATCAACTCATAGACGAGATTGACGAAAAAGTTATAGAGATTTTAAAACAAGGTCTCTCTGGTAAAGATTTGGACGACGGTAAAAATATACAACGAAAATACAAAACATATTAGAAGGTAACTATATAGAAAAATCGAAATTTTGAAAAAATGCCACTTCAGTATTTTGTATAATGAACTTCCCTTCTTAAAGCAGAAGTTACCTTTTCTTTACGAAAGGTTCGAGCAACTTATATTTTTCGATTTAAACGTTGGAACTTATAACCCTCATTTC
>Ga0255766_10000910_pt1 | contig 27077 bp, 33 predicted proteins | sample 071ome_23_FD_179966 | JGI IMG/M metagenome (GOLD analysis project Ga0255766, IMG submission 179966) | Coastal salt marsh microbial communities from the Groves Creek Marsh, Skidaway Island, Georgia - 071403BT metaG (version 2) | ecosystem: Environmental > Aquatic > Marine > Intertidal zone >...
GAAGAAAATTTCTTGACATTCATGGAAAATATGGGGTGAGAGGATTGAGAAGAGGAAGAAGGCTACCTAAAGAACCAAAGAATATTTTCCCTACTTTTGAGAAGTCTTGGAAAGATATTCTTAAATGGAAACCCGATAGTTCATATGAAAAATTTGACTCATATTTAACTTATGCTGATGGATATAAGACGGAAGAACCCGCTAGAGGTAAAAATTATGCGTCTAATGTAGTTTTAGCAACTGGTCATTATATGGACAGAGGAAATAAAAGATATGATGATGATAAGGAAGAAATGGATGGCTGGGCTAGACTTATTCTTCCAAGAATAGGTGAAACTGTAAGAAGCGGCAACTGGATTTATAGAAGTGAAGATAATAATGAAATGGTTATGTTTGATAAAATTGCACCAAACAAACCATTACCACAACAACAAGGGAAAGACAAAAAGAAAAACACTACTGGTAGTGAACTGATTGTTTTTACAACTGCTTTTGGCGATGATTTTAAAATTGATGGAGATAAATGGTTTGATATATGGAATGAAGGAGAAATTAGACCCGAAACTAAACTAAAAATTAAAAGACAAAGAATTAATGTTAATCTTGTGGATGTAGAATCTCGTCTTAACAGAGCAAAACAAGAATTACAGAATAACGGTGAATTTATCACTAATAGAAATAATCTAATCTCTCGTTTAAAGAGAAAAGCAAATATGTTACCTAAAAAGGGCAAAAAAGAACTAGAAAAGGAAATTAGAACAATGGAACAAGGATTAACTACGGCTAGAGGAATAAGAAAAAATCTTCAAGAAAAGGTTGATGAATTACAACAACTTTTAAATGAAGCAAAGATGAGAGAGGAAGAATAATGGAACTAGAATCCTTCAATTTTGAGCATGAAATGGATATGCAATTGTCCCGCAATTCATTTCCATATTTCTTTCAAAATGTATTGGGTTTTGACTTTCCTTCCTATATTCAAGAATGGCACGAATTAATGAACTCTACCCAAAGAACAGTTATTATTTGTAGTCGTGACCACGGTAAATCTGTATTTATGCACAGTTGGGTTGTTTGGAAGTTAATCTTTGAAGAGCCACCATATCAAATGCTTTACATTTCTTCTAACCAAAAACAGACTCTCGTTCACATGAGAGATATTGATAAAATGTTCACCCATCCAATGCTCAAAAAGTTTAAACCCGCAAGAGGTTGGGCTATTGGAAACATTACATTAACCAATGGAAACCAAATCCTTGAGCGTTCCGTAGGCTCGCAGATTCGTGGTTTGCACCCTCAAGAAATCATCATTGACGACCCTTTGAAAGAGTTTAGCATGACTGGGATTCAAAAGGTTACGGATTGGTTTTACGGCGACATGATTCCCACGCTTCACCATTCGGCATCACTTAGAGTTATTGGAACTCCTTTCAGTTATACAGATATTTACCAACAGTTAGCAGAAAATCCTGCCTATACTGTTAGAACCTACCCTTGTTTAAACGCATTGAATGAACCGTTGTGGCCTGACCGATGGAATTACGAAGCGTTGATGGCTCGTAAGGCAGAAGTTGGTTCATTAATGTTCACGCGGGAATATATGTGTGTGCCTATTTCAACGGGAACTTCTTTGTTTAGTCCAGAACATTTAGAAAATGCTAAGAATAAAGATTTAGTTTTGAAACCGCTAAAGCGTGAAGGATATAAGTATTTTATTGGCGTAGACCCCGCTATTTCAACAGATGGCGATTACAATGTGATTACTGTCATTGAAATGGACGCTAATGAAAATAAATCTATTGTGTATGTTGATAGAGCAAAGAATGTTCAGTTTCGTGAAAATATTCAAAAAGTAAAATTACTAAATCAGGTCTTTAGACCAGAAGTTATTCTGTTTGAAACAAACACATTCGCTAAATCATTTACTCAAGAACTTAGGCAAGTTGCCGATGTAAATGTCCATGACTTTGATACAACCCGAAGAAAGAAACAGGAGATTATTCTTAACTTACAGATGACTCTTGAAAATGGAAAGATTAACTTCCCATACGGCAACGAAGAGAGTAGAAAAGTTTCTTCATTATTGATTGAAGAAATGTCAATGTTTGCGATTACTGAACGAGGAAAGTTTGAGGGAATTGGGGCGCATGACGACATGGTGATGAGTCTTGCTTTAGCAAATGCGGCCACATACCAAGCCTCGGATAACTTCATACTGCTTGATGATTTAGGGCTGTTTGGTGATGAGCCACAACGACCACAACAGGGCTTTTCGTCCACCATAGGCTTGAATTTTTGAGGTATTTGTATGACAGAACAGGCAGATAAATACCGACAAGCGGCTGAACAAATGAACCGTTTGGCCGATTTAGACGAAGAAGAAGAGAGCGTCAAAGATAGCATAGAGGAACAATTAGATACTGAATTAAAGAGTATTTTTAGTAATTCTTATGTAATGTCCGAGCATGAAGAAATTGTTAAATTATCTAATTCCTTTAACATTAATGCTAGTGATGCAAGAAAAAGATTGACTCAATTTCCTAATGAATATATTGTCCAAGAACACACTATTCCTGATTTAGTTAGAAAAATGAGAAAGGCTCGTCGTGCATTAAAAGGAGAACACCGAACACGAATGTCAAAAGCAATTGATACAATGATTGATGCTTATACTGACCATTTAAATAAGTGTATTGATTCTATTACTTGGTTAAATGATTATCAAGTTCCACTTAGAAAAATGCGCTATAACGAAAAAGATTTGTCAAAACTTCATAAAATGAAAAGTTCTGAATTAAGAAGAGAAACTATTGATGCTCTTTGTAAGTTTTGGGAAGCAGAAATTGAGCAAACTGGGATGGCTTATGGAAAACAATATTCCGATTTACATAAAACTATGAGTTCTGCTAAAAAAGATTTTAGAGAAGCAATTAACAAAATTACTGACCAATCACTTACTAAATCAAAAAATGAGAGACAAAATGATTTTATTCTTAAAATGGTTTGTGAAAATCCAGGAATTAATGCATCAAGTATTTACGAAAGAATGCCTTCTACTTTACATAAAGCAGCGAGTCCTAATTCTATCTCAAAAGCAATTAAAAAACTAGATATTGTTTCTGTGAAAGGTTCTTACTATAAAGTTCCTTCAATGATAAAGAAAAATATTTGGGCTTATACTGCTGCATTTATTGATTCTGATGGTTATATTACTCTTGACCGTAATATGAACCCAAGAGTAGGTTTAGTTGCTACTGGTGAAAGAGGTAAGGCTTTCATGCAAGAAATGCACAAATCAATTGGTTTTGGTCGTATGCACTTAGACCAAAAATCACCGCAAGATACTCGTCTTATTAATAGGTTAAACTTTTATTCTCAGGATGATGTTTCTAATCTTTTAACAAAATGCTTACCTCATTTTAGATTAAAGAAAGGTAATGCTGAATTGCTTCTTGAATTGATTCGTATGAAGAAATCATACAAGAAAGCAGACTGGTATAAAAATAGATGTGATGAAATCTTTAAATTAATGAAGTGGGAAAATCATAAAGACCATGTAGGATTTGATTGGACAAAAGAAAATATTAATCTTGATGATATTCAAAAATACAAAGATAATTGTAAAATGTCTGTGATGGATTCGCTTGAACAAATTGGAACAATTATTACTAAAAGTTCAACACCTTATTTAAGAAATAGCAGGGGATTATCTGATAAAGCCGTAAACCATATTATTGAAACTACTCAAAAGATTTTGTCTAAAAATGAAGGAAAAACTCCAGAAAACGATAAAGTTGCTAGAATTTTAAAAGAACTAAGAATTGCTGACCTAATGTATAAGTCAGGAAATAATTACAATTATGCGATAGGAAGAATGCATACATATATTAAGTTATATGTTGAAGAAAAAGGAAGCGTTTGGAAGGGTGATTTAGATGCCTTTATGGTTTGAAGAACTCAAAAAAGAAAAAGACGCTTGTTATCATAAGGTGCGAAGCCGTTATAAGAAATGGCCGTCTGCTTACGCTTCAGGTGCTTTGGTTCAATGCCGAAAGGTCGGTGCAAAGAATTGGGGTAATTCTGTAAAAAAGGGCGGAGATAATTTCAAAAGAGAAAAAGAGGAAGGACTTCACGGTTGGTTTTCAAGAAGAGGGGGAGATGGGCAGAAAGGTTGGGTTTCTTGTCAATCTTGCGAAGATGATAAAAAAGGAACAAAACCTTGTGGAAGAAAAGATGCTTCTAAAGGAACAAAGCAAAGATGCCGACCAACCTGTGCCGCTTGTAAAACTTATAAAAGGAGGAAAGGTTGAATGCCTCGCAGACATTACGATGTTTTTAAGCATAGAGTAAGAACCAAACTACCTAAGAAAATTAGATATGCTACTGTTTGTAGAAAATGTAAAAAAGAAACTAAAATTTCTAAACGCTGTTTGACTTGTAAAATTGATGAAGCACAATTATGGGCAAAACCTTATTAGGAGATGATATGTATGAATGATTGGAAAGAAGTAATTAAAGCAAAACCGCATGATAATATAGAGAAACTTGGCGAGAGTTTTTTGGGTTTTTCTTCAAAACATTTTACTAATGAGTCAATTTATTATGGATATAAAAATAAACTCAATCAAGTTCAAGATAAAAAAGCATTTAACAAAGCATTAGCAAAGATTTACAAAAACAACAATAAGCAACCATTAACTCAAAATGATATTGATTCGGCGGCTTCTAATTTAATTTATAATTCAACGCAGCAAAATAACCAAATTTCGGGTGCTGGAGTAAGGGGAGGAAATGATTATGGGTGGAGTTAATTGGAAAGAGATTATGAAGAAGGATAAAAAAGATATGCGAGTGGGGCGTGTTTATCCTTCTGATAGGGAAGGTAAGAAAATTATGATGCTTACTCACGAAGGAAAGAAAATTCATGCTGGTGCTAAAGGTTATGGTAATTACAAAGGCAAAGGAAAAAATCGTGGCGGAGGAACGCATACCAATAAAAAGCGTCGTGCTAATTTCAAAGCCCGACATAACTGCGACCAATGTAAAGGAAAGATTACTACTCCTAAATGTTTAGCCTGTAAAAAATTGTGGTGATATTAATGTCAATGACTTGGAAAGAATTAAAGGACGGCATCGTTTCTGATAAATTACCAAAAGATAGAACTAAATATGTTCGCTTTAGTAATTTATCTGATATTAATAAAAGAATGGTTATCTACTATCTTAAACTTGGATATAAACGCCCTGAAAAGCAAGTTATGTGTTTAAAGGGTATTCTTGAAGAAATGCTTCGTTCAAGTAATGAAAGATATGATGTTGAAGATAGTGGACGACCCTAACCGAAGCGTTGATAGGCAGGAATAGCGTAGGCTTTAAACAGGGGGTGTAATCAATGGCTGAAGATAGCAGAAGATTTAGTTTTAGTAACCTCTTTAGGAGGCAAACTCCTAAACCTGCTGATAGAAAAGTTTTCAATATGGGCATTCAAGAGAGGGAAACCAATCACATGATGACTGGCCCAATTATCTATAATATTGTTAATCAATCTGTTATTGCTAGAACTTGTATTACTCAACTAAAACAAGAAGTTTTTAGAAGAGGATATGTTTGGGAAAAGTCTTATGAAGCACTATGTAATTCCTGTGGAAAAGAACATAAAAGACCTGTTCAAGAATGTTCTCGTTGTGAAAGTCCTGATTTAAAAATTCCTGATGTTAAACAATTAGAATATGCTGAAAAATTCATTGAAGGATATGTTAATAAATCTGAACAACTATTTATTGATGTTCTTCAAGAACTTGAAGATGATTTAAATATTATGGACGATGCTTACATTGTTTTGGTTAAAGAATATTTTATTGATGGTAATGGTAAAATTAGAATGCATAGGATTAAAGAAATTTATCGTGGCGACCCAGTTACTATGTTTATTTATAGTGATGAAAATGGACAAAGAGGAACTAAAGGTTTCACCTGTGTAAATCATCGTGGAGTCATTCATCCTGACCCTCACGAAAGATGCGAAGTCTGTGATAGTAACTTATTTCCTATTCATTATGTTAATAGAGTAAATGGTGAAGACCAGCACTTTTTAAAGGGAGAAGTATTACATTTTAGTAAATATAGTCCTTCTCGTCTTTATGGTATGTCTCCTGTTATTACTTTGTTTAATAATATTATGACTCTTATTGCTATGGAAAACTATGTTAATCAATCTTATACTAAGAGCAGAATGCCTAGAGGATTACTTGCTGTTCAAACTAGAAATATGGACTCAATGCGTTCTTTTTGGCGTTCAGTAAAAGAAAAAATGGAGGCTGACCCGCACTTTATTCCCGTGATGGGAATTGAAGCAGAAGGTGGAAAGGGTTCTGTGGAATGGATTAAGTTTATGGACAGTCTTAAAGAAATGGATTATGTTTCTGTAAAGGATGACTTAAGAGATAGAATCTCTGCCTTTTATGGTGTAAGTAAAGTGTTCATGGCTGATAACACTACAAGCGGTGGATTAAACAATGAAGGTATGCAAATCCTCGTAACAAATCGTGCAGTTCAAAAAGCACAAACTGTGTATAATAATTATGTATTTCCGTTCCTTGTTAAACAATTTGGAATTACAGATTGGGATTTGAAATTACCGCCGAGCGAAGAAGAAGATGAAATTGCTGTTCTTCGTAAGCGTGAAATAGAAGTTAATATCGCAGCATCAACAAAGAACTTAGGCTTTGAAGTTGATATGGACGAAGAAGGTCAATTTACTTTCAAAAAGCCTGAACCCGAAGAAAAGCCGCCAGCAGAAGGTGAAGGAGAACAAGCGGAACTTGACCCCTATGCAGGAACAAATGTTGATGCTTCACAATTGGGACAGATGCAAGAACAGGCCATGCAGGGTGGAGGGAAACCTCAAGAGAACCCACCCGCCACAAGGAATAAAAGCAGGATGAGCGTAGCACCCGATAAGAGACTTTCGGGATTACCATTAGATGCAGGTAATCAAAACAATGACAACAGAACCGAAAGGAGGATTGGTTAAAATGGATAACTGGGAAAATATCTTAAAAGCAGCAAGAGATAGAAAAGGCAAACTTGGAGGGGGTAAAGAAATCCCTGAAAAGGTTTTGAGTAATAAGGTGAAAAGACCCGTTCAAACAAGAATGAAAGGAGGAAATCCTGCGGCTGACTTAAACCCAAGAGGAAGAATGGATAGTTTAGATGTGGTTTTTGAAGAAGATATGTCTAATCTTGCTGAAATGACAAGAGAGGATTTAATTGACAGGGCTGTTAATTATATTCAAAGTCTTTCCAAAGAACAAATCATTGCTATTTTAGAAAGAACACAGGGAACATTGGAGGAAAAACTATGAGCGAAGATTTACACCAAAAACAAAGAAGATTAACTAAAGAGTTAGCCCAAGTTAAGGCTATGACGGCTCAAGAGAATAATAAGGTTCAAAAGAACCGAGATATGTCTGTTGGGCTTCCTCCAGATTCCTCTCATAAATCTTTACCTTCTTCTGCTGATAATCCTGATGTTATTCTCCTTCCTTCTAAGAAAAGAGGAAAGAAAGAAAACATTCCCTTTTAAGGTGGTTAAATGTTTTACGAATTAGCCAAAGACAAGTCTTTGATTAATGTCTTGAGAAAGGCTGATTTAGATGATAATACTGCTGCTTTAGTTAAAGAAGGGGCAAGTGCATCTATTCTTAAAAAATCGTTGATGGCTAATATTAATTCAGACAATATGATTACTTATCGTAAATACATTCGTATTGCTAAAAAAGAAGAAGATGATGAAGCCGCACGAAGGGCTGATGAAAGAAGAAGTGAAGAAGAAGATGCTGATGAAGTTTATGATAATGTCGTTGATGAAGAGGATGCTAGGGAAAGAGTTCTTTCTGAAAGAAGATTAGGAGAAGCAGTTGATAGACAAAATAAAGAAGATTCTGCATATAAGTTCCTTTCACAACTTGAATATCAAGTTGATATTTTAATTGATATGGTTAGAAGTTCTGATAAAATTAAAGTAGTTAAGGAAGGAAATAAACTAACTGTTAGAGGAGCAATGCAAAATTACTTAAGATTAGGTGCAACTTCAGGTGAATCTTCTAAATTACTTACCTTACTTCAAATAATTAAGAACAACCCCGACTATTTAGAAGAACAATATGGAGAATATTTAGTTGATGGTATATTAACAGGTAAGTCCTATACTATTTCAAGAAACGCACAAGAACAAAAGAAAAGAGGAGAAGATATTGATGTTAATAGACTAATGTCTAATATTAATACTATTCTTGATTTTGAAATGGCTGTGGAAGAATCTGGAACAATTGTTGATAGTATTGATTTCTTAGAAATGTTTAGATTACTCCATGTTCAAAAATATAAAAGACAACCAAGAAATCTCGTTCCTAGAGGTAAGGTTAAAGCAGAACGATTAAAAATGATGCAAAGAGCGAGAAGAAGAACAGACGGTTCTACCAATGCAGAATATGAAAGAGCATTAAGAAGAATTGACAGAATTAGAAAAGATAAAAGAGAGATTCAACAATCTAAAATGTTTTATGAAGAAAAAATTCAAGAATTAGAAAAAATACTTGCAGATAAAGATAAACTTATTGCTAGAAAACTTCAACAACTAAATACTTCATTAAGAACAGTTATTGCTTCTTCTGGTAAATCAAAAAATAAAAGAGATAATAAAAAGAAAAGAGACAAAAATATCAAACAATTAATGGATATGATGAATGATATTAAAAATAATAAAGAAAAATATGTTCAAGAAGCAACTGAAGAATTAGAAAAAGAAATTAAAGCAGAAAAAAGAAAACTTCATAGAGTTATTGCAGATGTTGATATTTTTGATAGTAATGAAACTATTTCTAAATTTAATAGTTATTTAAATCGTTTTAGACAAATAGAACCTATTGCTGAAGTTAAAAGACTTTTAACAAAAGGAATTACTTTATTACCTTATATGAGGAAACACACTACTGCTATGTCTAAAATTTCAAGAAAATCTGAAGGGCAAATAAATATGGGTTTTAAAGAATTTATGGAAGAAAATCCAACTGCAACAACTATTGTTGATGGCTTCTTTGAAGGATTCCCTACAATTCCAGTTAGTGAATTAATGGAATTTGAAGAAATTTCTGATAAATTTAAAGAAAAAGAAAATCAACTATTTGATATTGTTAAGCGATTAGATAAGTTAGTTGAAGGCGAAAATTCACCACAGGAGGAAGAGTAATGACTTGGGACTATTATGGTGATGGTGATAATTTTATTCTTAAAGAGAAGAAACAAGAACCTAAAAAACTTCTTGATTCTTTAGATGCTAAAGGAAGAAAAAGATTAAAGAAAACCCTTCAAGCAGCAGAACCAACTGAATTTTTCGGTCAAGACTTTACTAAATTAGGTGAACTTATTGAGGTTCTTAGAGAATTAGATTTAACTAAGTCAGATAAGAAATTAAACAAAAAAATGAAGTCTATGGATGAGCGCAACATTGATATTGTGGCTACTGCTACGAAGTTGCGTAAGGAATATGAGTTACTCTATCGGCAATTAAGAGATTTAGTTTATCCTAGTGGAAAAGGAGAGGAAAAGAAATGAGTTGGAAATATATTTTGAAAAACTATCAACCAATGTCCCATGCAGTTCAAGGACAAAGAAATCTAGGTAGGGAAATGAAAGACCCTACCCCTAATAATCTAGAAAGAGATTTTGATGTAAGTAGATTATCCTATGTGCTTAAACCAGAACAACAAGAATATATTTTAAATGTAGCCGAAAACAATCCCGATGGTAGCGTTAGAACTATGAAAGATGTAGCCGAACATTTTAAAACACAGGGAGGCGGCAACGAAGTGGCGTTAATGAATCTTTTAGCGGCTGCGGGTAAAGAAAATATGACCGTAAAAGAATATAAGGAATGGATTTAGAAACATCAATTATCAAAAAGGAGGAAAGGAAATGAGTTGGAAAACAATTTTAAAGGCAAGCGGTTGCGGTTGTAATGACTGTAATGAAGTATCAAAATCAAGAGGAATGAGTTCAGCAGGATTTAGAGGCGGAAGCAGAAGAAAACCTATGGCTGGAACATCGGTTGATTATAACTCTTATGAGGCTTGTATTCAAAAATTAACAAAACTTTATGGTAATGGACGAATTGATATGAGTGAATATATTAGAAGAAAGAAGGAATGTATGGAGAGATTCGGGGTGGAAGAATGACAGAAGAAAGTATTAACAAAGATGTTTTAGAAATTATCAAGGCTTTGACCGCAAAGGTTGAAGCATTAGAAAAGACCATTTACGCAAAAGATAGCCTGTTGATGAAAGCAGGTTTGGTTGTTTCTCAAAGCCCTACTCCTGCTATGGACAATACGGTGGGTGGTTTTGATTCATTACCAACTACTGATGTTTCTAGCATGGATTGGTCTGATATTCATAAAATGGTTTCAAAGATGGAGTGATTAAAATGCCTGAAAGAGTAACAAAAGAAGAAAGACAGATTACTATTATGATTCAAAAAGCAAGAGAAGCAAAAGAAATGCTTTATCAATCTTTAATGGATAACAACCGTAGTCCAGAAGATGATGATTCAGAAGCAGTTAAATTGAAGCGACCAAAGGCTGAAAACTATAACTATAAAGCAGAATCAAATGATGGGCCAACTACACTTCATGCTTATGCAGGAGAAATTACTAAGATGTATAGACTTATGAAAGCAATGGGCAATTTTCAATGGGGCGATATGGTAGTCAATGCTGATAAAGATAGTGCTTTTCTTTTGGCCGAAATGATGGATTTTATTAATGGAGATGAAACAACACAAAAAACTTTCATAAATAAATTAAGACGCGCTGCTGATAGTTATAAACAAAATTTGCAAAAAGCCGTTTTACCTGAAGATTATGAAACTAATCCTATGTTAGACCATGAACAAAGAATGAAATTGATTGGACAAATTGATGGTCTTTCGGCTATGCTTACTGGGTTATCTAAGCAAATTAAGAGTGCTAAACCAGAAGAACAAGAAGAAATGATGGATAAGATTGTTGAAGTTAATAAGAAATTAATGGAACTTGAAAAAGAATTATCTCAAATTCCTGAACAAACGATTGCTTATGATTCGGAATATTCAGGAGAAACTTTAGACTCCGAATACCAAAAAAATAGATGATTGGTATGAAGTTGGCTTCTATTGAGAAGGATAAACAGCCTTCTCAAGAAATTCTTCGTCTATTTGAAAAGACAAGAGTAGCCTATTTATCTGCAAGGCATGACCCTAATGAATATAGTGGTCGTTGGCGTAAAGCAGTTGATACTATTATTGAATCATATAATGAAACAGATGCCGCAGGAAAAGAAATGCGAAACTTTATTGATGAAAAGAATTTAGAAGATAAGGACACTAAAGACCCTACTTCAAGACAGGCTAAAGAACTGTTTGAAAGCATTAAACTTCTTCGTTATTCGTCGTCCATTGTGGACGACCCCTTCGCCTCCATGTTCAAGGATGGGGTTCTTGAAGAATTGTTAGATAATCCCGAATCTATGGTTAAGTTTGTGCATTATGCAATAAGAGACAACAATAAAGCACTATCTGATGACATTTATGAGGTTAAAGGCATGACCCCCGACACAATTACGGAGGGTCTTATGGGACTTGACCTAGAATCAGACGATGTAGCCCTCTATATTATTGAGCATTACGGGGATGGAAAAGACTCAAAGAAGGTTGAATCTAAAGTAAAGGCTGCTATGGATATGTTAGAACTAATTTTCTTCTCTAAGAAAGAACAAAAAGAATGGGACGAATTAATTAATATTGAAGGTCTTTCTAAGTCTGTTCCAAGTGATGAGAAAAAATCAATTTCACAATTTATTGTTCCCAATAAACCCATGTATAGAATATTTGAAATAGATGACATTAATGAATTAAAAGGCTTTAGTGGAAATTGGTATGTTCAAGAAAAATATGATGGTATGAGAGTTCAATTACATAAAATTGATGACAAAGTTACAATATATTCTTATAATGAAAAAGACATCACTAAGAAATGTAAAGAACAAGTTGAAGAACTTAAAAAGAAAGAATACGGTGATTGTATTTTAGATGGTGAATTAGTTCTATTTGATGATGAAGGCGAACCTCTTCATAGAGCAGACACAATCGCTCATGTGTTTAAAGGAAAATACGGTGGTTCAAAACTTCGTTGTCATGTTTTTGATATTATTCGTCATGAATCTCAAACTCTCGTTGATGAGGAATTAGAAAATAGAATGACTATTTTATTCAACAATTATTCTTCAAAAACAAATGAAGCGATTGCTTTCCCATCAAAGAAAGATACAAGACAAGCAGATAATTTAAAGGATATTGAAAAGTATTCAAAAGAAATTATGGAAAACCCTGCTTCTGAGGGAGTAGTTATTAAAGACTCTACTTCAACTTATTATATTGGAACAAAGAAAAACCCTAAGTGGATTAAGTGGAAAAAATTTGTTGATTTAGATGTTATTGTTCTTGACAAGAAAAAGACTAAAAGCAATCTTTATTCTTATAGTGTTGGTGTTGGGCCAATTACCGAAGAAATGGAAGGAACAGTTGATATTAATAAAAAACAATACTTAAATGTAGGTAGGGCATTAAATACTAAAATTTCTGTTGATGTTGGAGATATTATCCGAGTTAAGGTGGATGAAGTTAAAAAGAAAGGAGAAGGTTATAGTTTATTTTCTGCTAAAGTAATTGAAGTTCCCGAAGTTGAACACCCCGATAAATTAGTTACTTTGGAATTATTGTCTCAAGACACCAAGAAATCTTTAAACTATAATGTTGAAGCATTTACTAAAGGTATCAAAATTACAGACCATATTCACGGTGAAGCAAATGTTATCATTAAATACGATTTAGATGGTTTTACTATTTATGGTTATGAAGAAGATAATCTAATGTCTAAGAACGCTACTATGGATTTAGATATGTGGAAGCAACAGGCATTTGACATTATGAAAACTAAACAAAGTGAATTAACTGTTGCTATATTTCAGCATCTAAAATTAAATGGAGAACAGACTCCAAGACAATTACATAATTTTTTGAAAGAAAAACATAAGGACTTATATGAAGAAGTTCTTGATTCTAGTGAAAAGAAATTAAAACAATGGGCTGTTCTTAGAGACGGTATTAGTGAAAAAGATAATAAAATCGCTGCTGATGATGATAAAATTATGCAGGAAGAAGAAATTAAAAAACGCTTAATTAAAATGCCTGAATTGGTTCACAATAAAGAAATTATTGAAGAAGCAGAAAAAGATGATGCTATACAAATTGATTCTGACGGGGACGATTGTTGCATTAATTTTAAAATGGAATATATTAGAACAACAAAAGAATTATATGAAAGATTAATAGAAAAGTTAGGTTCTTGGGAAAAATTACAACAAGAATTAGATATGAATGTATTTTATTCTTATGATTCTTTAAAAGAATATCTTGAGATGCACAATGAAACCGTAATAAATGATGATTGTGAAGTTTTAGCGTCATTTGGAACAGAAAAACCTAGATTTAAAAAATGGAAACAGTCATTTGGGATAAAAACTTATGAAGAACTCGTAAAAGAATATAAGGACTGTCTTTACGGTAAAGATTTTAGTGATAAATATGCTATGTTAAAGGCAGAAAGTGTTTTAGAGTCAGTAGGTCAGACTACTATTTATGCAAAAGATACTGATGATTGTTGCAATAAATTAAAAAATAAAATAATTAAAAAAGAATATAAATTACTAGAATCTCTTTTTAAGAAAGACAAACAAAGATGGTCACGATTTGGGACTCTTCAAGAACAGAAAGAAAGATTTTCTAAAAAAGTCAATGATATGGAATGTGAAGATTTTTTGACATATTTAGAAAATGAAAAGCCAGTTTGGTATGATATGTATGTTCCTGAATACAATAATTGTATTCATTCTTCTAATTTTACAGATAAATATGCTATGCTAAAAGAAGATATTAAAGGAGTAGAAGGTGAATACAAAACACCTCCCGAATTAAGAGAAGGTGAATTTAAAATTTATGCTAGAGAAGATGACAATTTAACTTTAGCAATCAAACTAAAAACAGAAAATATGTTTTGGACAATCAATATTGAAAACGAAGAAGAAATGTTTGACCTATTCGGTGCGGCTGGTAAATATCCAGCAGAAGTAGCAAAAACTGTTCCTAAAGGTAAAGTTGTTGATTCTGGTAAAATTCGTTTAGGTATTCAAAGAGATGGCTACCATGAATATTTCTTAGAAGGCAATAAGTTTGAAACTAAAATGCATTATAGGGTCATTGAAGTTGATGGACAGTCTATGTGGTTAGCATGGACAGGATTCAAACAGAAACCTGCTGATAAAGAAGGGGATGAAGGAAAGTGGAACATTTATGAGGATAGGTATAACAAATTACCCCTTCCTGTTGAGGATTAGGTGTTCTTTATATACTGGATATTGGTTAGTAGGGGTGAGGAAGAATGACTTCTGCGGTGATGAGAAACACAACCCAAGATTTCAGGATTCTAAAAAGCGACGAATTAATGATTGGTGGATATGCAAGCATTGAAATCGTTGATAAGCAAAATGATTTAATCACACTCAAAGCACTTAACGAGGCTGTTAAAAAATATATGGAGAACCCCAAGTTTAGAAATGTAATGACTAATCATTCAAATGTTCAAGTTGGGGAAGTTGTTGAATCATACCGAGATAAAACAGGACGACTATGGAAAACTGAAGTTGATGATGTTGGATTCTTTGTTGTTATTAAGTTAAGAGATGATATTGAAAAAGCCAAAGAAATTAACCGAGGCATTAGAAAAGGTTCATTAAGAAGTTTCAGTATTGGAGGACAGGCTTTAGAAAAAGTAAAGAAAACCAATGATGAATTTGGACAATACAACGAAATTTCAAAGTTAGAATTACATGAAGTCACTATTTGTGAAAAAGGAATTAATCCAGAAGCAAAATTTGACATTTTAAAGCAAGACAAAAAGGTGAAAAATATGACCAAAATTGAAAAAGCATTAGCGGAACTAGACGCTTTGATGGAAGAAGTGAATATGCTCCGTAAAGAAGAAGAGGAAAGTATGGATATGCCCGAAGATGAAAAGGGTATGCCGATGGAAGATGAAGATGAAGAAAGTATGGGCGGCTACGGTGATTCCGAAGCAAAGGCTTATGTTTCTACCCTTGACGGTGCTGGCGTTGAAATCGGTGAACCTGCTGATAGAGTCGTCATTGACAACGGTAAGCCAAGAGCATCGGATTTACCCGTTGTGAAGGCTTTTGATAACGAAGAACTTGAAACTCTTGATTTGTCCGTTGGAAACATTGAGAAGGCTTATGAGGCTTTCCGTCAAGAACAATTGGAGAAGTTGGCCTACGACAATCTCCAAAAGCAGTTTGAGGCTCGTTTTAATGCAGAAACCTCTTCAAGAGAACACATTCTCGCTAAGTCGCAATATGACGCACAAAGCGAAATTGCTTCTCTTAAGGAAGAATTTACTGCTCTCCGAAAGTCTTTGACGGCTGAAAAAGAGCAAATCATTAAGTCTCAAGAAGAGGCTCAAATCAAACTCCCTACTATGGATGAATTAGCCGAAATGGATTGGGCTGACATTCATAAAATGGTTGGAGGAAACCTTTGAGGTGATTTAAGATGGTAGGATATATTAACACTATTGCAGATTTAGAAGCAGCAACATACGGAACGGGCGCAACTGGGCATATTAGCAATCAATTGCTAAAAGCCGCAGGAACGGTTAGCGGCATCCATGTCGCTCACGATGGTTCGTTAAGCGACCCAACAGGAATTAACGCAAATCTTTACAATAAGATTTACGGCCAAAAGGTTTGGTCTATGCTAAACCGAGAATGCAACGCATTGTCTGTTATCGCAAAGCGACCTTATTCTTCAAGTGGTTGGAGAATCCTCAAGAAGCGACCTGCTGGTGGTGCTGGAAACTTTTTGGACATTTCTGCCGCTTCTAACACGGCTCTCGCTGATTCGCTTTATGGTGCTGATGCCCTTCGTGCTGACCGAATCGGTGGTGTTCCCGAAAACGCCAGCCTTGATTCTAACACGGATGGTTTGATTTCTATTGCTCCTGAGTATGATACGCTCTTTACGAGTCCTAAGATTATTGCTCATCAATTTGCTTTCAGCGAATTGGCTATGGAAATGGCTCAAATTGATGATGGTATCGGTGATATTAGAGCGCAACTGAGAGAGGATATGGGTAAGCATCACGCTGAAGTGCAGAATCAAATGCTTGTTATGCCTTTGGAGAACTATTCTCCAACTACGGCATATGCTACGGCAAACGCCATTGATAGAGCATACACTTCTCTTTACAAGATTGTGAGCAGTTCTGCTGAAATTGATGAATTGGCTGACAATGCTGGAGGAAACCTTGTTGGAACGGCTACCGACCAACAAATTGACACTCTTTACGGAAAACTCCGAAGTGCGGCTGGTAATGAGTATTTGGACTCCGAGATTTCTTTCGGTGATGGCTACCTTTCCGCAGAAGCACGACAATTGACGCTTACTGTAATTAACGATATGGTTCGCAGACTCCGTGTTGCTGGTGGTTCGCCAAAGGTCATTCTTACGGGATATGATACGCTTCAAACGCTTTCTGACTTGCTTCAGGCTCAAGAGCGTTTCATGGATAGAAAGGAAATCGTTCCAACTGTGAACGGTGTTCGTGGTGTTAAGGGTGCAGAAGTCGGATTCCGTGTTTCTACCTATTACGACATTCCTTTGATTCCTGTTGCCGCTATGCCTTCAACGGGTAATAACGCCAGTTTGATTAGTGATATGCTTTTCCTTGATACCGACCATTTGTGGCTTTCTGTTATGAAGCCTACTCAATACTTTGAGGATGGTATCAGCAACGGAAACCCATTCGGTGTTGGTAGCCTCGGAAACAAGGCTCTTTACCGCACGATGGCTGAAACTGGTTGTTCTTACTTCAAGGGACAAGGTAAAATCACGAATTTGCTCTGAGGTGAGTTAATTGACACATACAGTTACATTAGTAGCAGACCATAAAGGTTTTACTAAACCGAGAGCAAATGGCGACGAATATATGGTTGATGCGGTAATTGATATTACTGCTTATGTTCAAGGTGGAGTTACTATTACTGCTTCTTCTTTGGGATTATCTCAAATTACGCAGGTTATGGTTACGGGTGCAGAACAATTAACTCATTCGGCTCATGCTGTTCTTTCTACTACTGGGGCATATGAATCTGTAAGCAGTTTTAAACTTGCTTTAGTAGATGGGCCAACAGAAACGGCTGGAACAGGCGATGAAGGAACAGTCCGAGTAAGAGTCTTTGGCCTCCTTTGAGGTGTTTTAATTGGCGACAATTAAACTTTCTCAAGGTTCTAGGTCAAGAACCCTCATGGTTAATGGCGAAATCTTGAGTAGGGGCATTTCTTTAGATGTGCCTACTCAAGATGCTCTAAGGTATTTGGGTGATAATTGCCTTGATATTTCTTTTGCTGAGAGTGAAAGAAAAGAATTGAAGCAATTAGAACCTGCTCGCTTAACTCGTTTAGGTAGGGCTTTAGGAAAGGATTTTGACACACATGATAAATTGTGTGAATATCTTCTCCCCGCTAAACCAAAGACGAAAAAAACCTCTCCTAAGAGCAAAAACTCGTCTTTGACTGAATAATCCTAGCGATAGGGTTAAGAGGGTGATGCCTCATAGACAGGTTGAACGGAGTTGTTTTGAATGACGAGTTGTAGAAGTAGTGGCCTTTTAACGGCTAGTGGACAAATTTTTACTGGTAAATGCAAATTAGTTTCTATTCATGTCAATAATGATAGTGGGTCTGCTTGTCAAATTAAGGTTTTTGATGGAACAAATAATACAGGCAAAGAATTAGCCCGTATTAGTCTTGATGGTGTGGGAGTTCAAAATATTGAATTTGATATGCACAGCGTTCTTTGTTCTGAAGGGCTTTATTACGAGGAAACTACTGGTAATGCAAATGTATTCATTCATTTTGCTTGAGGTGTTAAAATGGCTGCATTAAGTCAAGATACTCGTCTAATTATGACAATTCTATTTGTTGGTGCATTAAGCGGAACAAATGTTTGGGCATATGCCGCATTTGGGATGAATTTCCCATATGGCCCATTGGCTCATTCTGTTCTATTTGGCTTAGGAACAATTGGTGCAATTATGGTTATGAAGGCTATTTTTGACCTATCTCTTAACGACAAAATTGAACTTTGGCTCTTAGACCGTAAAATTGCGGCATACTGGGAAAGAAAGGCTAGGGACGAACAACAAAGACAAAAGATGCGTGAAAGCGCAAAGCAATACAATACTACCTTTTATCAACCTATTCAGCAGGAAGAAGAAAATAGTGTTGGAAATGAGTTCTTAGCCGCCCTTCAATAAGGCGGTGGTTAAGTGGTCTTTGGAGATTTAATGGGCTTTTCCGATTCGGATTATGCTTATAACCAACAAAGAGCGCATTCTGCCGACATTTTCTTTTTGAAAATGCGAGCATGGTTTTGGGGCAGTTGTGCCTGTCTTTCGGGTTTCCTTGTTGGAAACATTCTTGGTGTTTTTGATATAAACATCATGGGTTTCCTGTTTGACACTTTGTTAAACGGGTGGGGGCATTAATGTCATTAATGACAGGCTTTGCTATTTTAGTCGGTGAAGCACTACTAGGTTTTTACAAAAAAGTTCATGCAATTAATTTTGGAGTTTATGGGGCAACAATGGTCGGTAAAACAACACTTAGTCATCAATTGAGAACAAGGGGAGAAGTGCATCAAATAAATGAAAGAACGGTTGGACTACATAGAGCAACCAGAAAAAATATTAAAATTGATGGAAACTCACACACAGTAAAAAGCGCAGATGTAGGGGGAGAAGCGATTTACTGGAAAGAATGGGAAAAAGACATGAGAGAACGGCGTGTTAAATATATTATTTTTATGATAGACCACAGACACTTGGATAGTAATTCTAATTTAGACCATCAGTTAGCATGGAAGTTTATAGTTGATTCAATTACTTCAAATACTTGGTCTAATGGTAAAAGAAAGAAAGATATTGATTACCCAATAGCAGTAGGGATTTGGGCAAATAAGCATGACATATGGGGAAAGAAATACCCATTAGAAAAAGAACAACCTATGGATAAGCATGAAATTTTTGAACCGTTTAAATATGGAATGAGAAAACTAAATGACAAAGGAATACCTTGTTTTAAATATATTGTATCAGCAAAGTCTGAACCCGAAATGGTTTATAGAGGAATTACCACAATGATAAAGGACTATTGATTATTATGTGGGAAGATATTTTAAAGGGTAGAGGGTCAGGAAGGAAATTAAATCATAGTTTTTTGAAACAAATCACTTTAAATTTGGCTAACAAACACAAAGGAAAAACACTTATCAAAGACGAATTTCTAGACTATTTAGAACACATAAGACTAATTTATTCTGTTAAACACAAAAACATACCTCTAGACCGAATTAGTGTCCCTGTTGTAAGAATATTAAAAACAAATAATTTATTAGAAATTAAGACAAAAAGACTTGGCCCAGAAGAGTATAGAAGAGAAGAAAAAATTTATATTTTTAAGGATTGATTATTATGTATCAACAACAAATTATAGGACAAAACGCACCAGCACAATTTAATCCTACGCTCTCTCCGCTACAACAGGCGAGAGCAAGTGGAGTTGTGCAAGAATATAAGTTTATTTCATTTAAACCAAAAGCACAATTAAAAGAACTTAAATTGGTTTTGAAGGCAGAACCTAAGAAGTTTTTAGGCATCAAATATGGAAAAAAGTTTAATCTCAAAGACCGTTGCGTTGTCTGTGGTTTTCATCATATTTGGGAACAAGGAGATTATATGCGTCCTCCTATGCCTTTAGATGGAGTTACTAAAGGAAGGCCATTAATGGGAACTTATTGTCCTAAACACGCTTCAATCTATATGCAAATGGAAATGCTTCAACAACAAATACTGGCTGATAAACATGGTCTTGAGTTTAGTGCTTTTAAACCACGAATGCCTAAAGTGCTTAAAAGTGGCCCAATTAAGACTTTAACTAAAGAAGATGTTATGACCCTTACTGCGGCAGGATGGTTTATAACCCCACCCGCACTAGCAGATACAAAGACGGCCACCGAAGAAGTAATTCGTTTGATTACTGAAATCGGCCTTATGACCGAAAGATTAAATCATTTGATGCTTAAGAACAATGTTCAAGCCCAAAACGAAGAAGAAAAAAGTAAGGAGGAATAAATATGGGACTACTAGGAACTAGCAATAGCACAGTTTTAGGTGCTGTTCAGGCACAAAATGATAATAACTTTAAAACAGTCAATAATCTTCTTTCATTACAAGAGAATCATGTTGAAGAATTTTTCCAATATCATGGTGAAATGTTTTTAACTGCTTTTGAAAAAATGATGGAAGATGTAGTAGAAAGAGTAGTTTCTCAAATGTTGGCTAAGTTAAGTTTTGAGGCTAACGGAACAAGCATGACTATCAATAGGGATGCTCTTCGTGAATACGAAAGAATTACTCAAGAAAATATTGATTTAGATATTCAAAAATTATTACAGTCTGCTATCAATAGTGAAGTTGTTATGCAAAGAAAAATGGCTAAACAACAATATCTTGAATCGCAAGGCTTTAGTGGTGGAGGTATGCAACAACCATCAGCAGGTATGGCTTTAGCCAATGTTACTGGAAATACTCAGCAATACAATCAAATGCAAGGTGCTATGAATAATGGTTCAGGTTATCCTATTCCTCCTTCGGGAACAGATGGATATGGTCGCCCGTATTGGATTGATGCTCAAGGTCAAATGAGTTATGAACCTCCTTCAAGTGGCTTACATTTGGGTTCAGCCATCCAAAAAGGGGCGGCTTGGGCTAAGTGGCTCATGTGAGGTGTAATTAATGTCTGTTAGTTTTAGATGGGGAAATCAAACTCTTTCTCTTCCTAAGTCGGAAAATTTTCTTATAACACAGATGCGTGATTATATTAGTAGCGGAGATAAAAACTTCCGAACAAAGGTAAGAATCGCAAAAGAAAGTGTGGAAGATAGTGAAGTGAATCTAAATAAGTTTAAAGAAGAAATGAACGCTGTTCTTGAAAAAGTTCTTAATGAACCCCTTGTTCCTGAATTACAAAAAGACTCAGACGCTTGGAAGATGTTTTCTAAACTAAGAGACAGAAAAACAGATAACGAAATAAATTTGAAATTTATTGAAGGAAAAAAACTTTCTGACCTTTTAGACGCTCAAGTTTTAAGTAGATTGAAGGGAACTGATGTTTCTTTTATTCGTGGAGGAAAAATCACTTTGCCTCCATTTGATTTTGAAGATTGGTATGACTCATTTACAGAGACAGAAAAAGAGATTGAAGTTGAATACGATTTAATATTAACAGAACACGCTAAATACCCAGATGTTTATGGTTATGGACATAAGCAATATAAAAGCGGTCTTGATACTCATATTGAAGCAAGATTTCCTGTTTATGACCCCGACAGTTTAACAAATGCTAAGGCTGATTATATTATAGAACAGACTGGTCAAGAAACTAGATTTAGCCCTTCTTCTGGTAAATTTAAAATCGCAAAAGAAAATATTGATTTTAGTTTTAAAATACCCGATTCTGTCATTTCTCAATTAAAAGGTAAAGGTAAAGATGATTATGTTATTGAACAAAAACTTAGTGAAGGAGAAGATGGGGAAGAGGTTTTTACTGAGGTAGGTAAAAGAATTCCTTTTACTTCTAATCCTAAAGATGAGATTAACTCAATTAATGTGCTACAAGCCTTATCTGCTTTAGATAGAACAGATACTATGAGAGAAGAAAACATTATTAGATTGAATGATAAATACTATTATGTCAAATATTCAAATGTTGATGATAAAAAACAAGCAAGAGTTACTTTCCCTAAAGGGGCAGGTAGTCCCGAACAATTTATTGAAGATAATAAAAATTTAATTATGAGAATTATTAAACCCCATTTAGAAAACCCTGAAGTTGTTTATGGTGTTAAGTTATATGGTAAAATTAACACTAAGGCTACTAAACTTGGGTCTTATCAAACATATGCTTTAGGTGTTCAAGCCAAAGGAGATGATAAATTAGTTGATGCAGAATCGGGTAAGGAATTGTCAGTTGAAGATATTAAGAATCAATCTAAGAGGGCTTATAGCCACAAAACAGAAAAAGAACAAGAATATACTAATCTTAAAACAGGAAATAAAATTAGTGCTTCGGAATATTTTGAGTTAGGAAATGATGAAAAGAAAAATTATTCTAATAAAGTATTCATTTCTGAAAATGCCTATAATGCACTTTCTTCTGAAGATAAAAAAGATTATACAGCAGAAATTAAAATTTATGACATTAACAGAGGCGACCGTGATAATCCTAAAGTAAAACCAAGTCTCTCAACAAGAGAATCAACTGATTTTGGCGGCATGAAATATGAAGCAGATAATATTTATGTTGATGATATTCAAGAAGCGTTTGCTAATGCTACCGTTGAATTAACCATTGAATTAACTAAACATGGTGAATTTAACTTAAGTGGTGCTAGAATGAAACAAAATAGAAAGATGGCGACCCATACTAACAAACTCAAGAAAAACATTAGAAGATTAAAGAAAATCGTTGGTGTTTGAAAATGAGTCAAACAATCTCGCCTAGCGACTTTACGGAAATTAACCCCGACTATGCTGAAGGCAGGGGCTATTATACCAACGCTACCGAGGTTGCTAATCTATTACAAGTTCCCGCTTTTTCGGTATCTACCTACCCTACATTGGCTCAAATCGGGTCAATTATTAAACGGGTGGAGGGCATTGTAGATGACAAGGTTAAGCGTTCATACCGACCAATTATCACAAAGGACGAGTATCATAACTTTGAATTTTCTCACCTCCCACACAAGGCATATTATGGCGGTCATGTTGGTTTTGTGCAATTATCAAAAATGAAAGTAAGAAAGATTGTTTCTCTACAACTCTGGCAGGGAAGTCAATATATTGAAATTGCATCGGCTCAAGCAAAATTAACTCTTCTAGATAATTTTAGAGACTTAAATTCTATTATTCTTCAATTACCGAATAGTGGAGTATCTTTTGAAATGGTTGCAGAAAACACATTAAATAATTTAGGAAACGATGAATTTTGTAATACCTTTGGTATCAAGACGACCAATGAAGAAATCCTTTCTTTGGTAAATGAAACCTTTCCTACTATGTCCCAATTTACAGGGGCAACCGCACCAAAGAGCCTCACTTCTTCGCAATTATCAATTTCTGACTTTTTCTATGCTGGAAAGAACAAGTCAAACGGCAAGGAGATTCTCTTCTCATCCCTACTTTCGGGAGATGACGGGGCAGATTGTGTGCTAAAAGCAACAATAAAACAGTCAATCACACATACAAATGCAGATAATAACCTTGTTGTTGCTGATTCATCAAAATTAGTTGTAGGTATGGAAATTGAAGATAGTAATAATCATATTCCAAGTGGAACTACAATTACTGCTATTGTTGATTCAACCAATGTTACTATGTCTGCTAATGCTACAAATACTGGGTCGGGAACAGCAACATTTATTACAACAGACCAAATACCAACAGTTTGCACTTTAGTTCCCTTTACAGACAAAGAAGATATGCGCCGTCTTGGAGATTATTGGACAATTAATGAAGAAGGGCGCATATTCTTCTTAAAGGATTATCCCTATCATAGAAATAATTCTGTTATTGTGACTTATATTGCTGGAAATAATAGAGTCCCTTCTGCAATCCATGAAGCCACTACAAAATTAGTTGCATCAGAAATTATCCGACATGATGACCAAAGCATATTAATTACTGAATCTGGTGGTAATATTTCTACAAAGGAAAAGTATGATATTCTTCGTAAAGAGGCTATGGATATTCTTAAGGGTAAGGCTGACATTGTTTATTTCTTGGATTGATTTTCATGTGGGAAGATATACTTAAAAATAGAGATGTTAAAGTTCCCCGATTTCGTGCAAAACAAAAAATTATTGACTTTATGAATCCTTTAATAAGAGAAGTTCTTGACAAAATAGAAGCAAAAGAAGGAAAAGAGCCTTTTGATTTAACAGATGGTCAGGGAGGTTCTTCTTTACAAGGATATTACTATACCCCAAATTATGTATTAGAGTGTTTTCCTTTAGTTGGTTATCACGAAGGCAGAGGTTTTGTAGTAGAATTTCCTGAATCCGATAAATTGACAAATTATATAGATTGGTATGATATGTGGAATTATAGATATGGAGAAGTAATTAATGATATTGCTGACAAATTTGGAGAAGAATATAGACTAAAAGAAGAAGATAAAGAAGTTTATCCTGTTATTGAATATATTGCTGGAGGATTTGATTATGAAAGGGCTACATTTGGTCTTTATTGTAAGCAAGAGGATGCTTGGGCGGAAGCATTAATTGAAGATGTCAATCAAAAATTAATTGATGAATATGGAGAAGCAAAAGGGGAAAGTATGTATGAACCAGAATTTCCTATGGCTTACGACCCAAATACAGGAAAGAACATTACTGCTGAAGAAGCCTTAAATCAAGATGAAAGAATAAAGGATAGAGAAGATTGGAAAGATTCTTTGAGGGGGCAAGAGTAATGGCGATTGAGATTGACCTCTCTAAATTTGATGAATTGCTTCAAATTCAAAAAGAAAGACAATTAGCCATGAAAGAATTATCGGAATCATTAGGAATTGATATTACTTTTAGTGATGATGAAGTAATTAAGTTTGCTATGGAAGCATACGAAAAACAAATCAATAAAGAAATAAATACGGAGGTGGAAAGATGGATGAAGTCTCTCTTCTCTTAGATTTATTATCAAACAATTGGGCATCTAACGCTACTGCCCTTGTTAGCAACGGAACAATTGATGCCTCTCATGCCGTTACTCCTGATTTTATTGACATTAGAACATTGTCTGCAAATAAAGGTGTTCGTGTTGATTTGAGTAGAACACCTGCAACAATCGTTATTTTTGAGGATTCTCAAACTATTGAATATCCAACTGTAATGTATGATATTAGAAATGAAATCTATTCTTTCACTTTACACATTCGGGTTCTCCATGACGAGCGAGGCGGGGCTGACCCCGACTTCGGAAAGGACAGGCTAAGGGCTATATACTTGATTCTGCGTAGGGTTCTTGAGGGCAAACGCAACGGCTACACCGCAACTGATGGCTCAAAGTTCAATCAATTGTTTGTAGGTTCAAGAAGTGAATCAAACGATAGAGCCAAGCGTTTATTCGGATATAAAGTTAATTTAGAAGCAAAAAGATTTGCATTAAGTATTCCCTAGTAAGTTTGTTAGGATAGGGGGAGAAAAGCATGGTAAATAAAGAAATTTTCTTAGGTAGCGGAGCATCAACGACATTAATTCCAGAGCATGATATTTACATGCCGATTACTGGTGGTGTTTCGGGAAATGTCGTAACAGTTGAAACCGGATTTACCGATGTATATAGGCTTGTTCCAAATTTATACATTGGTTGTTTAATTGAAATTTATGATGATAACAACACTCTTCTTTCCACCCACAGTATTACTTCAAATACCAAAACTGCATTTACTTTGGGTTCTGCTCCAACTGCTCCCACTTCTCCTAGAGTTTTTGAGTATGCCTTATTATTGGCTTATGGTTCTCCCGCACCGCATCCTCTTTATTCATCAAGAGAATGTCTTGTTGCTGATAATTGGCTAGGTTTAATGGAAAGTGTAACTTTCCCAAATCTAAGCCAAGAAATTAAGCAAATGAATCTTGGTCTTGGCGGAACAAGAAACTTTTCTTTCCAATATAAAGGAATTAGAACTGCTGATAATGGTTCACTTGCTTTAGTAGCAAATACGGGTTCTTGGCTTTATTATGCTTTAGGGGCAATTGACGGAATTACTTATACTGGTGCTACTGCAAATACTTTATCCATTACTTCAACTGATGTAGCGGCTGATGCTGCTAGTGCTGATGATGTGATTATTTATGCTTTAACGGGAAGTGAGGATGATACTGCTGATGTTCCCGAAACAGGGCCATTATTTTACAGAACAGTTAAGGGCTCAACTGAAATTGTTCCTCCTATGGATTTCAGTATTCACGATGGAACTGGATTTTATGGAATCCCATTTAGCGGAAGTCCTTCAAGACCGACTGATTTAATTAATTATACCATTAAAGAATTAAATACCGACCAACTTCCTTCTTTTAGTTTAGAACAATCTGTTTCTAAAGACCCTGCCGTTCTAACTACTAATGCAGTTTTTGGGGCTACCGATACTGAGAATGAGGATGTTTCTTTTACCCGTATTGCTAGAGGTTGCCGTATTAACTCATTAACGATTGAAGCCGCAGAAGGCGAAGAATTGAAAATGAATATGGATATTAACGCTCGTCTTGTTGATAGTATTACCGACCTCTATAAAGATAGCAATACTACTCAAGCCTGTTCCCAAACGGCTTTAGGAACAGACTTAACCGTTGAAGATTCTAGCGTTTTAAGCATTGGAATGGTAGTAACTGGAGATAGTAGTTTAGCATCTAATACAACTATTTCTTCTATTACTGATGCAACAACCGTTGTTCTTTCCTCCGCTACTACAACAACGCTAATGACTAACCCCACTACCTTAACATTCACAAACAACCCAAATTATGTTGCTAGAGCAGGACAAGATAATAACGCTAATTTGTTCAATTGGAGTGCTGGTAGTGATAATGGCGCACCCTTCTTCTTTTCTCAAGGAACATTTAGCGCATTTGGACAACAATTCTTAAAGGTTAATTCGGTTAGTATTACCATTAATAACAACTTAATGGATAAGCGATACATGGGTGGACACCGTGATATGAAAGAAGGCATTCCTGCTCAACGCTCTTATGAGATTTCTTTTGAGGCTGTTGTGACTGATGATTTACTATTTAGTG
>Ga0255766_10000912_pt1 | contig 27047 bp, 25 predicted proteins | sample 071ome_23_FD_179966 | JGI IMG/M metagenome (GOLD analysis project Ga0255766, IMG submission 179966) | Coastal salt marsh microbial communities from the Groves Creek Marsh, Skidaway Island, Georgia - 071403BT metaG (version 2) | ecosystem: Environmental > Aquatic > Marine > Intertidal zone >...
ATTAACTCTTGTTCATTTCTAGCAAACGGTCCAGCTTTAGATTGCTGATGTTTAGTCATAGTTTGATACAACCATACAAGATCTTTCAATGATATATTTTCAATCTCTTCCGCTACTTTTGTTCGTACTTTATCCATAATGATGGAGTCTTTATGAAATGAATCCTGATATCTCTCTTGAGATAAATTGCTCATAATAAGTTGAATATTAGGCTTTTGTCTCCAGCGAAATAGTGTAGATACATCAACCTCTAACTCAGCTGCAATATCTTTAAGAGCTAAACCTTCATTCCATAACAAGACAAACTGTTGTTCTTTTGGAGTAAGTTCACTAAAAGTCATACTTCCTCACTTGTAATAGAACCAGTTAATACTTCCGCAGATATGAGAAGTTTTTTAATGAAAGACAAAACCTCATCAGTAGTAGAAAGTTCATATGGAATTGAGACATGGTCGAATAATTCATACACAAAATTCTCAACTGTTTCCTCATCTACATACTTTGAATACAAATTCATCACCTTGCAGACAACATATGCAATTGTTAGATATTGCGGTGAAACTACCTCCACAGTTCTACTGCTTGGTTGGAAATCACAGTGAGACGAATCTTCATTATGGGTGAAATTAATTCTAGAAGTTAGTTCAACTTTCTGATCTTTTTCATGATACCGATAACCAAAGTATTCTTTAAAATTCTCAAACTGAGAGAATTCAGTTAATGACTTGAGCAGTGCTCTTACTTTTATGTGAAATAAAAAAATAATAACCTCCTTTTTATCCATCTATTTTTTTATCTTCTTCTTGAGTGGGATTAGGCACAATCTCAACATTGGTCACTTTGTGACCCATGACTTGGTTTATATATCCCCTCCAGAAATTTGCTGCCTGCTTGAGATCTCTCAAAGCAAATGCTCTGTTTTGTGTATATTCCACAGTTATGATTAACTTTCCGTCTTCCATCCATCTTCTTTCTTTTCTTCTTTTTGCATTTCTATTAAAAAGTCATATTTTCCTGGGTATTTATGACAAGCGTTCGCAATGTCATCTTTATATTCCTCAACTTTTTCTTGAGAGAGATCGAAATGTTGAATTAAATCTTGTTTGGTAATGATGTCTTTATAAGTTATAAGTTCTGGATCGTAAATTGCCTGTAGTTGCATAAGGTCAACATGAGAGAAAAAATTCTGCTCAGTGTCTGAGAATTCTGAATAACTCATTACGCTTGATGCACATAGGTTGTGGTCTAAACCTAAAGCATGGCCAATTTCATGTGTCATAACACTTTGTCGTGTTTTGTGAGTTAAGTATGAATCAACCCATATCCAACCATGTACTGGAGTATTTGTATTGTGGTAAATACCCCAAGCATTACCTTCACAGTAATTAAAAAGATCAGAAAACTCTGTTGTACACTTGCTGAAATGTATTGGAAGAGTAACTAAATCGGTGTTTGTGGAATAACTTATTTTAAGAGTTGGTGCTACCACCCTAAGAGTATTGATTAATCTCTCTATATGTTGCAGATCACCTAGTTCAACATCTCCGTAAAGACCTATAACAATTTCTTCCTCTATACGGGGAATCCAAATGTAGTCTCTTACCATCCATGGCCAATCGTCTTTTGTACTGTCTACGCTTGCATGCAGAAGTGCAATTGTAGACTCATCAATCTCTGGAAGAGAGGTGTTCAATTTATTTAGTTCCTGTTTTTTGAAAAATAAATCTATGTACTCTAACTCCTCTTCAAATGTTTTAATCTTTGAATAACTATGAATGTGAACATCGGATAATGTATCTTTTGCAAAATAACTCTGTGGTTGCAAGTACGCATCAAAGTTATTGACATGAAGTGTTGTGATTTGCATTTTCTTACAAAGTTGATCTTTTCGTAATGACCCTCCGTATGCTTCAAAAGTAAGTTCAACAGGATAGTCTTTATCAAACTTTGATTTCATTAGGCGAATAGGGACGATTGCTTTACCATCATCATTAAATTCAAAACCAATAGTTTTATAGTTTAAATAATTGAAACCTTTGCTTTCGTTATGTTGTGTTTTAGGAACTTGTTTAATAGTAAGTGCAAATTTATCTTTTATGTTATTTAAATTTCCTGTGTATTCAACGTAAAGGTCTGAAGATTCATAATTAAAATCAAATGTTATATCTCCGCTCCAGAGAGAGTTGTTGAAACATGTCGCATGATTTTTCTTCAGATTGTCTGATTCAACATAGCCTTGGTTGTACTCTTGGAACGCAGAACCTTCTAAAGCTGATACATCTTTTGTTGTCCTAAAACGTAAAATATCATACGTCACCTGAAGTTGGTCAAAAGCAACTCCTGACCATACTAAATTCCAAACCAACAACATCGAGATCTTGGCTATATACATACTCATGTTGCATCAACCCATTCTGTAATTGCTTTAGCAAGTTTCTCACCACCAATATGAGATGGCTCAATAGGATTTGCGTAGTCTTCTGAAGAAGTAAAAATATGTCGTAGTTCTAAAACATCAGCACCATATTTTTTAGCAGTTTTATATACAATATCATTTAAAGCTGAGGCCATTATTTTGGATGAATCCAGTACTCCTCTAAATTCATCTGTTCTTCCTAAATCACCTTCGTATACAGTTAGTAAAAGGAGATTCGCCCTGTAGAAAGAAAGCTCTTTAATAATGGCCTCATAACGTTGTTCTAGTTGTTTAAAAATATTGTTGTGTAAAAAACTCAACCCTTCATTGAGGTTCTGATTATCAGAATTAAAAAGAAGGTGTAGGTTTTGCAAAAGATCATTGCCACCAACAGAGAGGACAAAATTAGTAGCTTCTTTAATAGTGGTTACTTCTAGCTGTTTATCAAGTACATCTTGTGTTGTATCACCATCTAAAGCAAGTTGTGTGTATTGATGATGGGATAACTCTTCTAAATGTAGTAATACAGATTTTTCACCTGCAAGAACATAAGGCTTATTATCAATAATGCTATCGCCTAAAAGAACTACGTGTTTCAATATGACCACCCCAACTTTCTATTCCATTTCCTAAGATGCTTTTTAATCGTCTCTTTCCAAATTTCTTTAAATCTCTCCATTAAAACGGTGGCCTTTCTGGTGGAATATCACTTTGTTCTCTTCTAATTCTTTCAACAGTTGATGTTAGAAATCGATCAACCTCTAAAAATAAAATGTAATCAAGAGAATCTTTTGGATCTATTTCGTTGAGTAAAGAATGCGAAGTCAATGCATCAGAATATTTTTTTATTTGTGAAAAACTACTTTTTCCTTGAATAAGCCTCCTTATAATATATCGAAACTTACCGACTCTTGATTTCATGAACATCTTGCTTTCTGCAGTAATTACTTGATAGAGTGCTTTATTAAATTCATCAATTTGATCTTGGTTATATCCAAGTAAGGAGTAGGTAAAGCCAATTCTCCATGCAAATGGATTTCTTTCATAAAATAACATTTTGTCAATTAAAGATGGCTTAACATTTCTTTTTCTAAAATGCTCACCTGTTCTGAAATATGTGAAAACAACCTTAAGTGTTGCTAGCAAAAATACTATAAACAAAACTACTAACACTGTTAAGAACACTTGTAATAAACTTTCTATTTTTAACCTTTCTATTTACACAAAAACTAAGGTTGGGAGTTTTGTATTTTCCCAATTTTTTTAAATATCTTCTTCCACTTTGTACTTAGAAAACACAATAAGGTTTGAGAGTACTAAATTAATTACATAATCTCGAGTTTCACGATTCAACTCGTTATCATTTTGTACACATTTAATTATGTTATTGACCATCCCAATGACACGAGGGTTGTGAAGTTCCCACATGCCAGATTGTTTGCAAATAGCTTTTATAAACTCTATATAATGAACCAATTATTTCCTTAAAAATTTTTATTCTTCTTCATATTGATAAAGTTTTTTATTACTTAATCTTCTTTCTTTTTCTAAGAATTTATATTTTGCAAACCTATCTCCTCTGTAATACTCAGAGGTTCTTGTTGCAACTGATTTAAAGGCATCTCTAGAGTCTTCTTTTGCATAATGTAGAGTTTTTTCAAATTCAAAACCCATACTTCTGCTTTGATAAAAAGCATTATGATCAGCTCCAAGATATATAATTAACCAACCTTCTTCTGTCTTCTCTTCAATTAACCTTTTAATAGCTTCACTTGTATATTCCTGAGATGCGTTTTCATAACCATCAGTAACGATGACTAAAACTTTTTTTTCATTTTCTACGAAATTAAAAGAACTGAGATCTAGTACTGCTGCACCTATCGCATCATATAAAGGTGTGCCTCCTCTTGGTTGCAAGAAGTCATAACTTAATGACTTTAATTTTCTAATAGGAAGTCTAGATATAGCAATATCTATCGAATTATTGTCAAATAGGCTTAGTGTAAATATTCCCTCCAATGATTCTTTTTGAATACTTGCAATATATTCATTAATTGAATCAATTGTCTCTGTCTTGCATGCATTCATAGAACCAGAACGATCAAGAACTAGTCTTATATTAAGTTTTTCTTTTAAATTAATTTTATTTTCCTCCATACACTTTCCTTTTCTTCCTTTTTAAATCTTGAGTTAGTGGCATAAATATATTGGATTTATGCCACAAATAACTCAATTGATTAACGAAAGGAGTCACTATGACATTTATATATAGGTACTAAGTTTTGCTAAAACCCAATAAAAAGATAATTTTTTTTAAATTACTGTGTTGATATCTTTAAAGTATTCACAGTAGGAGCAACTGTTTTCATAATTAGGTATTTCGTTTTGATCCAGTAGCTCTTTAATATTGGACAGTACTTCATCAACCCAACTATCGTCACCAATATATTTCAAAATAGAAACTTTAAATTCAACTTTATTATTAAACGAAGGTTTAGATTTATCTCCATTACAATACACAAAATAAGATTCATCAGAGACTTTGAAGCCATTTCTTCGTAGAAGCCATTGATAGAAATCTATCTGGCGTCTGTATCCATCCTGCCAATCTTCATCAATTGAAACTTCAGAATTTTTTGATGTAGCTTTATAGTCAACAACAACTAACTCTTCTGAATCGAGATCAAACCAAACATCATCTACTGCTCCAGTAAAGGTTAAATTAAGATTTATATCTGTATACTGAACTCCTTTAAAATTTGCTCTCCAATCATCTAAATCTTGATGTTGATATGGAATAAGATTTTTACCGGTTTCTAACATATATGGATGAGGTTGCTTTTCTATTCGAAATTTATCAAATTCTTTCTTCAGTAGCTCATCGACTGCAGAGTTTATATTGAATGGAAATCCTGGTGGGTGGCCAACTCCAAGTCTTCTGTCTATATAGAAACATCTCTGACATGACATGTATAGTTCAACTTTACTTCTACTTAATTTAAATGGTTTTTCTTGGTCGGGTAAATAAATATTACGAGAACGTACAGCCATATATTTTTAAATTATTTAAATCTATTTTTTGTCCAAGTTGGAACATCTTCTTTTTTAACCCTGTGATCTCCATCTCCAGAACGATAATAAATTTCTTTCTTATACATTACAGGTTCGTCTAAACATGGATCTATTTTTATATATGCAACATCTGGATTTTCAGTATTTTCTGGATACCACCTCACAACGCCATCAAAACCATTTGCAAATCCTTTATGAGCACTTGGTTCTAGATTGTCGTTAATTGTTTGAATAATTTGTTGAGCAAGGGCATCTTTCCTATTTCTTTTTCGATAATATCTTGTAAAGTCGTAAGTCAAACCTGATATTTTTTTATCATCGCTTATACCAAAAAATAGCATTCCTCCTTTTGTATTTGCAAAAGCACAAACCGTCTTTAATGCTTCTGCAACTTTTCCTTCTTGTGGTACTTCTTTGTCACCAAAATTTGTTTCGAAAGATGCTTTATATTCAATAGTTGGTCCTTCGTCAGGTAAATTATCCCAGTCAACACCTGCTGTATCTTCAATTTCAATACCTTTGTTAAAGCTATTAATCCATTTATTTAATTCCTCTGCAATGGATTGGCTTCGAAGCTCAATAAAACTATTAAAAGCTTGTACTCCCCACATTTGTTTGTTTTCTGGAATCATTTGTTGCTTAAATGCTTCTGGACACTTTTTATAAACATTTGGCAAGTATTCAACTGGAAGCTTTGCTCCTTTTCCAGCATTTGTTTTTTTCATTAAAATCATTCTGTTAGGTAAATTGTCAATTAAACCACCATCCTGACCTTGTTCAATTAATGTACTTGCGCTGCTTTTTGGAAATATATGATCCTCTTCTGGTGAAAAATTTTCTTGTGGAGATTTTTTTGGGTAAAACTGTAGACTAGTATTCCAATCTGTAGCTCCTCTGTTTTTAATCATCAATCTATATAACTTATAAATCATGCTTTTACCCAATCCAGATCTTTTAATATTTTCTTTATCAACAAAAACTATTTTGTTTTTTACAAAATCAACAGATATAAATCTTCTCTCCTCTACTAACTTTTCAATTAATTCATCAATTTCTCGTTTACGAGCATGTTTTATGTCAGTTTCAAGCTTGGCATCTCCACCTTGCCCAGAATATCTTTCTGCAACAGAAGCGGATAAAACCCAAAATACCCATTCATTTATATCTCCTGAATTTTCAAATTGTAATTTAGATTTACTAGACAAATATGAACATAGGACTATTAGTGAATATAAAGCTACAGGAATTTCGTTTCTATAATCTTCTACACCTAACTTATCTTTAAAAGCAGAGAGTACTGTTCTTAATGCTGTTTGTAGATTTTTCCAACCTTTTAATAACTCTTCTTCTGTGAGAATTTCCTTTTCTCTATTTGGCCCATATTTGTACATATTGGATTCAATTTTTGCTTTTTCCCCACACATTACAGATAACAATCTCATGTAAAAATAAGCATCTGCTTTAAATCCAAACTCTTTTTCAATTTCAATTTCAAAAGTATCGTACAAAGTCCTAAATCCATCAACACGAGAACTGACTGAGGCATAAGCTAAGTCACCAGGAGTTAATTTAGTACCTTTTTGGTTAACATTATTAAATATTTCTACTGCTTCATTAAGATCATCTGTTTCGAGTACATCGTAAGCGTATTCATAATCTAATATATTTTTACACTGATTTAAGTTAGCCTCTATATGACTTATCGTTGCATCGTCACTTCCAGACTCTTTTAATGATTTTTTAATTTTGCTTAATACTGACTTCCAGGGATAGTTTGTTAACAACTCTGTTACAGGTAGTGTTGCAACTTCTTCTATTGTAGGTTTTTGATCTGTAATCTCACCGTTTCCATATGGATTGAAATAAAGTTTATAGTTAGGCTTCACTCCTCTAAAATTGTCATCCACCAACTTTGGAACTTCGTCATTTATTACATAAAACAGACTTGTTATACGTTGTTGACCATCACACAAGAATCTTTTTTGTTCTTTTGTTTTCTTGTCTTCAGCATCCCAAAATAAAAAAGAACCTGTTGGATGACCTTTATAGAGTGAGTTTAAATACTCAATTACCTGTTTTTTGTTCCATGTATATTTTCTTTGGAAATCAGGTAATACAATATGCTTATCTTCAACTTCTTTTAAAACTTCTTTAATTGATTTTGTTGGTACTTTTTTTATTCCCATATAATTTCTAAGGTTATAAGTTTTTACATTTCACAACTATCTTACAAAAAAATAAGACTGTTGACTAGTAAATCCTTTCATTAAAGATCCTTTTTTTGGATTACTGAGTAGTTCTAAATTTTGTAAATTAAATGAATAATCAGCTTCATTGATCTCAGTAATTTTAAAGTACGTACCACAATTTTTATCTATAGTTTCCCGATAATAATTAGGAATTAAGTCGACATTAACATTGCTAACATCATTAGTTATGAAGCTCAATTTTGCCTTAAAACATTTATCTTCGGAGAATAGAAATAAAAATACATTTAAATTTCTGGATAGATTTGTAAGTACGGAATCAACTTTTTGCTGACCCAATTTTCTTCCGAATTTGCCCCACCATACAAACCCATTTTTTTTAATGATGTCTAAATGTTCATCTATAGTGTCAAATTCTTCTGTATAATTTTGCTCTTTATGTATAAATTTATTCTTGTATCTTAAAACAATATTAAATTTGTCGTTCATCTAAAAAGGTGCCTCATCTTCAGTGAGTTCATTTTTTTCTTTTTGTTGTCGTTTTAGTGCTTTTGCTTTTAATAATTTGAATGTGTCTTTTGATGTCTGGTCGAAAAACCCTTTTGGATAGGTTTCAAAATCAAAATCACCATCATCAGTAATTTTAAATTGATTAAACCTACTTTCATTATTTTCTTTTTCAACGAAAACAATATTTACACTATCGCTAAATGATTCTATATCCTCGAATGACCTCAACCTTACTCTGTTAAGAATGTGGTCTGAGTGGGTCTCAATAATTATTTGTATTCCTAGTTTTGACATTTGGAGGAAAAAATCTCCTAATTTTTGTTGCAAACCTGGATGTAGGTGAAGCTCTGGTTGTTCAAAAATTAGTATGTCATTCTTTTCAGCTGTTAAACACATTAAAATAATTGGTGCTATTTGGCTAAAGCCCACACCTACATTTGCTGGACTAACAACATCGTCTAAATCAATAGGTTTGATGTAAGAATCAAGCTGACTAGGCTTGTCTGTATTCTCAACAACTTTAAAGTACTCTCCTAATTCAAAATATTTGATCCACCAATTAAAAGCTTCATATACGTTAATTGAAGCTTCTAGTTTAAAACTTAAGCCTTCACTTGTAGTTTCTTCCAAGTCTTTCTGGGCATCATCAGCTGTTGAACTTGAAACCTCAATGTAAGGTAATACAGTTTCAATTTTTTTATTCTTATAAAATTCGTAATGTTTAATAAAATTTTCGCCATCAATTCCAAGTGGCGTAATTTCAGGATACAATTTATCACTATCAGCAGAAGTTGACCTGTCACGAAGAGGACCTAAGTATTTGACATGATTCAATATATTTTGTGTTTCTTTATACATTTGGTTAAGTCCATCTTGGCTATCAAATACCAATAGATTTGAATCAATATTATGTATTGAAAATTTTGAATCTATGTAAAATTTTTTAATTCTCGTATTTTCTATATCAAGAGCTTGTTTAACAAAGTAAACACCTCCAAATAAGCTATTTAACTCATCAACAATTGTTTCTAATTGTTTTTTATCAACTGTTTGATAATCAGAATTGTTATAAAAGAATATTTTTAAATTTACATTTTGTTCAATTTTTGTTTTAATATCATTAACTTCTATTGGAAGTAACTTAAAGAAATCATCATATAAACCATTTATATCCCTTTCAATTTGGTAGATTTCTTCATTAGCCATTTCAAATAAAACATTTCTTAATACTTCTTCATCTGGCTCATCACTACTTGGATCATACTCTAAACCTGCTTCATAATACCTGTCTTTTTCTCTAGAAATAGCTTCGTTGATTACATCCTCCATTAAGCCCAAATCATATAATTCATTTACATCTCCATTTTCAAGAGCAGCAATACTGTTGTATCCAGTTATTATTTGTTGTTGTATTTCTTGAAACTTAATATAAAAATTTTCATCCGAATTAGTAATTAAAGAAGCAATAATAAACTCATACATTCCCTCTTGGATTGGTCCGAATTGTTGAAATTCTTTTAAATTTAATAGGTTATAGACAAATAAAATTGTCAGCATCTCTTCAACTGAAGAATTTCTTTTAGAGGTTTTTCTTCTTTCAATCTTGTCTCTTGATATATCAATGCCATATAAAGAAAGAGAAATGACGCTAAGCAATCTGCTGAGATTCTCACTTTCATTACTAAGCTCATTAGAAAGATTGTTTAACTCATTTATTACTTGTAGCGGTAAGCCATAGTTAAATAGACTTTTATAAAATTTTGAAATTGGTTCTTTATTGTTAATAAATTCAGAAATAATTACTTGAAATTCTTTTTCATTTAACTCTTTTGTTTCAATTTCATCATTTAAATATCCTTCAAAATCAAACAGCTCTTCATAGTCATCATCTAAAAGAAATTCACTAAGTTCAGAGCTGAAATTATACCAATCATATTCTAAAAATGAAGATTTGAGATCTTCCATTATCGAAGATAAAAGCTTTGTTGGTTTTTTTAATTGATTAGATGGAAAGCCGTCCCTAAATAGAACTCCTCTAAAACTTTCACTAATAGTATTTATTTCTTTTTCAAGCTCTCCAAACTTGTTTATAAAAGTTTTTTTAATTTCATTTGAGTCTAAAAGACTATCAGGTAAAGCAACTTCATATTCTTTTGCATTAAAATCAAGCGAAGAAAGATAGTTGTCACTTTCATTTTGCAAAGTAATATATTTACTCAAAATATATTTCGTATCATCTGGTAGATCATTAACTAAAAGTTCTTTAGTTTCAGCATCATTTTCAAAATAAGTTAATTCAAAAGCTTGTGTCATGTAATTAACGGGATCACCAGGATTGCCATCATAATCTTCCAAATAGTCAGTTATGTATTTTGAATAGTATATATTTTTTCCATCTTTTAATTCATCAAGGGAAATTTGAAAAAATATATTTCCATTAAAATTTTTACCTAATATTCCAAGTGATAATTCTGATTTTGCATTTTTGTTTTTTACACTCTGAATACTCCCAAGTTGTTGCACAACACCATTTAGTGAAAATTTTATTTCTTCAAGTTTATTTTTAGAATGGCTTTGCTGAGCCAATAAGATTAGTGAATTAATAATTGTAGATTTTCCTGAAGAATTATTACCACAAAGAAGAGTTAAATTTCTAAAATCAACTTTTGAAGTCTCCCCAACAGATTTAAAATTTTTGATTAACAAACTCTGTAATAAATTTTCGTTGTTCTTATTCATTACGCAACCTCAAGCTCTAAATCTATATATAAATAATTGTCTTTAAATTTTATATTTTCTGAAAGACTTATGATATCTAAATTTTGTGAAGAAAGAAGATTACCAAAATCAAAAGCTGCTGGATTATCAATCATGTCATTCCAAAACGCTGTAGATTCAACATCAAATTCTTCATTAAGTTCAAATAACTGGAGCCAATTTTCATCAATACTTTCAAAAATAATAGACATTGCATTAGAAGAAAATATATCTGAAAGGGCAATCTCGTTTTTTTTATTTAACCACCTTTTATCTGATCGATAGATAATTCTTTCCCCAAAATTAAAATTTTGTAGTGCTTCTGGATTAGTTTTATTTACTGATTCCAATATCAACTTAAATGTTTCATCATTAATTTTGCCAACCTTTTTCTTAAAAAAAACATCTTCGGACAAAAGAAGTGAAAAAATATCTAAATGTATACCGATTGAGAATTCTAACGCAGTGTTGTCAGGATTTAATAATAATGTTTTATTTGAAGTTAAATTCAAGTCAGAAGTACACATTAAAGTCTCTAAAATGTCTTGTTCTTCTGACTTAGAAACTATCAACATTAGTCTTGATACGATCTTTTCCTCAGTATTAGTAGAAACAAGCCAAATTTCACCAGGTAGTGGTACATTAATCATTAATTCCCACCATTTCCTTACATTTAGTTGTGATAACTCTAATTGCATATTGTTGATCTTCCTCATCAGCTTCCTCATGGTTTTCAAAAAACTCTCTAAGTTCCTCTTTGGTAGATTCCTTAATTTGTCTGGCATATTCTTCACTTCTATTAATTTTCTGAGCTAATGATCTATTTGTTCTAAATCTTGGATGTCCCATAATTGATAAAATTGAGTAAACCTGTTCCATCTCAAGGCTATTCAAAAAAACACTTATTTCTGCATCTAAAATTGAATATTCTTGTAATTGATTTTCTTCATACATACCAATTGCATATTGAAAAGTATCCAAATCCTCTTCATTAACATCATCATATAAAATAGGTTGATGGTTTTCCCACATCACAACTAATTCTCTTATAATTTCATAAAAATCATTTACATTAAATTTGCTTTGAAATGCTTTACACATCAAATAAACCATACCTAACAAATCTTGAGTTGAGTAAATTCTTTGTGCAATTCTTGAATCTGGATTGTATCTAATTTGCTCAAATCTTCTAAATAAAGACCTTATAGAAGAAAAGCTATTCTCTAAAACTACTTCTTCTAACATCATTGACTCAATTTGATTTTGGATTTGTTCGGCACAATCAAGACAATATACTTCTGTGTCATCCTTATAAAAACAATATTCTTCTGAATTAAATATTGCTGAAATTCTTTCAAATAGATTATCTGCTTCCGAATTTTGTTGCCTGTTTTGATTAGAAACCATCTGAGAAATTCTTTTTTTTAAAAGATTTATAAAATGAGTTTGCCCATACTCTCCAGTCGAATGAATAAATGCATCAGCAATTTCATATCTGATATTTCCACTAGATGTTGTTTGCTGTGATAGATATATAATAGATTCTGTTAAAAGTAGCTCTTCACCAATTGATATTGGTCTTGATTCATAATGAAAAACTGATTCAGAAATTTCCTTGTTGACATAGTCAGAATAAAATACCCTCTCTCTGTTTTCAGCAATTAACCATTTGCATGCAAGATATACGCAAGAAAGAGAAAGGGTGCTTTCTAAGTTAATATATTCATTTTTTTGTTCTTCACTAGCTTCAAGAGGTTGTACAAACTCTTGAATTTGTTCTAAGTTAAATAAGTTCATTACATTTCTCTTATATTCCAAGTTTTTTTATGGTAAAAATTAAAAATTTTATCTTTTAATGCTTCATCTTGTTCAATACAGTGAAATTCTGCGCGTGAAGTGTCAATAGATTTTCTTAAAGGTGGGACCCAACCGTCTCTATCAAAATCTTGATTTTTTGGATATGAGTAAAAACCATTATTTTTCTTAGTTGTTTTTGGCATTGCAATAGCAAAAGTAAGATCTGCGTTTGATTCAGTATCATAACAAAACCAAGGACGTTTTTTCTTTGAAAAACTATCTGTAAACTCTAAATTGTCTCCTTGCCACCATACCCATGAATTTGACTCTTTATAGTCAATTAATTTAATTAGTTCATCAAAAGCAGAAGCCATAATTGAATTTTAAATATTTAAGTAAATGATATCTAGTAATTTTGTAACAATGTTTTACCTAAAGCCTCATTATCAATGAGACCATCTATCAAATTTTCATATAATTCAGATTTTTCTTCAAGAATTTCTTTTAGACGTTCCTCAATAGTACCTTTTGAATAAAAAGTTGTTATGTTTACATTTTTATCTTGACCAATACGTATGACTCTATCTTTAGCTTGATTATTGTTTGATGGATTCCACCATTCATTAAGAAAAATGACATTATTTGCTTCAGTAATTGTGAGTCCCTCACCTGCAATCCTTGCTGACAAAAGCATCACAGGAATATCATTTCTTTCTTTAAAACTATTAAGATTTTTAGTTCTTTCTTCATTAGAGTCAGAACCGTAAATGGTTGTAAATTTAATATCGTTAACAACTAATAATGCTTCTAAAATTTTTAAAACTGAATTGTAATAAGAAAACACAATTGTTTTCTCCTCTTTTGCGATGTTGTCTTTAATGATCTGAAAAGCATTTTCTGCTTTAGAACTATAACCTTCATAGTGGTCACAGACATCTCTGAGCAAATTTAACGTGGCAAAATAACTACCTTTCTCATTCGTAATGTGCATTCTTTCATTCCAGATTTGGTCATATTTTTTTTGCTGTGCTGGTGTAAGTGCTATTTCTTTTTTTGTTTCAAATACTTCAGGCAATTCTTTAAGCGTATCTTTTTTTGTTCTTCTTAATACATATGGCCTTGCTCTGTCTCGAAGAAAAATAAGATCTGTTTCATCTTTTAACTTTGAAAATTTAGATGGATCTAGGTGGTTTAATAATGTAATTAGATCTTGAGGATTGTTTTCGACTGGAGTTCCCGTAAGGCCCCAGAAATAAGTTCTATTTATTTTCTGTACTCCTTTTGTTACTCCAGAAGAGAGCTTTCTAATTTTGTGTGCCTCATCGGCAATTAGGACATCGAAGTTTAAAGTTTCTATTATTGTGTTGGTATTTCGTAACTGTTCATAGTTAGTAATTAACACGTGGCTATTTTCATATTTATCGGCCCATTCATTAAATACGTTTTGTGGTGAAGGCGATACACGATTAACAATGAATTCTTGACCCCACTTTTTAAATTCTGACAACCAATTGTCAATAAGTGCAACAGGTGCAACAATTAATGTTTTGTTGATATCTCCATTTTTATAAAGTCTTTTTAGCCCAAAAATTGCCTGAACAGTCTTTCCTAGACCCATATCATCGGCAAGAATACCTATTTGATTATTTATAAGCCACTCCACACCTTTAGTTTGGAAATTTTTTAATTGAGCTTCATCATCATTTACATATAAAGGAGTTGCTTGTAAATATTCTGATGTGTATTTGACTATGTTATTTCTTTTCTTTCTTTTTGAATTGCTAGATTGAATCGGTAGTTTTAAATTTATAGGAAATTCTACTCCAGATTTAATTAGCTTTTTGTAGTGGGCTGTAATAGATTCACTATTCAAAATATATTGGCCTATTAAAATTTCATTACTGGTTAGTTGGATTTTGTCTAAGTTCTGAATTTTAAGATATTCTAAATAAAGAGAATTATCATCATGCGATACTTTACAAACAGTATTGTTTGACTTTTCTAGTAAGAAAAAGTCTATTTTAATGTTCAATTATGATAAATTTTTTCTTTGATTAAGAATAGACTTCCACATTTTATTTATCTCGTCATCAGTAGGCCTATTAAGTTCTAAGGTGCTGTCCCATTTGGACTTTAGTGCATCTTCTAGGTCTTTCTCAGTGTAGGCTTTACCTAGAAGAAACCTTATCATCTCTGTTACTCTTTCTTGATACTTACCTGAATTTCCCATCTTCCATTGCCATTCTTGGTTTTTAACTCTATTTGATGGATCAGGTTTTGTTGCAACTTCTCTAAGGACATAGCCCTTCCATGGAGGAGAAAACATATCCCAATCAATATTTTCAATATTTTTTAATACTTTTTTAATGGATTTAGGATTAATTTCTTCATTACCTAATTCTTCATCAAGTTCTGTTGCAATATATTTGGCTAGACCAATTTGTCCTACTGGCCAAAAAAGTAAATGATCCATAGAGTCATCGTCTCTCTGTTCTGGTGGTGTATGATTTTTCATTAACCCTGGGTCTGCGGTCTTCCAAACATCTAGTGTTTTAAATAATTCATCCCAAATCATATAAATTTGATTTTTCATGTCTTCAACTTCATCTTCAGTTAAGTCATGTAGGAATTGAAAGTCTACTTCGGACCAACCAAAAATATGAGTTATGAATTGCTTGTTCATTTCATAAAGAGTAGAAAGTGTAGTGAGGTGACCATCACCCTCCCTGAGGCTTGTTGATTTTGTATTTACTCGAGGAGATGTTTCTTCATCACCGCTCCAGTAGAACATTCCATCAACAATATCGTTTCGTTCAACTAATTCTCTAGAAATAATTGCTGCTAAATCATCTTCATCAATAGTTATATTTTCAACAAGTGTTGTTCTTTTTGCGTGTCTATTTAAAACTGCAAATATCTTTCTTGATCTTTTTCTGAATTCTTCTGTTGTTAACTCTTCATTATCCATTTCTTTATGAGTAACAAATAAGACTGTTAGTTGATCTTTCTCAAGATCTATTGCCTTAGGAAAGTCATCATCCCTATCCATCCCTGACCTAAAACTTAAAAGGTATCGTAAAGCAGCAAGCCTGTGTTGACCGTCTAAGACAAAGTATTTTGGGTCGGAAGTAAGTGTCAACACACCAACGCTATCAAAATCGCCATTCTCAACATGTTTTTTAGTTTCAGAATTATTTAAATCAAACTGTATTTGTTCAAACTTTGGACTACCACCATAAATTGAAACCACAAAAGGTGGGAGGAATCGACCTGGCTCATATGATAAATATCTTGCTATTTGTTTTTTTGCTCTAGATTCATTGACATCTCTATTAAACATTTGAGAAAGTGTCGCAGAACCTTCGTAAACAGAATATTCACTAAATAAGTCAATATTTTTTATTAATTTGGCTGCAGACATTTGTACTGTGTAGTATTTTATTGCGTCTTCACCAACACCTATTTTTCCCTCTATTGCTGCAAATGATTCTGCCATTTATTAACCTTTCTGTCTATTAATTTTATAAAGGTAAAGACTTTTTGTAAAAACCAATTATTTTTTTTAAAATTTAATTTATGAGTATTGAAAAAATTAATCTACTCAAGCAATATATTCACAACAATGAATTGAGCTACAAACAAAGTACTACCCGTAGAGATTCTTTAAAAGACTTAGTTCGATTACTCAATAACTCCTGTATAACTTTACAAAATATTGATGAAAATAATTTATCAAATTTAAATCTAAGTGATCAATCTTCTAATTGGTTAAAGTCTGCAAAAAAGCTCAATTCTTTTCCTCTTCCTAAATGGAGATATCGAATTCTTAAAAATGGTTATGTAATTGAAGGTATATTAAATAACTCATTCATGATTGCAATATATATAGATAGTGAAAGAACAGATATGTATCTTTCCAGAAGTAGTTCTATGGTGATAAAAGACAATTACAGCTACCCTTTAAAAAATAGTTTCTTAGAACAAGCTTGCAAAGAATTGGGTGCTTCTTATTTTGAAGAGCGAAACTTAATAACATTTACAAAGCTTGAAGTAACAACAAAATTCTTTGAAGACATCTATGAAATCTTAATCAACACTTTAAAGAAGTATCAAGTTTTGCAGAGTAATGTAGATGAATATTTTACTAACCAAAAAAATAGTGGTGCCTTGAACTGGTTTGATTTAGATGGAAATATTTTTGTCTCTTCTAAAGAATTGAGTTATCAAGGATATTTTTTTGGGGAAGATGTAGAAGATATATCTCAGTTTAATGAAGCTTATTTTAAACAATATGAAATTGATCAAAGTGATGACTTATTGTTGTTCTTAATTCACAAAAATTTTCCACTAGCACGTGGATATGTGTATAAGCCCAATCTCTCTAATGAAGAAAATATGCTACTCACAAAAAATGTAATTAATGCTTTTATTACTGCTTTCAAAAAATATGAAATTGGTGGAAATGCAAGTATAAGTACATATGCTAATTTTTGGCTTCTTCAAGCATACACAAGAGGCATTTCACAAATAATTCGAGAAAGGTGTAATTTAATATATGGAATCAAACCATCTTATGCTTTAATCGATGAAAGAAGAAAACTATTAAAAGAAGAAATTGGAAAAAATCCGGATATTGAAAAAGTAATTGATGCTCTAAAAGGTGACTTGCTTGCGAAAATTAGTGAAATTGAAGAAAAAGAGGAAGCAAAAAAAATTCAGAATTTTTTGTTATCCAGTCCTGTGAAGTTTTTTGAAGCTGTTGGAATAAAGTGTGAGATTAAAGATATTCCTAAGCTTTCAGAACTAGCTCTAGATTTAATTCACGTGTTTGAAATAGTTCTTAGTGAAAGAGAAAAAGAGGTAATAATTGAAAGATACTTTCCAGGTGAAGTTGTAAATTTTAAGAATAGAATTGTTTCACTTGAAGAGGTCGGAAGTAAATACAATTTAACCAGAGAGAGAATACGTCAAATTGAAAAAATAGGTTTAGATAAAATAAAACAGATACTTATAAATTTTGAACCAGACTTTATAAAAAAAGACACCTTAAGAAAATACTGTAAAGATATTGTTCCAGAAGAATCATCAAAAAAAAGCGGTTTGAGTAAAGTTTTCAAATATTTAAACACAAAAAATATTTATTTCACCGGGCAAGTCATTGCTAATGGTGAGGACTGGTTAAGAAGTATTTTAAATAATTTAAATATATCAAGATTTAACCTCGAAAAATATATTGATTATATATTTTTAGAGCAAAAAAAGTCAAAAGCCAAAAATTATGACGAGTCAGTTTATACACAAAGTATTGATGTTTTGAATTTAAGTTATCGTTCTCACAACTGTTTGATAAAAAATGAAATTTACAATATAAAATTGCTTACTCAAATAACTGAAGATGAGCTGTACAAGATTAAAAATTTAGGTACTAGATCCGCAAATGAAATTATTACTAAGTTGAAAATTTATTTAAAGCCTAAAGAAGAAGATGCATCAAGCTCTGATATAGATTTGAATATGAATATTAACAAACTAAATTTTTCAATCAGGATTACAAATGTATTTAAAACTGAAAACATCTCAACACTAAGGGATATTTTAGAGTTAAGTGAAGATGATCTCTATCATATGACAAATCTTGGACAGACTTCAATTAATGAGATTTTGCAAAAACTTGAAAATTTAGATCTTTCCTTATCTAAATAAATTTATTTATCCAGACTATCTTGATGCCAAATCTCTTTAATTAATGCCTCTTCATCATTGGATATTATTTCCTCACCCAAATTTTTTTGAATTTCTTTTAATTTCTCTAAAACATCCTCTCTAACTTTTAACTTCAAAGGGCCTTTACCAGGCTGACCATTTCTTCTCGTAGATGATCTGTATTTACCGTGATATACACCATCATCATCAAAATACCCTTCAGGATCTTCTCGAAGATCAATTAACCACTCTCGAAGTTCTAGAAGTGGTCTGAAATGTTCATCGCCAAGTTCAACAAACCCCTCTAATGAGCGATCTTTTTCTACAACTGTGCATGTATAGCAACCAAATCTTGAATTACCACATGGTTCTGTTGTTTCATCAAAAACAACTCCACATTCACCATCAAGGCCTCCAGCAGTTTTGTACATTTCTCTTAGGTAATAATTATCTCCTCCCCAAGGAGATGGGTTATTAATTAAATATGCCCATACAGCCCAAAGTGAGAAGTGTTTTATTGGTGCCCATACATAAGAGTTGGGTAATGATGTGTGTTTATTGTAAACATCAATGAGTTTATGTTTCTCTATTGACTTAGCTCTAGCTACAGATTCCTCAGAACGAGCACCCATTAATAAAATGACTTCGCCATGTTCTGATACTTTATCTAATATAAAACGATTAGACGGTTTTATTTTCATACGATCAGTGCACCATCGAAATAATCTACTTGGTGGTGGGTACCCATAACCAACAACTCTTACCCAAAACGTATCTCGTAAATCAGGTTCTACTAAATGCGTTTCAATAGGCAGATTAAGAGAGGCTGAAGAAGCATTCATCTGGTCAATGCTTTTTCTCACTAATTCAATAACATGAGGTGTCTCTACTAGTGTATTCGATGACAAGACATATACTTTTCTATTTCTTTTTGAAGGTGGAACTTCTTTGATTGCTTCAAAAACTAATTGCGTGAGTAAAGTTGAGTCTTTTCCACCAGAATAAGCAACAATCCATGGACGGGTATCGCTACCCATATACCTGTTTTTAATTTCTTCTTTTGTTTCATTTCCTAAAATTTGTGCATCTTTTGCGACATGCTGAAACTCTTTTTCTGAGATCATTCTTGTTTCTTGACTAATTGTCTCCATCCGAATCCTTTAATTTCTCAGCTTCTAATATTCTTCTAATTCTCTCATAAGCTACTTCAACATTGCCAGCTTGTACAGTTAAAAATCTCTGTCCAATAAAGAAATTCATATCTGCTTCATCCTCTAGTATGACACTTGGCAACGCACCGTTTTCAATTTGTTTTAATAATTCAATATCTGCTTTAGACAAGCCAACTTTATTTGTCCCCCAAACGTCATCCATTAATTCAAAAATTACAGCTTCAGAGAGTGGTTTTGGTGTCTCTAAATTTTTAGCATAAGCAATTGCTTCTTTCATTTTCTCAATAGACAATTTCGGGTTAAGTCTTCCTGATAGTGCAATAAACTTCCTTACTTCCTCTGTGCCTCCTTGAACATTTCTTCTAATAATTTGGGTAATTTCCGATCTTGAATATGGTTCAAAGTAATACATTTGAGCCCAATCTACAGCTTCGGTAGAAGAGACAAATAAAACTCCATTTTTAAAAGTGAGTTTTGAACCTCCTGAAAGCATTGTTGATGTTTTCATAGGCTTTAATTGCTTAACTAGTTCTACCTCTTTAGTAGTAAATGTATTCATATTTTCAATGGAGAGAATCACCTTTGGTAAAGAGAGTGTTTTTGTGCTTTCTTCAAAGAGAACGCCTTTTTGTTGTAATTTTGATTTAACGTTTGTAAGAAGTGTTGTTGTATTTTTAAAATCATCTTTTTCTAATACAATTACTTCTAATCCAAGAGCATTTCCAAACTCATTTATAATATGAGTTTTACCTGTTCCTTCTCCACCAATAAGAGATAACACTTCTGAAAAACCTTCTTGGTCTTCAATAATCTCTTCTTGTTTAGACAAGAGTTCGTTTTTAAGTACTTGTTGGCCAACAAAACTTTCTTTTAATTTTGCTTGTGGAGAACCCAACCCAGTTTGAACAAGATCTGAATTCAGTGCTGCTTCTTTTGCATACTGAAGAAATAATGTCTTCATTTCTTTTTCTTTTGAGTCTTGTTTTAAAAGTCGAAGACCTCTCTCCCAATGCAATCTAATTTTTTGTTTGATTTCCTCATTCTCTAATGATTCTCCTGAGTTAACTATCAACATTGCCAAAAGTACTAATGCTGTCTCTTTTTTACCAAGCAATGTTTTTCCACGAATTTGTTTTCCTCTAGGATCAGATGCATATTCATGTTTGAAATCAATATCTTCCTGTAGGGACCGAGATATAGCCAATCTTGAAATTATGTTCTCGGAACTAAATCCTGATTTTCTTGTTAATTCTGTAACAAGTTCTTTTCCTTGCTTAGAGGAAGTAAACATAGTTGTATTAATTTCTTCTAGTAATTGACCGTTCATTGGGTAACCTTTGTAAATTCAAAATACTTATCTGGAAAAACCGATGATGACTTATCTTTATTTGATTTTATTAAGAATGTTTGGCTGATAAATGGTTCTAATTCGCTATAAAGGCTTTGATCAATTTCTGTATCAGTAGAGAGAATAAATACTTGTTCGCTGACATTATGGAAGTAATTAGAGACTATGGACTTTCTGTGGCTGTAGTCCAATCGTCCAAGAGGTGTATCAATAACAACTGGTAGCTTTCTATTTGAAACCTCTCCAAGTGCCTGAAGTAATGAAAGTGCAAAGATTTCACTTTCACCAGCTGACATTCTTGAGACAATATTATTTTTTGAATCTAAAAGATTGATAGAGTATGTCTTTTCGTCAATTTTAACTTTACTTATTAAGTCTTCTTTGTGAGCAAGCTTTTTAATAACATCAGATGTTTTCTTGCTTAAAAGATTGGCTCTTCTACCCCTTGCTTCATTCATAAATTCTCTAATCAATGACTGATAGCTTTCAACTTCTTCAAGCTCTTTCTGAATATCTTTTGAGATCTCAAGAGAAGACTCTAATCTATCTATTGTATTTTTTATGTTTGTAATTTCTTGGTTTAAAACCATAACCTCAGCTTCAACCCTCTCCAATTCATGCTGTTTCGTAGAGAGTTGACCAAGTGTATTAGATTTTTTATCTAATATATCTTGTGCATACCTACCTGAATCAAACAACTGTTGCATAGAAAGTAGTTCTGACTTTTCTTTCTGAAGAGCATCTTGTTTGCCTACCAATCTTGCAATCTCTCTATTTGTTGTAGCTTTTATGTCTTGTATGTGAGTAAAAGCTGTCTTAATTTGGTCATCTGAGAAATAGTTACTCATGAGTGAGGTGTTAGTTGTTGAATTTGAGTTTATCTCCTCCCATGTCAGTTCAGCGGCATGTGTAATCTCTTTAATCACTTTTTCTTTGTCTTGTATCTCAGAAGACAAGTTTTTAATTAGTTGTTTATTGAATTTATTTTTTAAAGAACCGATTATTGCAGATTGGTCTTGTTTTTTTATTGTATTGATTTCTTTATTAAGTTTTTTCTCTGTTTCAGTTATGAGTTCCGATGGAAGAGCAAGGGTAAGTACTTCACCAACTAATGTCTGAAGTTCATTTTCTACTGCACTTAATTCTTTATCAAGATTAAAAATTTTATCTAAGATTTCATTTCTATTATCTACATCTCTACCCTTAAACGCTTCTGAAATATCTTTTTCAAGCTCCTCTAAATAAACATTCATTCCTTCAATGTCTTCAACACAGAATTTTTTCTCTTCCTCTGCTGAGTTCAATGTGGTTTCTAATTTTTCTAGTTCCTCGTAGTTTGTTAATAATCCTGAATTAGCTGCACCAGGAAGTTCTTTTCTTAAATTTCTCTTAAGCGTTTCAAGATCAACAACTAGTTGTTCCAATACATCAAAACCAAGAAGTGCGTTAATACCATTAACGACTGCTTGTTCAGGATTTTGTTTTGCAATTGCTTTAATTTCCTCACCATCAAAAAAGAAAAATCGTCCAACTTGTGAGGGGATTATTGATTGAATATAAGCTTCGTAATATTCATTTCTCTCAACATCCTCTTGAGGAATCTCAAGTGGAACAACCATCCCATCCTTTTCTGTATAGATCTCAAGAATTTCATCAATAGAATTATCAAACCACCACTTTCTAACTATTTTGATATCTTTTTTTTCATGAGTTAAAGATATGGAAATCTCCATTTCAATATCATTTGTTTTTTTTGCTTCATTACTAAATACTTCATTTAAATAAGACTCATAAGAATCATCTATATTTTCTCCAGTTGAACGCTCAAAAATAATCCCTTGAGCATTTTTACCAAATAAACCTAGAACAATGCTTGAGAAAAAAGAGGTCTTGCCCGCACCATTGAGCCCACCAATTAAAACAACATTTTTTTTACTTGAAGGTTTATCGAACTCAAATTCAACGTCTCCAAAATAAGTTTGGAAGTTTTTAATTTTTATTGAATTTATTATCATTTTTTGTTCTGTCTTATGAGATTATGAAGTTTTGAAATAATTCCTACTCGACGTGCCATCCCTTGATGTGCTAACTCTTCTTCAACCATATTAAATAATTTATCTGAACTTAGTCCACGCTCTTTACTCAGTCTTTCTATTATTTTTTTATCATCTTGGTCAATTATTTGATTGTTTAAATCAGATTTGTTATCCATATATCACATTATAAGGTTGTATAGAGACACTAAATAGCTAAATATGCTATAAAATTTAAAGTAGTAATGGAAAGTATTCTCAAAGAAGTTTTATTAGATCATGTAAAGTCCCCAAAAAACTTGGGAGGTCTTGAATACCCTACACTTTCAGCCAACTCAAATAATCCAGTTTGTGGTGATGTTGTAAAAATAGATCTTCAAATTGCAAATGATAGAATTGAAGCAGTTGGCACAAGTGGTCAAGGATGTGCAATAAGTCAGGCTTCAATGTCCATATTTAGCGAGGAAATAAAAAAAGATACTGTATCAAATGTAGAAAAGAAAATAAAAGAGTTTAAAAAACTATTTGATGTAGATAATTCTGATGCACTAATGCTTTTATCCGAAGAATCTAAATTATTAAAGTTTTTAGAAAATAATCCTTCAAAAGTAAGATGTGCGATGTTATCGTGGCTCGCTGTTGAAGATGAATTGTCTAAAAACTAATCTTTCTTGTACAAAATAAAATCTTTTTTAATCCTTGTAAGAGTTGTGTAAAGCCATTTCAGATCTTTCATTTCATCTGAAATATCAATAACACCAAAATCAAATGAATCAGCTTGTGTTTTGTGCGTGGTTGTTGCATATGCATAGCTAGGAATTATTGAAGAATAAATAGGATCAATATCTCTAGCTTTATCCCAATTTGCATAATCTTCTTCTGAATCAAATCGGCTCTTTTCAAGTTCTTCATTTCTGTTAGCAAAATCACACCATAGGTGAGTGTTAAAAACACGTTTACTTACTGGATCGTTGGGGGATATTGTTCTGGTGGTTAAATATATTTCTTTTTTTTGAACTTGATTATTTTCTGTATAAATAGAAATATCTGCTTTGTGAAGAGAAAATTCTGAACGTCTATTTTTTACCCTTTTGCAAAATTCATGATCGCAATTATATGTTGATGAGAGCTCAACAGATTCATGAATTTTATCGACAATAAAACTGTCTCCATTAAATACACCGCAATAGGGTTTGTTAACTAAATTTATAAGCGGTTCATTTATAGTGATAGGTTCTATTTCTCCATCAGTTACATATCCAAGCTGTTTACGAATTTTTCGATTCCACTCTTCAGCTTTATTATTTGTATATGTAAAAATTCTTACATTAGCAAAGTTACTTTCTGAACCTTTTGATTGATACCACTCTAAAGCACTTCTTTCATCGACAACAAATTGTTGAGATTTTTTTTCAATCCATTTAGAAGGTGCTGACTTTTGTTTTGCTTTATCAGTAATTAAATCTGTTCTGAGCTGTTGACTAAGTTGAAATATTTTATTTGTCGGATTGTGTCGAAAATTCTGATTGAAACCTGTAGAAAAATAATAAAATTCGAGATCGTAATGAACTCTCATAAAATCCGGGTTTAGTGCATCTGGAAAAAATTTATTGATTGTTTGCTCTGTTGTGTCCTCATCTTGTTCATCTTCAAGATCTATCTTGTCCTCAATTGGGGGTAATTGCATACTGTCGCCAATAAAAATAATTTTTTTAATTTCACCAATTTTTAATTTATTAATCAACTCATCTAGTAAGTAAGTTTTTTTACCATCTACTTTGAATCCTGTAACGTTTGTTGAAAGCATTGAAGATTCGTCAATAAATAAAACATCTAGATTTATTTTCTTAATTTTATTCTTTCTTTTTAGTTTTTCAGTTTCCTCATCAAACACATAATCAACTTCATAAAGAAACTTATGAATTGTAGACCCTTTCCCGTTGATCCTACTTCTTAAAACACTTGCTGCTTTTCCAGTGTATGCAATAACATCAAAAGAAATGTTGGATGGGATACAGTATTGGTTAATACAGTTTTTTATAAATTCAGTTTTTCCTGTACCTGCAGGTTCATCAATCACACCAAAGTCTTTGCCAGACAATATAAATTCTTCAAATTGTTCAATCATATATTTATTTACAGGTATTTAGTTTTGCGTATTCCCTAATTTTTAGATTAAATTCAAATAAATTGAAAAACAAAAAGATATTAAATATTATAAAAACATGGAATCTGTGTGGGATACAATTTATAATGCCAACTCAATAGCTGAGATTGAAACGTCTTCTATTTGGTCAGAAGAGGATGATTTTGGTGATTTAGATATTGATGTACAAAATAATAAAGCTATAAGAAGAGGATTAGCTTCATTGTATGGTGAAAGTATACTTTTAGACGGAGACCATATTTAAAACTAATACTGAGAGGATTGTAAAAATTGGCTGTAGATTTAAAAAACTATGTAAATAATGAACCTGAAGATTTTTTAGTATTAGCTGCTGGAATGATTCATGCAGACCACTTAGTTGAACAAGGTGAAATTCGCTATTGTTACAAATTAATTACTGACATGTTTGGCGAAACTGTATCTAGTGACCAATTTGAAGAAATTGTAAATAACTACTCTAATGAAAATTTTGAAACAGCACTTGATAATTACAACAAACATTATGAGAATTTAGAGCACAACGATGATGATGAATATTTAATTATTGCATTAATAATTTTGGGTTTATCTGATTTTCACATTGATCCTGATGAAATAGTCTATTTAGAAAAAATAGGTGAAAAATTAAATATAGATAAAAAAAAGATTTTGGAATTAGTCAAAAAGACCGAGGGTCTTTCTAGTTCTATAAATATCAAAAAATTTACTTAGGGTGTAGTCTGAACAGATATAACAGGGTTTTGTGTACTCAAATTTCCAGCATCATCGTATGCAACAACTTCAAGTTCGTAAGTAGTATTTCTTGATAGTCCATCTAAGAATATTGAATTATTGTCATTTATTCTTTTATATTCAGCAACTTTTGTTCCGTTTAAGTAGAAATAATACCCAGCAACATTTACATTATCGGTAGCAGGGGGCCATAAAACCTCAAAATAATACCTTGTGATATTAGCAACTCTTACTTCAGTGTAAGGATAGTTTGGCCATGTTGGAGGTTCTTGGTCTAATGGTTCGCTATTGTATCCCCAAGTTAAGTTATCTAGATAAAGTCTTTCGTTAGACTGAATTTCAAATTTCTCAATATTTTTATTTGAACGGAATGAAAAATCCGTAAAATTCAAATCATAAGAGGAGTAACTATAATCAATATTCTCAATATCTTTAATTTCCGATGTTCCATCGATAAAAAATACCTCAACTTTTGCGTTAAAAAGATCTCTATTTGTAGCACCTACCCTCATTTTAATTAAATTGATATTTCTAGAAGTTGGAAAAGTGAAACCATAACGACGTGCTGAAGTTCCGTATGAATTTAAATAAAGAGCATTACCTGTTAGATATGGAGTTGAAACATAACTTTCTTCTATCCTGTAATCTCGACAATAAAACCCTGTTCCTGAACAAGTTGTGTAAAATGTTAATTCTGACGGAGCTTCAAAATTATATGGATAATCTGCTCTCCCTGACCAACTTTCAAAACCTTCTGTTTCCAAATAGCTAAGCAAGGTAGTAGTTGTCGTTGGTGGAACTGTAGTAGTAGTTGTTGTTGGTGGAGCTGTAGTAGTAGTTGTTGTTGGTGGAACGGTAGTAGTAGTTGTTGGTGGAACGGTAGTAGTAGTTGTTGGTGGAACGGTAGTAGTAGTTGTAGCACTGGATCTTTTTGCAAATATAACTGCATTGCTGATTGCTGCATGAAGACCATAATATGTCGGATTTAAACCATTAAAAATTTGTCCTGTAGATATTAAAACTAACTTGCTTTTGAAGTTGTATTCAACAGAAACATTATTACCAAAAAGAACAATTTTTGCATCTTCATAACTATTTAAGCTACGCCCGAATTCTTGTGTTTTACATTTAAT